>Ga0308167_1001629_pt1 | contig 24761 bp, 24 predicted proteins | sample PhyCR1_2_FD_202138 | JGI IMG/M metagenome (GOLD analysis project Ga0308167, IMG submission 202138) | Phyllosphere microbial communities from UC Gill Tract Community Farm, Albany, California, United States - DLSLRC.R1 | ecosystem: Host-associated > Plants > Phyllosphere > Unclassified | place... | reverse complement strand
ATGAGCTTGCCCAGGCCATGTTCGGCAACGTACGGGACATGAGCGTGGCCGTCAGGAACATCGCGCTGCTCTCGGACCCGGAAGCCATGAAGCCTGAGCTGGCGCGCATGCAAAAGCAGAAGGCTCTCTATCAGACCAGCCGCCAGGCGCTGGCAGGTATCATGCAGTCGGATTCAACGCCGGCCGGCCGGGAAGCAATTAAAAGAATCACGGATGCCGAAGCTCCCACTTTTGAGGCACTTGACCAGGCCAGCCAGATCGCCCTGGCCAACCGTGACAAGGAAATGGTGGCGTATCTCATCAATAATGTCCGCCCCGTGCAGAGTAAGCTGCTCAGCGCGCTCAGCGACATGACCGAAATTCAGCAGCACAACAGCCAGACGGCCGTGGAGCAAAGCAGCACTTCAGCTGCACGCGCCACACTCATCCTGATACTGCTCGCCGTCGCGTCCGTCATCGTGGCTGCAGCCACGTGTGTCATCATTACCCGGGTACTGATGCGACAGCTGGGCGGCGAGCCCGCGCAGGCGCAGGCGCTGGCAGCCACCATCGCGGCAGGCGACCTCACCTCACCGGTCACGCTTCGCCGCCACGACACGACCAGCCTGCTGGCTTCACTCGACAGCATGCAGGCTAACCTGCGCGGCCTGGTGACGCAGATTAAGGACACCTCCGCCTCCGTGGCGCTGGCCGCCGACGAAATCGCACAGGGCAACACCGAACTGTCCTCCCGGACCGAACAGCAGGCCGCCGCGCTGCAGGAAACTGCCGCCAGCATGGAGCAGCTGACCGCCACGGTGAAAAGCAACACGGCCGGTGCGCAGCAGACCGCGGAGTCTGCGCGCAGCACGGCACAGCTGGCTCACGCCGGCGGGTCAGACGTTGAGCGCATGTCAGTGACCATGCAGGACATCTCGGTCAGCGCCGCCAGGGTGCGCGACATCACCGCCGTGATTGAAGGCATTGCGTTCCAGACCAACATCCTGGCGCTGAACGCTGCAGTTGAAGCCGCACGTGCGGGAGAAGAAGGCCGCGGTTTTGCCGTGGTGGCCGGTGAAGTACGTACGCTGGCGCAGCGCAGCGCCACGGCCGCGAAGGATATCAAGGTGCTGATAGAGCAGGCCGTGGAGCAGATTGAAAGCGGCGTCACCGTTGCCGCGTCTACAGGACACAGCATCCGGAAGGTGGTCGGACTGGTCGGCGAGCTGGCGGAGGCGATGGACACTATTTCCCTGGCGTCATCAGAGCAGATGCAGGGCATTTCACAGGTCAGCGTGGCCGTAAGCCAGATGGACGGCGTGACGCAGAACAACGCGGCGCTGGTCGAGGAATCATCGTCGGCCTCACGGTCGTTGTCTGAGCAGGCACACGCGCTGCGCGGTATGGTGGAGGCGTTTCGTGTCTAATGATAACAAGCCCTCTCACGAGGAAAGACTGATAGCGTCCGTCAGGATGATGAAAGCGGATCTGGACGCGATTTACACGCAACTGAGGGACGGAGCCTATGCTGATCCGGACACCTTTGTGAATAACTGGGCGCATCTGATGGACCGGGTCAAAAAAATGACGCCGGTACTCCGTGAGCCCGGCGTGACGGAGACGCTGCTGCGTTCGGACGTACTGCTTACTGCAGAGCTGCTGGCCATGACGCACGCCGTGGGCATCATTGAGAACTTTATGCGGTGTCTGGAGCGTCAGGCCGCAGAGGGCGGCAGACAGCGGTAAAATATGACCTCACCTGACATTTGCATGTCATAAACCCCGGGTTTACTGTCTGGCGCTGTGATGTGTTCGTTGTCAGAAAGATGTCCTCGCCTCCGGGCAGGCCCGTCGCCTTCATGCTGACGGGCCTTTTTTTGTCCGGTGACTGATGCCGGATAAAATAAACTGCACGCCCCGCCCCCGTCGATCTGCCTGACAGGTCTCACGTACACGCGGGCATCCTTTCGGTCTGGTAGCTTGTCTTCAGTGAGAATGTCAGGAAAGTTTCTGGTTGAGCCTGTCGCGTAATGTTAAATTTCCTGAAACGAACCAGGTTATGACAGGGAAATGACGATGTTTAAGGCGCTTGTTACAGGAAAAGTGAGTCTGGCGAAGACATTCTGGGGATGGGGATTCGGCGGAACCGCGCTGATTGTGGCCATCAGCAAGGCTGGTGCATATGCAGGCCATTACTGGGTGATCCCGGTGAGCCATCTACTGCAGGCCCTGCTTTCACTCGCGGTCCTGTCCGGATTGACGTTCATCCTGAAAGAGAAGCACACCATTCCGGGAGTCGTGCTCGGAGGGGTGGCTTTTGCCATTTTTCTGGCGCATTTCATCCTGAGCGCAATATTTGCCGTGCGCTTTTCGTCAGTGATTTTTTTCTGATTACCGGCAGGTCTTCAGCCGGGATGAAATAAATAAAACCGCCCTGTACCGGGCAACTGAACTCACTGACATTCAGAGGGATGAACCACTTGCGGAACCCTCAGCCAGGCCGCCCCGGAGAACAGCAGCAAGCGTAAGCGGTGAGTTTTTCTGCAGGCCACACGGATGCATCCCTTCCCCCTCCGGCTGTCTTATAACTGCTCACAAAGTGAAACACCCTGCTAACAGTATTACAGAGGAAAGCGGCTACGCTTTCTCCGGCTGCACACCGACGTGTCAGTCTAAAGATGGTATTTTTTGATTTATTTAGCCCGGCACGCCGGGCCTTTTTCAGCTGCCCCCACTGAGTTTTTTTAACTCAGACATCGCCTGGCGGACCAGCCAGAAGCCGGGGGAGTAAAATACCCGGCCCAGCTTTTCCGCCAACGCCGGCGTCACCGTCATCACGTCTCTGAGTATGAGGCGGACCTCATGCTCCCTCAGCCCGGACCGCCGGCAGAATTTGTCCACGCTCATGTCGTATTCGGCCAGCAGAGCTGCCAGGAAACGGCCCACTGATTCCTGCTCATCCATAAGACCTTCCTTCATCCGTGATTTTCACCCGGGCATAAAATACACACCCTTGCCCGTTCAACATTTACACAGTCAGATAATCCAGCCTTTAAAACGTGAGGTGGCAACGCTCGCCGCAGGCCAGGCTGAGGCGTACCGCAGCGGAGCGAGGAACGAACAGCCGGGACGAGGACGCGTCATTTCGCTTATGCCATCAACGACTGCTTACGCGCTCCCCTGACTGAAACCGCCTGAAATACATTTCATTTCTGCGCCGGCCGCAAATATTTTTTTTCAGGGTATCCAGAGGCGTTACTTGCATGATGATTTTTACCATTTCAGTTTACTGAAATGCGTCTCACCGCAGCCGATGTCTGCATCCAATTACGTTGAGAATCTGATTGATTCGTTGCCTGTCCGCGGGTGGAACCACGGTGTTTAGATACATGTCCCTGACAATGCGATCTTTATCATTAATATCCTGAGGCTGAAGGTTCGGATGCTTACTCTGGCTAATTAAACCGCTAAGTTTATCTAAACAATAGAAGCGCATGAGATTTGTAAAATTAAATCTCGCATAATTCCCTGCGTTGTTTGCACACATCAGTAAATAGTTAACATGAGCCGGCGGTAGATTTGGGTTCGTACGGTAGGTGTTATATATATTTGTCAGCGTAGGCGTATTGTTAGTTGCCAATATCCTGTAATAATTTAAACGTTCGAATCTTAACAGAAGGTATGTAATTGCAACCTGGTGATTAGCAGCGGCATTACCCCCGGCATTACCCCCGGCATTACCCCCGGCATTACCCCCGGCATTGCCCCCGGCATTACCGTTTTGCAGACATGTAGCGGATGTGAAATCAGGTAAGGTTGCAATAGCAGCCTGGTAGTTGACCGCTCCCATGACACATATGCGACCAGCAAACCCTGTATTCCCATTTGCATCCTGAACCACAAAAGCAATACCACTTGTTATTGGTTGGCCGCAACCGAATGCACAGGCGACAGTATCAGCATTTGTGAAGTCCTTTCTAATAACATACCAGGGCATAAGCAATCCTTTTTTTAACCAGGTGAGAATTGATACTACATGGCAATTATTAATATTTAAAGCGGCACAGTTAAATCCGGACCCGACCTTGTTAAAAAAATCAGTGTGTTTTTGATTAACTCGCAGAAGTGGCTATTAACCTGTTTCACTCAGATTGGTGCAGCGGGTATTTGTAATAACTGCCGCGATGAGTACACAACGGAAACCAGCCAGTTCTTTAAACGCGCGGTGGCCACGCTCGCCGCAGAACATGGCTGAGGCGTACCGCAGCGCAGCGAGGAACGAACAGCCGTGTCGGGGAAGCGTCATTTCACTTATGTCAGCAACGACTGCTTACGCACTCCCCTGACTGAAACTGCGTGACAAAAAATCAATCGGGTTACTAGGCTAAGAACGCCAACTATTGCCAGCCGCGAACAAACCGCCCGCCAAGGCGGTTTGCTCTTTTATGAGAAGTTATTTACCCCGCTCCGTTGATGGAAGATCCGTTACTAAATTTCATCTACGGTGCTTGGCTGGCTTCTTTTCCTTCTCGCAGGTTAGTGCTGAAGCTTTAGCGGTGTCTGACGAAAAAACCAAGCTGATTTTATCGCTCTTAATTCCATAGGCTTCTACATTACACATAGTAAATCCTGCACCACGCATAACAGCAAAAAATAACGTCATCGTTATTAACATAGCGATCAAATAGTTACATACAGTCTTCATAATCTCACTCCTTGAGATGGTTGTTGGTATGTATTTATTTATTCGCCGCCAGTTCATATTGGTGCCAAATGCCCTAAGAACCCGAATTTTGGGCGCTACGTAAAGTCATGCTAATTAAGTTGCATATGTTTATATTTCCGGTAGAAGGGATTTAGTGCGGTAAATTTTCCGCCCACACAGAAGGAGACAGAAAATGACGACAGAAGAATTTCAGCAGATCTTAGCGGCAAACAACCAGATGATGATTGCAACATTCAATACAATGCTGGCACAGCAGAATCAGCATTTTGAACAAGTGCTTAGCCAGGCAACCACTGCTTATTATATGCAGGGATATAACGATGGCTCAGCGCAGGGCTACGTTACAGCTGTTAACTCTCTTAAACCTGCACTTTCCGATGGTCTTCGCAGTGGGTCATCTGAGTGTGGAAAAGCAATGCAGGCGCTGCATAAACTCGGCCTTAATGACAGCGATGGACAGTAATAAAAGCCGCCTGATGGCGGCTTCTTAATTTAAAAAAAAAGCCTTTATCACACTTCAGTTCTTTCAACTGTTTGAGATCAGTAACCTTCTTTTCTAGGTACTCTCGCTCCTGATCTATGGCCTCATTTTTCTGCTCACGCTGTTGTTATCTTCGAGAAAGATCTACAGCTGACGACCTGCAATTCTTTTTATTCATGCAAGGCTGTCAATTTAAGCTTTCCGGTCGTCTGTATTCGGCAATAAACCAAGTTGGTAAAGGATGTCGGTGTAGTCGTGCTGACAGTGCGATCAGAATTTGCCACTGAGCTGACCATCTGAAATCTGAGGCTGAGGGAGTATTTTCCACGTTTTTGATTGAAGCCTCAGCCTCTTCCTTAGCAGAAAGTCTGATGCCGGACAGTGCCTTGGATATCCCAACACTCTGAACTACCATCGATGATCCGGTGAGTGTTTCAAGAGCCGGATAAGGATACCAACGCTCAAGCGTTACGCCCTTCATCAAGGGCAGCACCTCACTACGCAAGAGCTCAAGGGCTTCTTCGTCATTCAGTAAGGCAGCTACGGTAGCCAGTGCAGGTACAAGCGTTGATGTCTGGAAGTAATCCCGGCTTTTGGCTTGCCCTTTGTCGAGCGAGACGGCATCCTCCAGAGAATCGGTATCTACCGGGAGGTATCGCTCCGCTCTCAGTGCATGGATAAGTCGGTTCACACAACCTCTTGTGAGAACCTGTGCGTTGTTCCAATCCGACTGTCCCATAAGGGCACAGAAGAGTAAGGTGAGGTCAATGGCTTGCCCATCGTAAACGGGAAGCAATGCGCCAGGATGTTGGTTAATGAGGTTTATGATAGCTTGGTGTAGACGTGTTTGAAGCGCCTCATGCCCAGATTTTCTTTGGAGTAACAGCTGTAGAGTGGCCAGACGGCCAAGTTCCTCGAACAGAAGATCCAGATAAAAGATTCGGTTCGGGCGGTAAGAGAGGACTGCTCGCGGTGTCTCCAGAGCAGGCATCACCTTCTCAAAATAATCCACCAAATACTGCGTATGCAGGTCTGTCATTGTTTCAAGTCGGTTAGTAAACGCGCGGTCAGAATCCCACTGAAGTTTTACCGCTTCGGCCCACATGCGCAGTATCAAATATTCCCCCGTTACAGCGCCGGGTTTCAGGTTTCCCTCGCTTTTGCCCCAGACCAGCAGTACCGCCCACCCCATAGAAGCCGCTGCGCAGCGTCTTAAAAATTTTTTCTTACGCGTTGGCTCACTCTGCTTCATTTCCTTGTCGGAATATTCAAAACAGGCGTCGATAAAGCGAATGAAACGGCCTATAGCTGCGTCCGACTCTTCGATACCCGCAAGGGCGGCACGTAAACCGGACTTGCCCTTAGCCAGGAGCAATGTCTCATCAAACAAAAATTGCTCAATTAAGGGGGTGAGTTGATCGCTTCCCCAGAATTCGAGCCTGCAGAGCGGCCGTTCAGCAACGTCTTCAGTCAGCGCTGAAAAACCGGCCTGTGCTTCCTGTAGCAGCACACCATTGGATACAAGAATAATTCTTTTAGACAAAGACTTGAGGTGTGCTGGCAGGCGATTTCGGAGGAAGTCGGTACATGCTTCTCGCACAGAAGGATCGATGGACTGCTGACCTCCATAAAAGTCGGCTCGTCCCAGATCCCCAAACTTGATAATGAATACGTAAACCTCAGTAATACCTTCTGGGTTTTTTCTGGTCGATAATACATCCACACCTGCCTGAGCCGGGCCAATCTGCGGCCGGCTGAGTACAGAGTGCCCCATAGCTTTTAACAGTTCAGGGAGAAGGGCATCTAATTCATTGCGCTCACGTAAGCCCGCCAGATAATGGGAGAGAACCAACTGGATGCTCATTGCAGATCTCCCTCCCATAGTCTCATCATTTCAAAATTGGCTGAAATCGGATCAGTGAGCCAGGTTACGGGTAGCTCTGCTTCAACATGAAATGACGTCATTTCAAGAGAAGTTTCCCTGACATCATTCCCAGCCTGGAACTCTATAGCGGTTTTGTTAGCGTACTTAAAAAAGTGCTTAGTAAAAAACATGCTCATAATCGATTTTTCATCCGCGTGCCGTTGAATATCACGGTTCTCGCTACGTTTCAGGCTGGCATAAATCAGACGCATTTCAGGTGGCATCAAAAATTCACGTATTCTCGGCAGTGTGTTCAGATTGCTTTGTTGTTGTTCAAGTTGCCTGAGCGTTTCCTGAGCCAGTTGAACCGAGGCGAACGGGGAGTCTGGACTGGAAAGAAGTCGTAACGTAGTCAACGGATATTCCTTCATGTGATGCAGAAGGAGTGTCTGGACAGTTTTAAGTACGTTAATACTTGTTGGGAAGGATGTTGCCAGGCTTAATGTCCACCCAAGAGATACCGCTGGAGAAGCAGGAAGCACACAAAGTCGACATGCTGTAAGCATTGAGCGGGATTCATCAGTAGAAGACAAATTATAAGCCACGGAGCTTTTTGCCTGAAAGTGCTTGGCGCTTTCCTCATTCTCCAGTTTCTTAGCCAGGCCGAGACATTCATCCACGGTAATCCAGCGGGTCATGGCTAGAGTGAAAAGGCGTTCTGAATGACCAATTTCACTAAAACAAGGATCTGCAGCCGCCAGACATTCTTGTACGGATGATTTACTGATTGTTTCGAGGCACAGCCGGGTCAGTTCCTCAATAACGGAATAGCAATCAGCGTCGCTGGTTTGTGATGCAGAAAGCTGTTTATAGATTTCATGGAAATTTTTATCAGTCATATAATTTTTGTGTTGAGCATTGAGGTAGTAGAGATAAATTGATTATTCATAATAGAGCTCACCAAAAAGCCCCCTCATCACATCACCATGTAAGACTTCAAAAGGTAATTCTACATATTCATCACGATGGCGGGGTAAAGCCTTGCCGTCATTGGGCGCACTTTTAGTATGCCCCTGCACGTAATCACCATTCTCTTTGATGTAAGGCAGAACTACTATTCGACCATGGTTTTTTGAAATAATAGTTCCTTCTTTCCATAAAGTATTCCCCTTTGCGCCAGCGCCGCTGTCACTGGCTTCCTTAACTGTCCATCCAACCTGATTATGATCCTCAAACCAGAACACGAATCCATCAACTAAAAGAACCTTTTGCCCTTTTGAGAGGGCTTCTGAAAGCATTCTCTTTACGCTGGCAAGTTGCAAAAGTTGGTTAGCTCTTGGCAAGAGCATGGCCCGGATAGCTGATTTTGTTTTACCCCAGTGTTCAAAGCCAGACAGCCCAAAACCTCTTGCAATACATTCACGATAAAAAAACTTCTCGGCTTTAGATGTACTGCACTGCTCACGGACCCAGGAACCATCTTCCTTAAGGGAGAGAGAACAGCGATATTTTGATATATGAATGAAGTGAAGATAAGGCATCTCGTTGAGAACATTAAAAATAAAAGACTTTAATTCACTGTTAGTTATCTCAGGATCAATGATTAATTCCTCCTGTTTTAAACGGGGCACTTGAGCATTCTTTTTTATTCCTTCCTCTAACATAAGTTGCTCTTCATTCGTTAATCGCGTTTTTGCCGTGAGTGCCTTTTCAACTTTCAAACGTAATGATGCTTTTTTAAATCCCTCCAGAGGGAGTAAATCAATATTTGATAAAAATTCGTTATTGAGTTTATCAGCTACTTCTGTCGCGCAAGAATAGCTATCATACATATCCGCAAAAATGTAATTTTCATTGCTATCTTTTTCAATAAATCGTTGGTACCAGTGGAGAGTGTCATCTTTTCGAAGTTTTAAAATGTACATGTGCCATTTTTCACCTCCATAGCGGGGCTGAGGCCAGGCTGCCAACTCAGGAAAATTGAAACTTCCTAATTCATTTAATCGCATAAGTCGATGTCCTCACATTCAAACTCAAATTTTATCACAAAGCACTAAATCTGGTTCCTTAATATAAGAGTCAGTAACGCTCGCCGCAGAACACGGCTGAGGCGTACCGCAGCGGAGCGAGGAACGTACAGCCGTGTTGAGGAAGCATAATTTCACTTATGTCAGCAACGACTGCTTACGCGCTCCCCTGACTGAAACTGCCCGACAAAAAAATAATTAGCCTGCTCAGTAACATAGGCATCCCTTTGACAGAGTACCGTTTCGTTCCTCTTGCCATGCGCCTCCGGCTCAATAACACTGTTTTTATATACAGTGTTATTTAGGGAGGAAATTTACCATGTCAGACTCACTCACAACCGCCCCGGCCTCAGGCCATTCAGTCCGGAGAGCGGCGCCATGAAAGCGACATCCTCTCAGGGGGGGCTGACTCTATTCAGGCCTGCCGATATCCGTCCCGTCATGCGCATCCCGCTGTTTGTTGAACGCTGCGCGGCCGGTTTCCCCTCCCCTGCCACCGATTATGTCGAGGCCGAGCTGGACCTGAACGAACTCTGCATCACCCACCGGGCAGCCACGTTTTTCGTGCGCGCCAGTGGCAGCAGCATGGAAGACCTGGGGCTGTATGACGGGGACGTGATGGTTGTCGACCGCGCGAAAACAGCCACGCACGGCGACATTGTCATTGCGGTGGTCGGGGGCGAGTTCACCGTCAAACGCCTGCAGCTGCACCCGAAGATAGCCCTGCGGCCGATGAATCCGGCCTATCCGGTGATTTATCCGGAAGAGCTGCACCTGCTGGGCGTGGTCACCTGGTTTTTCCACAACACCGAGGCGCGCCGGAGGTAACCATGCCGATGTTTGGTCTGGCTGACGTCAACAGCTTCTACGCGTCCTGTGAGGCCCTTTTCCGGCCTGACTTACGGGGAAAACCCGTCGTCGTCCTTTCGAACAACGACGGCTGTGTGATTGCACGCAGCAAAGGAGCCAAAGCTCTGGGTATCAAAATGGGGGTGCCATGGTTTCAGTTAAAGGCGCAGCATTTCCCTGAAAAGGTTAACATTTTCAGTTCTAATTACGGGCTTTATCATTCTCTGTCGCAGCGAATTATGGCATCGCTTGAGGAAATGACGCCCAGAGTCGAGCAGTATTCAATCGATGAAATGTTCCTCGACCTGACCGGCATCGATGGCTGTGAGGACTTTGAGCACTTTGGGCACCGGCTGCGTGCCCACGTTCTGGCCAGAACCGGACTGACGATTGGCACAGGCATCGGCCCGACGAAGACGCTGGCCAAATCAGCGCAGTGGGCCTCGAAAGAGTGGCCCCAGTTTAAGGGCGTACTGGCCCTTACGCCCGGAAACCCGAAACGGACCGAGGCGCTGCTGATGCGCCAGCCTGTCGAGGAAATCTGGGGCGTTGGCCGGCGCATCGGCAAAAAGCTGAACCTGCTCGGCATCACCAACGCGCTCGAGCTGGCGCGCACGCACCCCGCTTTTATCCGGAAGAACTTTTCGGTGGTGCTGGAAAGAACGGTGCGGGAACTGAACGGCGAGGCGTGCATTCCGCTTGAAGAAATGCCGCCGGCAAAGCAGCAGATCGTCTGCAGCCGCAGTTTCGGTTCACGCATCACCACGAAAGTGGCCATGCAGCAGGCACTCTGCCAGTACGCCACGCGCGCCGCTGAGAAGCTGCGTGGTGAACGCCAGTACTGCAGGCACATCAGCGTGTTTGTCCGGACGTCGCCGCATGCCGTCGGCGAGACATTCTACGGCAATACGGCTGGGGAAAAACTCACCCTGCCCACGCAGGACACGCGCGATATCATCGGCGTGGCCATGCGCGCGCTGGACCGCATCTGGATTGATGGCCACCGGTACATGAAGGCCGGTGTCATGCTTGATGACTTCACGCCTCACGGCGTCAGCCAGCTCAACCTGTTTGACGACAACCGGCCGCGGGCGAACAGCGCACAGCTGATGCAGGTGCTGGACGACATTAACCAGTCAGGCCTGGGACGGGTATGGTTTGCGGGTCAGGGAATTGATACCGAATGGAAGATGAAGCGGGACATGCTGTCACCGGCATGGACGACGCGCTGGAGCGATATACCGGTTGCCCGGGTAATCTGAACCAGCGTACAGAGAAGGTGACTGGGCGAACGTCATTCAGACTTCATGTCATCAGGACTGAACCGGTGGAACCCTTATTTTGAGTGTGACTCATCAATAAGTACGATCCTGTCACCTGTGGGGGAGATGACATTCAGGTTTTCGTCGGCGGCGCTTCGTAAATCTTCCATGCTCTGTACCACAGATGCCACCGTCATGACTGACGAGAAGCGCAAGAACGGATCATTATTCCCTGCCACTACGGGTACAGCGGGAAAGAAAATGGATGCCGTCGGCTCGCCGAGAATATCGCGGATGCGTGACAGTTTGTCGTCCGTCAGCGAGGCCGCAAATGCCCGTTGTCTTTCGGCACTCAGCCCTTTCGCACTGATCGTGACTTCCACCCGGTTGGCCGGTTTGGCCGGGCGTAACTTAGACAGGTCCCGCAGATCTTCCTGCAGCGTTTTGTCCATAAGCTCACAGTCATGAGCTTGCCTGCTTCAAACCCGAGCTGATACTCCACCCAGTAAACCAGCTTTTGATTGCACTCTTTAACTGACGTGTAGATATCGACTGTGCCCGTATGCGGCACAGGCACTGCGGCGGCCTCCCCTGCCCCCACATCACTGACATTTCTGTAGAGCTGTGCGTTAAAAATACAGTATTCGGCCATGCCGTATTCCATATCCAGGTCTTTGGTCTGGAAATACTGGCCGTTGTGGCTGCGGTCAAAGCCTTCGTGGGTAATGTTAACCGGCCGGATATCGCTGAAGCAGCCCATGGTGCCTGCCTTAATAATTACGACTGATTATGGTGTGACGTTAAGCGCTTATTTTTGCAAATCGGTTACTGAGAGGATCAGGGTTTTTGTTTGTTTTTTTTCCACGTTTCGCTGGCCAGAAAAGCGGAGCGTGTTCCCACGGCCGCCCACAACAACTGCAGAATCACAGAAACGATGACACCGGGGTGCTCCCAGAACAGCAGCGGAACGATAAACAGCATACTGATCAGGAAGCCCCACTCCCCTGCACTTTTCTTGTCTTTGCCGGAGAGGGTTCTAAAACCCATGAATCCTGAGATCAGCAATAACATTCTATTCATAAGGTCCTCAACGTGATTCGCTTCAGATTAACATCACCCCTAATCAGTCATCCAGCACTGCAATATACAATCAAATGAACATTATTTTAATATTAAAAAAAACCATATTAATATTAAAATGAGAGGGAACCAGATCTATCTGGTGCACATGCCAGATATAAAATCGAACGATTCGCCTGACAAAACACTGTAACTAACTCCATCCAGAAGGATACTGCTTTAATATTAAAACAATATCACTTTACAATTAGAAAGATTTAATTCAATGTGACTAACCACCTACCTGAGCGCCCTTATCAAGCAACTGACGAACAGCCATTCGTATAAGGGCAGCACGTGACAACCCTTCGCGTAAGGCCAGCTCATCGAGTTGAGTAAGTATCGCACTGTCGAAGGTTACGGTAATTTGTTCACGCTGGCCTTTTTTGACGCCCCGCTTTTCAGCTTTGTAACCATCTGGCGCTTTGTTGATAAAATCATCAATCTGAGCCTGTTCCGCTGAAGTCCCGCCAGAGGCTTTAGGTTTAGGTGTAATCGCCATAGATGTCCTTTCAATATCTATTTAATATTAAAACAACATCATATCAATCTGGAAATACGATTGAAATAAGTTTTTCCAGTTCTGCTTTAGCTGGCCGTTCATGGGGCTTCAGTTTCATCTCAACAACTGAGCGGCCACTTCCTGCAGCATTTGCAAAGGCTTTCCTTGTAAAGAGAATGTGCTCAAGCACAGGAAGGTCAGCAGCATATTCAGACATGGCTTCATGCATTTCCTGATTGTCTTTGGTACGCGGATTAACATCTGCTCTGTTGAGAATTGAAAATGCCGGAAAATCATCACGAATACTTCTGGCATCCCTGAGCATGTTTACGACATCCTCCATCGCCCATGCTTCAAAGCTTCCAGGGACGAAAGGAACAAGCAGATAGTCAGTGAGTGTCAGTGCAGCCCTCATTGCAGTAGAATCGCGGCCACCACATTCAATGATCACATCATCATAATTATCTTTTTGCTGTAAAACCTGCGTCCTCAATACAGGCCCATCAGGATAGTGTGAACAGGCAATTCCGGGCTGAATATCTGCTTCTGAACGAATCAAAATAGCGGTTTGCGAAGACCCCTGTTTGTCACCGTCTACTAGCCAGACTTTCTTGCCCTGCATGGCTCGGGCAACTGCAAGGTTGACAGCAAGAGTAGATTTACCGACACCACCCTTTGTATTAGCAATAGTTAAAATCATATCCTTACAACTCCATTTTAATATTAAAATAATATCATTAAGATATGCAAATGATGTAGCAATGTTAGACTATTGCATACACAAAAACAATCGAAATCACATCATAGAAACATTATTTTAATATTAAAACAATATCACTTTGATGTGGTGATTTTCAGTGTAATGGAGGCGAAGGAGGGTGTACGGGGACTGATAGTCCCCGAGCAGATAAGTAATTAAACGAGCGAAACCAGTTAGTTATTAAGAGAGGTGAAACTACCAATAGTCAGGTTTATCAGCAGGTTTTTTGTTAGTAGGAACGCGAGGTGGAAACTGATGAGACTGAAGTTCTTCAGTCTTTACGTTACGTCTTATCCAGTGGCTGTAATTTTTGAGTGACCCCGGAACTCCGCGATCAATTCCTTCTCTGTGGGGTAAGATTATGCCGACAGTGACTTCTGGAAAATCATCCCTTATAGCTTTAAGGGCTGGCGTCATATCAGTGTCAGCTGAAACCAGAACGATCTGCTGAACCGCTTGATCAATGTTGTTTCTTTGCTGAAGGGCGAGAAGACGATACATAGCAATTGCTATACTTACATCTGTTTCTTTCTCTTCTAAATCCCAAATGTCTACTTTGTTTAGCCGTGAAGGTGGTTCGCCTGTGGTATACGATGGTGCTCTTCCATGCTCGAGGCGGTGTCTCCCTAAATGGACAACTACTCCATTAGCTTTGAGAGCTCGAATGTATGTATCTTGAGCTTCTTTGGATGCAACGCCCCTGGTTGCTAGAGCGGGTAGGACTGGTGAAGTGAAATAGTTGACCTGATCGGTGAACGACTCAGGGTTTTGGATATTTGTGATGTAAGCCAACAGGGCAGGTAGATTAAGCCATTTATGAGGCGTCCCTGCTAGCAAGCCGTAAAAAAGATTATACCCGTCAACGAAATAAGCTGTTCGCACGAATTCTCGTCCTTCAGAAACGAAAAAACCGGCTCAAGGCCGGTTTCTTCACCCTAACGGCCAGAGAACTTAATCTCTGCGTTCAGGGTTGAGTAGTAGATTCATAGTACGAAGCTTTGACGGATACGTCAACCCTTTAATCAAAGTCAAACTTTGGACGTAGCATTAGACGAAGCACTAAAATTTCGAATGAACCTAAGGGGTAAGTTTGAATCGATTCAGATGAATTTTTCTTGTGCAATATTAAATTACTCACTATCAATTAATGCAAACATAAATTGCAATCCACCCTTAACCTGAAGTTATTATTTCCAGACTAACAACCCCAGTAGCTGGCCAAATAACCACAAAATAGAAATGGTTATGTACAAAATCAGCCAATTAGAGTAGCCAATAAACATATGGCCAATTTAAACTGCTTCGACATAAGATTAGCCTGTAAAACCAACAGGCCATTTTAAGTATGCCCGCCGTCAATCCTTCCTCAGCATCGCCACGGCCTCATTGCCCGGCATCGAAAACTGCACCCTGTGACGTGCCGCCACGTCGAGCGCAAACACCTTTGTGTAGACCTCCGTCGACTTCAGGCTCTTGTGGCCCATCAGGCTCTGCAGCGCCTTCAGCGGGATACCCGCGTAAAGCATGTGCATGGCGTAGCTGTGCCGGAACGTGTGCGGCGTCACCGGCACCGAGAACGTCACCCCGTCGGCCGCTGCGGCAGCCACCGCTTCGTTAATCCATTTGCGTACCGTGCGATCAGTCACGGTCCACAGGCGCACCTTTTCCGTCCGGCCGGTGTCAGGATTGCGCCGCTCAACCGGAATGCGCAGCGTGGCCACCATCATCTCCAGCTGGGCGATGTACTGCGGATCGGACAGCGGAACCAGCCGGTGAGGGACCACGCCGGACGGCGCGCGCCCCGGCCCGCGGGCGGCCTTTTCACCCCGCTGCTTCAGCGTGGCCAGCTGCACGAACGGGTGGGGCGGCGTCAGGGTGAAGTCGGCCCGCGTCAGGGCCAGCGCCTCGTTGATGCGCGCGCCGGTGTTCCACATGGTGGTCAGCAGCATCTTCCTGTGCAGGTCCGGCACGTAGTGCAGCAGGGCGCTGACCTCCGGCGCCAGCAGGTATTTCGGCAGGTCTTCGACAAGGGCTGCCATGTGGCGCAGCGCCAGCGCAGCCGGATAATCAATGGCAACCGGGAGGTGGGCCGTGTCTTGATGAGGAATATAGGATACTGGCAAATTCACAGCTGTCTCCGGTAAGCATTAATAAGGATTTTCATAAGCGCGACATCAAGGCCGGTAGCGGGAATCGCTCATCATGTCTAAAAACAAGCTGTATGATTCAGCGATATAAGAATCCATGCAGTCAAGTTCATAACAGGCTGCTTTCATCTTCTCGCCAAACAGCCGTGTATTAATGTGGGAAATGCCGGTCAGACTGGGCTCTCCTTCCCTGGTCCGGTCATACCGGAACGCCGTTGAACCAGAATCAATGGCAATCAGTTCCTTGATGACGGCATCCGTATTACTGTGGTTGGCACGCGGAAAAGAAGGGTCAACCTTTCTGACCAGTTTTCTGGCGTGGTCCCACAGAACGTTAAGGTCGTGAACGGCCTTTGGTCCTTTAATATCCGGGTCATTTATCTGCAGCAGGCAGAGCGTGATAATTCGCTTGAGGGCGAGTTCGACATGATGCCGGTAAAGGAAAACAACTGGATAGACAAGCACATCCTGATCCCGTCCTTTGGTATCAATATGCTCTATCAGAAGTTCAGCAGCCCGCCGGTAACCGGCCGCATAAGTTGCTCCGTAATCGTGAAGCCACTCATTCAGGCATGCGTTATTGTGCCAGTCGTCATCGCCGGCAAACAGCTCCGACACAAATTCCTTTTTCATAACTGGTTAGCCCTGATTTCATCAGCAAGCGCCACAAATCCCTGATGCGCCATCTGCAGATACTGGCTGTAGATCCGCGCATCCCGTTCGGTCAGTCCGTCCGGGTTGCCCTCAAACCAGCGCTGCAGTACCCCGATGGCGTGCCCGTAAGTGTCCAGATCATATTCATTATCACCGAGCTCGCCGGCGTCGCGCAGCTCCTGGCGGAACTGGGCAGACTTTTTGCTGATGATGTTGAGCCCGAGGTGAGTGGCGGCATAAAGGTTGTTTTCACCCGGCGACAGAATGGCGTTGCGGATCTTTTCAAAGGCATAGCCAAAATCATCACTGCGCTTCATTGATTCAAACATGACAGTTCCCCGGTTAATTATGAGCACCCTGATTATTTACATTGGTAACTGATTATGACGTGATGGTCACTTCTGAACAGATAACTTAGCTTACCTTAAACATTAAGACAGTAAGCCTGCTTATATTCCCGTCATGCAATTGCCGGAAGCTCGTTTCCGTCGGATCCGACTTTTTCCGTATCGGGCAGTAACCGGAAGGGTAGCACGGGGGCGGGGCGGGCGGAAGCGGGGTTTTCCGGGCGGGTTTCCGGCGACGCATCCCGTATGTTGTGGCAGTAGCAACTGAGTGAGCCACAACATGTGGGGATTTGCGCAGAAAATCGCCACCCATGAGAAAAGATCCGGTTCCTACAGAAAACGGAACTCAGAAAGAAAAGAGCCACAGAGAGCGACCAAACTTAAAACAACCATAACATTTGACTACTTAATTTGCTACATTGATTTTAAGGTCGTTTTATGTAAGCATGAAGTAATGAGTTGCCATGAGGCAACCAATACTTAAGGAAACGCGCAATGGCCGCTGTGAACGTTAAAATTCCCGATCAACTGAAAGAAAACGGCGACGCTGTCCTGCGTCAGCACGATCTGAACGCCACGCAGTTCATCAACCTCTGTTACCGCTATCTCGAACAGCACGGCAGACCGCCTTTCATTACGGAGACGCACGTCTTCACGCCCGATGATCTGGTCATAACAATCAGCGACCTGCTGGAAAAAAGCCGGGATCAGCTCAGCAAGATAAAAACTTTCCTGGAGAAGCAGACACTCCCGGAGAATGAGGAACGCGCCCGCGAATATCTGGACACGGAGAGGCTGGCCCTGACGCGTCTGGTGAGTGAAGTTCAGCAGAATGGTTACCGGCTGGAGTCATTCGCTGCGGAAACAGGCGCCTACAGGAGGGTGTCACACAGCCTGCCACGCGCGGCGTATCTGCTGTCTGTATGCGACTTTCAGCTCTCCGAGGCGGTCGCCCAGCTGCCGCCATACCCGGAGAGAATGCGCGGCTTTGTCCTGTCGCTCAGCGAGCTGGAAGGGGAGCTGCGTACGCTCAAGGAACTGCTCATCGATACCGGCCTTCTGACGCGCCCTGCTCCCGTCCGTGAATACACCCACCGGGGTGAACGTGTCGCCGTGACCATATCCCAGCCCGAAGGTTACGCCTACGGTGCCTGGCTGGTCCGTCTGGAACTGCGTGCCGGCCGGCTGCCGGCACATCTGGAAAAGGCAGGGTTGCTTTTCCCCCGACTCAGGGGCAGGGTATTCGTTCCCGGCACCGTTTATGGCCATGGCGTGAATAACCCGGCCACCGGTGAGTTTGAGCTGGGATTTCGTTTCATCAGCAATATTAGCGAGTTTCATGTCTACAGCAGCGGATGCGAGGAAGCGGACAACGAGACAGGCATTGATGATCTGGCGGCGGTGCTCTGTCTGCGGGTTGAGGAATACATCGGCGATCATATCCAGCAAAACACGGCCCCGTTATGAGGACGGTGAAACCGGCTGATGCGTCACCGGGACAGAAGCTGAAACGCCAGAAAAAAAGGGATAACAATGAGCAGGGTTGAACGGATCATACGCGTGATTTTTGTGCTGTTTATGGCGGCCATTCTGGGAGCCATTGTCTACGGACACGGCGGCCAGAGCAGTGAGGTCAGTAACTGGATTATTGCCGGCGCGAATGTGGTGATGGCCCTCGCTGCCGTGCAGGCTTTCAGGGCGGCCCCAAAGTTTCTTAACGAGTTTTTCGCAAAAGAAGGATACCGTCTCGTCATTGAGATGATAAATGAAAACATCATACACCTGGGGATGGATAATGAATTTACAGTTAAGTTTCATAATGCAGTGGTTACCTACAGATCACTGATAGGAACGTCATACCCACCTCAAAATTACGACAAGTTTCCTGATTCTGTAAAAGAACTTAATGGAACCCTGGCGCAGCATAAAGAGTATTTAAAGAACATACGACACCTGTCATTCAAGATTCAAACTTACAGTATCTATGCGTCAGATAAAAAGAAACAGAGCTGGACTGATATGGTTCTGTGTCTCGATGGAATGATTCGCGAAGCAGAACTAATCCTGCACTATTTTTCATTAGAGACTAAAAATTATTACGACAACTTTGCACTAACAAGAGATATTTTCCAACCGTTTAAAGGTGAGCATTCAGCACACATAGAGGAGCATTTCAAAAACCTAAACACTGAATGGAATGGTATGGTTAAAAACCGTTATAATTTTCTTTCAGAAGGCATGGATGCCAGGTCTCTTTTTGTCCTCAAATGACCTCAAGTGTCTTAATTTCCACAGGCGGTAAAACAGATTCAACCCTTAGCTGATTTATCAGGTCAAGGTGCCGAAAAGGGCACCTTTCCGTTATTAAACGGTTTCCTTACTGAGGGGGTGCTCCATTCTCAGCTCCACCTCTCCATTGAAAGTTACGCTCACTTCATAATTAAGAATGAGGTCAAACCTGTCAGAGTCACGTTTTACATTTTCATAGGTAACATTAACTAAGCTGCCGCCTTCATACTCTTTGAGTAAGAGCGCGGTGAAGTAATCATCATCAACCACCAGAGTGACCGGTTGATTGACCCAGGGCATAAAGAAAATCCGACAGGTGCCAAAGTCAGAGGTGACTGTCCTGGAACCGTCCCGGTTGGATTTAACATATGCTCTCAGGTCAGGAAGGTCGAAAATTAAGCTATTGTAGTTCTCAAAAATATCCCTGCTCATGACAAGTAAATTCATTCCGGCCATTTCAGGGGATGATTTTATATGATTCATCATCATGGAAAAATCCTCAACGTTAATTACTCTCGATGAATCACGCTTGAGAAGTTTATTTATGATGAAAGCCTGAATATCTTTAATGGTGCATTCGGCCTCAATATCCCCTTCATTAATTACGTTTCTTTCATCTATACCTTCTGCATATACTTCTTTATCTGTGTGCAGAATAGTTTTTAGTTTGATAAAACCTTCCCTATTATGTTTAACAGCGGAAGTAATTCTGAAAAGAGAAAGGGGAAGTACCGCGTTAAGGCGCTGACGCACATGCTCAGTGGTCTTGCGTGCAGTAAGCAACAGGCGAGCCGAATCGATGACCGCCTCCTGCAGATGCATGGCCAGACTGGTCTGAAGCATTTCAATGTGCTCACGAACAACAGCGAGCAGGTTATTTTTGGCGGACTGGAATACGCTTTTATCTAAATGAAGCGCCTCTTCGGATTTATCTGCCTCGCTCAGAATAGCGGACAGAACTCCGATAACGCGTTGTTTTTCACGGTAGGTTAAATGGTCATCTTTGATGGCTTGTGCGATTTCATGACTTACCCGGCTGCTTTTTTCAGATACGGTTAATAAAATCTGGGCCCAGGCCTTTGGCATATCAGTAAATCCTCGCTCGACCACGCCGCTGTAAGTGCGCCCTGAAACCATGTCCGGTTTGTCGTAATCGCTCATGCGCTGCGCCAGCTGATTCAGCCATGCTCTGTGATCCATTTTTTCTGTCCATGTCCACAGACAAATCCTGATCAGGAATTTTATAAGCTGGCCGGCGGCGTCAATGTTCTCAGAGCGCGTTTCAAAACCGCCTGTCTGGTCAGTCAGCTGTCCCTGCAGGATAATTTTTACATAATGCGTAGTAAACGCGTCCGGCTCTTTCATCCTTGAAGTCAGGTAGAGACTCAGGCAGACACGCATGTCGATCAGAGCATTGACTAACGCCATTCTGAACCAGTCACTGTCCGTAATACAGTTGAGGTTTTTTAATATAAAGAGGCCGGGACTGAAAAGCTGCCCCTGATAGCTGTATCTTTCAACAACGTCAGCATCTATGTCCATCGAATGCTGCCAGCGGTTAAGCAGGTCCACTGCAGCATCAACAGTAACGGGATCACGCGTGGACACAGCATCGATTACCATTGAGGGAAGATGCTGAAGCTGTGTCTTGCAGAAGTAAAAATATAATTCCGCACTCAGTTCATTCTTGAACCTGTAACTGGCGGCATGCTGATAGTTCTCCCAGACGCTGGAAAATGATCTGATCAAACGGTCATAGCGCACCCTGAGCGTTGCGCTTGCCAGAGGCTGATTGTTTCTGTTCCACGCTGTTATCGTAGACCAGTGAGAACGGACTATATCCATACAGATATCCAGTTCGTCCCTTGTTAAATGTTCACGATTATTCAGTATCCGCAATCCAGACCAGAGGCATAATTCAAAATACCTTTCTGACTCTGTTATCATATTTAAAGCTCTATTAGATATGCTGTAAATCTCATTAGAAAACGATCTCTGGACACTTAACTCGAAGGTTTCAGTCGTAATCAGCAAAAAGTTGTTAGCGACACCACCGTCATTGAAATAATACAACTCACTAAGGCCGTTGAAGTTATCGATCAAACTGTCCGATGCATTATCAAAACCGTTTAAATCCGACTCCTGCATACAGGCATAGATATCCGCAGTCAAAGCCTGCATAATGAAGTTAACAGTGTCATTACTGCGCCAGACGTCCGCTTTATAAAAACAGATTTTGAGTAAACCCACCATAAAACTGTCAGGATCCAGGTTGCGAACACTTAGGATGATCTTTTTTTCATTCTCTCCTGAATGAAAATAATCATTAGCAGTTACAATCGATGCAAAAACACCCTTTCTTTTAAGATAAAAGTTTATTATTTTAAGAAAAAACCTAAAGGGTCTGTGGCGCAGGCTCACTATGTCTCTTCTTAAAAAATAACCGGTTACCGGTTTATAACCGGCAGAATGGTCGGTGAGTTTCACGTCTATATTCGAGAAATTGACTTCAGGATATACAGGGTAAAGCCGGAGTCTGGCGGATATCTTACTGTCCACATACGGTCGCATGATATTAAAGGCAATATAGCGTTTTATAATGTTCTGTCGTCTCGCATCATCAAGGATTTCAAGGCTTACGATAAAAAACCATACCGAGAGGAGTATGTTTAAAAAAAGCCACGCCTCGCTGATCAGACAGACGATTCCATAGAGATAGTCGCCAAAAGTGACTCTCACAATCGTGCCGATAAGTACGAATGCTGACAGAAACAACCCACTCAGGCCTGCCAGCATGAAACCTGAATAGAGCTGATAAGCCTTCTGGGCTATTTTCCTGTCAGTTTTTTTCTGAAAAACTATACTGACCAGCCCTATTACCAGGGGATATACAATGCCAATGATCGTCAACTGACCGCTCAGAATCGTTGTCTGCCATTCAAAAACCGACCGTCTGTAGGGAGTATAAGCGGAAAGATACTGTTTTATCGGCGATTCTAAAAAATAACCCGCGAATACTATCAATAATGCGCCTACTATCATCAAACATACTGACTTCAGAGGCGATGAGGAGAACCTGAAAATATTTCTTTCCAGAAAATTCCATTTCATACTGGCATAGGCTGGATTACTTTTGATCCTTTCATTCACGAAACTTTTTGCCAGAGACTCTGTTTTACTGGTAATCCATCCGAGCATACATATTCCTTTTCAAAAAAATCAATCTTGCCCACCTTCTGATGGATTCATTATGGATTCTGGGTCCATTATTGTCATTACAATAGTAATGAACGAGAATTTATGATTTTTAATTGTGAAATGAGCATTCTTTTATACAGGTAAAATGCAAGCTTGAGTAACCCGTTATCCGGCTGATTTTACCCTGACAGAACGATGTTAATGAGTAAATCTCAAAAAGTCAGATAATTTTCGGGTCTACAGGATAGATGAACTTTATGCATGTCTCGCACAATGACTTAAGCTCATTCCCGACTTAACGCCTCCGGTTAACATTTATTTCTGCCTGTATCTCCGTTCACACAGTGAAAGAATGGATGAGATGTTAACTTTCAGAACCACGTGGAAACGCCGGCATTTTATCATTTAATGCTGCTTGCCAGAGCCACCATCCCCCCCGGCCGTATTTTTTATCGTAATGGGCCGTTTTCTCCTGCTTTCGCAGCAGGTACTCAGGCGAGTTCATCCCGAAGACCTCCATCGGCAGCGCCTCCACGCCGGGAACGTCCTTCAGAACAAAGTCAGGGAAAACGTCTTCCTCGCCGTCGTAGCGCAGCGGCTTTATGAAGGCGCGTTTTTCCTGCCACAGCTTTTCTTCGACAGTACCTTCACAGCCGGAATCCAGCGGAATAAAGCGGGGGCTGACCGTCATCAGCGCCACGTCGATGACGGTGCTGCAGCTGGACGGCAGGTTGCGCCCGTCAGCGTGCCTGAACGTCGTTTCCGGCGGCTCCGTCTCCGCGATGACAACGACCTTCATGCCCCGGCGCCAGTCGGCCAGCTCACGGCCAAAGCTCCGCTCAAGGCGCAGGCTCACGTCTTCCGGCAGCACCAGGTCAGGAAAACCGAAAAAAAGCCCCAGCGGCAGCGTGGACTGCAGCCGGGCTTCAGCAGCCTCGCTCCAGCTGGCCAGCACGGACACCACGATGAGCCGCCTTTTGTTCTTCCCGGCCGCTCGCAGGTGCTCCCGGTTGGCCACAACCTGCGGCGTGCCCTTCATGGCCATGAGCAGCAGCGACTCTTCCAGCGGCACGCGACCGACGCGTATCCGGCCCGCCGTCTGCTGCAGGTGCCAGCTCACCCAGCCGGGCGTGCGTTTCTTTTTGTCGAAGGCGGGATGCCAGACGTTGATGCCGGACTGTTCCCACATCAGGTGAAGCAGCCCCAGCAGGCGCATCGAGGGCCGGCGTTTACGCTTCACCGGTTCATCAGCGGACTCGTTCTCAGCCGGTTTTAGCTCTGACGGGGCCTTTTTCTGCAGGCCGGTGGGCAGCCTGATCACGATGGTGCCGTCCGCAGCGGTGCGGACCGCATCCCCCTGATAAATCTCCGCCTGCCGTTCGTCTGACCACACCGAATAAAACCGGCAATCCGGCTTGTGCTCGTTACCTGTAAAGGCATATGAAGAGAGCCAGCAGCGTTCAGTCTCCTGAGAATAATGCACCTTCAGGCGGCGTTTTACGGGGTCGGTCTCTGCCGGCAGGCAGCTGCAGGTGACCACCGTGGTCTTTTTGTTGTCACGTGCATGCTTCAGCCAGCGCTGCCAGACAGGCGTTTCGTTCTGCTGGAAGGCCTCACTGGCGTCCCGCTCACCGCGCTGTCCACGGAAATGCACCGCGTAGGTTTTCTTTTTTGTCATTCCCGCATCCCCCGTCCGGAATTACGTTTTGCCCCCGCACCGGAAATCACGCATTTATTTATCCTGACACCTCACCGGCGTGGATTCATTCCACAGTCTTTCGAATTCTGCGTTATATTCAGCAGCAACCGCTTTATTATCAAAAACTGCCAGCGCATTTTCCGCATTCCGCTTCTCAGCCGATGAGGTGTAATTAAACGACCCGGTTTCGGTATTCATTCCGTCAGCCACAATAAACTTGTTGTGCATGATGTTGTAGCGGTCGTCAGTCCGGACCGGCACTCCGCTGCAGGCCAGCAGGGAGACCAGCGAATAGCTGCCGTGGCTGACCTTTTCATCCGCGACAAGCCGGACCGCCACGCCGCGCTGCGACTGGCTTATCAGCGCCTCTGCGACAGGCCCGCTGGTGAATTCATAAGCCGCGACGTCCAGCGTTTTTCCAGCTCCCGCGATGAGATTCAGGATAAGACGCTGCGCGCTTCCGCCCGGCGAGAACCCCACTGCGATATTGTCTCCTGCGGATGCAGATAAACTGAACCCGGCAGACAAAATAAATAAACTGACCCGCACGCTTTTCATTATTTATTCTTTTCCTGAAAAAATAACTGAATGGTATTATGCACCCGTTCCGTCGCGGAATAACAGCGCACAGACACAGTAAACAGTAATTTAATACAGCAGGCATTCTCGCTCTGAGATTCATTCTGCGTCAGAACGTAAAAGGGGTGGCCGTGTTATACATGACGTTGTGCCTTTTCATGATGGTGATGAGCCTGCATGAACTTTTCTGTCTCCGTCACGCCGCAGCGGAAGGCAGGGCAGGAACGCTTCTGCTGACATCCGCCATTATTCTGCTGCCCCTGACGCTGGCTGCACCGG
>Ga0308167_1001628_pt1 | contig 24778 bp, 24 predicted proteins | sample PhyCR1_2_FD_202138 | JGI IMG/M metagenome (GOLD analysis project Ga0308167, IMG submission 202138) | Phyllosphere microbial communities from UC Gill Tract Community Farm, Albany, California, United States - DLSLRC.R1 | ecosystem: Host-associated > Plants > Phyllosphere > Unclassified | place... | reverse complement strand
GTTTCATTCGGGTATTATGGCGCCCGCTGACACGGGATGGGCTACTATAATCCTGTGATGCACAAGGGAAATTGGCAGAGTGGTTGAATGCACCGGTCTTGAAAACCGGCGGACGTTAATAGCGTCTCCAGGGTTCTTATCTAAGGCTATCTCCAGTTGCACCTTGCAGTACCGCTTCATCGCGTCATCGGAATACACGGGAAATTGGCAGAGTGGTTGAATGCACCGGTCTTGAAAACCGGCGAACGTTAATAGCGTTCCCAGGGTTCGAATCCCTGGTTTCCCGCCGCGAACTCAACAAAATCAAGGGCTTAGGTTAATCCTAGGCCCTTTTTTTATGGCTTTTTGCACTGATCTCTCGTAAGGAGCTTCTCTCCCTTGCGACACCTTCATAAAGGCGCAACAACCTAGATGCGCCTTATGACGCGTGATCCGTTCTCAGAGAGAAAGATCCTAGCAATTGCAGCTTTCCGACGTCTCTCTGATATCCGCTCCCCTACATTCCTTGCACACAGCGGTGACGGGTGGGTCTACGATGTGCGCGCGCGTCCTCATCCTAATCCTTAGGAAATCATAAAAACTGCTCAGTCAGCGGATGTCTGAGATCTTTCATCGGGCATTCGCAAGCTAATCGTTTATAGGTGGGTGCCAATGTTGTGCGAACGTGATACCTCACCTGGCCGGGAAGGTCTGTGCTGCGAACCCTCCGAGTCTATAGCTCACCCTTGGTCATCATGATCGAAAGCTGGCTTGCTTACTCAATGCTGAACGATTCAGCTAGCCCCATAGCTCCCCATCTTCTTCAGCGTCTCGGCGTTCTGGTCGTCTCCACGCCTTGCCCCGCGCTGAACTGTAAAGCTCTTGCGCCTGGGGGAATGCTCTTAAGGTCGTAAGTGTTAGGTGAGGGTGGCGATTGTCCGACGGTCTCAAGGCTTTCGAAGCCTTCCAGCAGTGGGGGAGCAACGCGGGGACGCGATCATTCAGCAGGTTGTGTCTTTAATTGGCGCTGTCACAGCGTGATAGCTCCTTGGCCGCCATTCTGGGGCAATTGCTTTGGGGTACAGCGGCGGAGGTCGATATCGAATGTAAGGTACCAATGCGGCCGATCTAGAATCGGTATGCTACGAGCATACTCTAAGATGCAATAAAGTTTGTTGCATCTTGTTGATCAGCTGTTCTTAGTGTGGCAGGATGCGTGCCACTTTAGCGTCAGTAATCACTGAAACTGCACAGAAGGATTGCAACTCTGAACAGAGTATATTTGCGTCAGGAAGTTAGCGGATTTTATTGACTGCGCGCTAGGTCGAAAAGTTACGATGCTAGTTGGAAAGTTTAGGATCTTTCAGCCCTGACTCCGCAGTTGATACGTTAATGATCCGCCCTTTCTCGAGGGGTGTGACGCACTATATGGTCGGCATCCTGTGTGAAAAATACGCTGTCGAATGCCAGTGCCTGATCTAAAGCTTAGAAGAAGACGAAATTAAACAGGATGGTATAGTGAATTCGAAATCAACTGAAAGACTTCAGGTGCGTGTTGATGTTTCAAACAAGGATATGATCCTTTGAATGCGCTTGCCCCTTTGCGCATGAACCATGTCGAGCTGTTTGAGACGACACGCAATGGAACTCCGACCTTCCGAATCATTTGCCCTGATCATACGATGACGGAGTTCTTTGATGAGTGGGCGTATCAACTTGCAAAAGTTAAAGCATTCAAAACTACACGTACATATTGTTACGCGGTGCGTGAAATGCTGAACTATATTCATCAAGTCAGTATTCAATGTGGTGGCCTCACTGCATTGCAACTGCGAGATGCATTAGATAGCTATGAGAGCTACTTGGTCAGCGGTATTTATAGCACATCATCCGTAGCCAGAGAGGCTGCGAGGGTGCTTGGTAGCAGAGAACTGGGTGGCGCTTCTATTGCAGTACATTTTGCGGGTGTAAATAATTTCATCACTGCTAGTGAGGCGATGAGAGAAGCCTTACTGCAAATGCAAGACAGTGGCTACGTCTCCGATATAGCTATCTCGATGATGCCGCTCACTACAACCAGGTACATGGAGACGCCTCGGAATGTCAGGGCTGCTATCAGGGCGAACAGTTGGATGGCCGGCTGCATCGCAGGGGGCGCCAAACGGATCAAAAAGAAACACCTGAGCCCGGTTTCTAAGCCCTCGACGGTAGCGCGCACTGATGAATTTGGAGGGGATGAAAAAACCTTTCCAATTGACAAGTGTAGGGATTTGATTGAAAGCGCTACGTGTCTGCGCGACAAGGTGCTGTGGAGCTTGCTAGCAGCATCCGGCTGCCGGATTTCGGAAGCGCTTACAGTGTTGTGGGACGACATTCATATCGATACCGATAATCCGAAAAATAATAAGGTATTTATTGTTGATCCTGACACGCGTCTAGATGTTTTGATCCAATACATCCCTGAGCATCAGCTCAAAAAGCTTGATCATAAGGGGCGGGTTAAGCCTGATACGTTTTTGATCCAGCCCTTTGCTTCAATGTTCTGGCATTACTTAGGGTTATATGACCAAGAACAGCGTTCTCTAGAAGCGAGTAGGCACCGTCCGGTAGCGCACAGATTTTTATTTCGTAATCTTCGAGACGGGGGCCCCATGGCGACGTCTTATCAGGCCGTTTACGAGCGCTTCCGTTCAGCTGCACAGAAAATTACGGGCATGAGCTACGGCTTTCATTCGCTTCGTCATATGTATGCGTATTATCTGGTGAACCATTGCCCTAATCCGGTTGGTCATAACAAATTCGGACTGGATTTGAAAACGGTGCAAGTTTTCATGGGGCATAAGAGCATCAAGGCAACTGAGCGATACGCGCGTAAAGACATCAAAATGCTTGAGGCAACCTTCGCGGCTATTAATATGCTTCGTATGTCAACGGCTAACTACAGCGTGACCCACGTTCAGATTCAGCATCTTGAGAATGAACTCAAACAACTTAAGCTCTCACTGCAAGGCGACAGTAACTAATGATTAATCTGCACCCCGCCAACGCAATTTGGCTCGTGGAAGAGAATGAGGTTGCTCCGCAGTTCGTTAAGGCTGTTGCGACAGTTCGAACCCTTTATAAAAAATATTATGGTGCGCAGCCTGATAGTGCTGCGGAGCGAGTAGAGACAATTTTCAGGCGTGCTCTAACCTTTGAAGGTTGGGAGGTGAGTCATGTTCAATTGACATTAGAGGCGACGTTCCGCGCTAGTAAAGTGTCGTGGAGTGAAGTTGATCCCAGGATTTCGGGGCTCTCAGTTAGCTACGAGGGGTCGATCTCTCAGTTTTTTCGTTTGGTTTTCATCACTCTCTGGGCGCGAAAAGTTTTCGTTGCGCCTCTCGGGATGCAGACTATCGCACATATGCCAGAAGTATTGGATGCTCTTTGTCACAAGTTGAATGTAGAGAGCCTGACCCTGATTCGCGGCGTGCATCCTGAATCCAGGATCAAAAGTCTTTTCAAAAGAGAAGAGTTTGATAGTGGGAGCAGTCGCGTAAACTTTTGGCTGAGACTTCTTCTAAGTACCACCGCTTACACCATTGAGGATCTTTCGCAATCCGATGCCAACAGCCTGTTTTCCGCTGCTAATGGATCAGGCCAACTGCCATTGCGGAGGTACTACGTCAATGATTTCCTTCTCACACTCTCGTCTCAGAGTGAGGGAAAAAAGCAAATGGTTGAGGATGTTATCAACCAATATCAACTGGAAAAGCGCGAAAACAAACCTGCCAGAGTCTATAAAGGGCGAATCCGGACTGGAAAAGTAAAAAAGAAAGCTGAAAGCGCGTATGAAAAATCTTATGCGGCAGCGCAAGAAATTGCGTCCGGTGTACGGAGTATCAATTTTGCTGAGGATTTTGGTAAATATTTTCCGTCTCACATGCTCAAGAAAATTTTCTATATTGGTGGTGAGGGTGAGGATTCGCATTTTTATGAGTCCTCGCGTTATCCTGTGAAAGTATTTTCCTCGATGGTAGATGGCTTTTATAAATCGTTCATGCACTCTATGAGGCTCCAGAACTCTACCAATCATGAGTTTGTACTCGGCTTGCTCATGAGCTATGTCATGTGCTATCTACCCAATTTCTTCCTTGAGCGGGATGGTGATCTCCTAGACTATCCTAAGAATTTGAACGACTTCAACTGTACCCTTTTTTTTACACGAGAATCAGTTTTTCTTGATGGTGTAATCCTATATGAAAAGGAGCCCCCAAGAACATTTATTGGTTATGTTAATGAATTTTCTCGTGTGAATAACTGGGTCAGCGATACTCTGTATGCTCGAGTAGGTATCGTCGATCGTTTTTGCGACTATATTGAGGATAATAACCTGGTATTGCCAGGGGCTGATAAGTTTAGAAACAACTTTACGAGTTCATGCTATCCGGCTGTCTCAAAGAAATCAGGCACTGACAAAGTTCCAGTCCCAAGGCCTTATTTCTCGACGTTCATCAGCATGCTTGACAGTCTTGAATACCTAGTTGACCACATTAACGAAATGCCATATTACGATGGTCAATTGGAGCAAGATGTTAACTATGGAGTCCTGGATGGTAAGCTCTATCAGCCCTCCACAGCTGAGCTTATTCATAGTCATGCTTGGGCGGGATTGATTGGTCGTAACGTTAAGGGTATTGATGAGGTTAATCAAGGGTTATTGAATTATACGCCAATTTTTTATCATGAGGATAAGATCTATACTTTCAAGTTTCTTCCTCGTTTTTATAAGGTTGTCGACATTGAGATTCGGGGAGAGGTGGTGAGGCGTATTTCGCCCAATGAAGTTAGGCTAACGCAGCTGATGTGTCACACTGGTATCCGTCAGCAGCATCTGATTTGGCTGGACAAAGATAAGTATGATCGTGGGGTGGATCGCTTTCGCGCTCTTCCATTCCAACCCTTGTTTGTAAGCTCAGACAAGTCGCATGGAGAGTGGACTGCGATTGTTGCTATGCGTGCTATTGAGATCATGGATAGGCAGCGCAAGTGGTATGACGCGTGCACTTCGGCTAGTTACAAGCAGGACTTGTGGTATGGCATGGTTGAGGGATCCAAATTTGGTCGATACAAACCCCTGTTCAGGGGGCAAGGGAATACAGACTCTGATTGGAATAACTCTCGGCAGTTTCGTGTTTACATGTTGATTCTGCAGCATTTCATTCGCGTTCAGATGCAGGACACCTCCGGGGAAGACTTGGTTTTCGTCAAGTCTGAGGGTGGTTCGCCTGCTCCTTTTCTCGACTATTCGCCATATTTCCTCAGAGAGCTTGCCGTCAATGATCTGGTCAGCTCACACACACCCCATGCATTGCGCGCGGGGTTCGTATCTGACGCGATCAGGCTCCTACCGCCTTCGATCATCGGTCAATATTTGACAGGTCAGAGTGAGGCGCTTGTCTGGTATTACGCAATTTTTGATGGCGACAATTTGTCTGATCACCAACAGTTGCTCGCTGATTACATGATGAAAAACATGCAGAGTATTGAGCGGGGTGATGCTCCAGAACTTGCTGAGACCGTCCTCAAGCTTCATGCTAAATTGATGACGTCTATTGAAAAAGATCCAGTGCAGGCTATTAAAACTCACGGCTTGATCAGCCTCGCGGGTGTAGCGGATGACAAGAACGGGCTTGAGACTCTGCGCGCAAGACTTTACACCAAGCTCGCGTTCAATAACTGCCATATTTGCCCGTTCGATAATCGTTGTCCGAAGGAAGTAGTCTCCAAAATCGGTGGGCACCGTCAATGCGCGTTGTGCCCTTATGCCATCCGTGGTATCGATCACTTACAGGCTGTGAGTGCAGAAAAAGATAAAGCAAAAGAGATGATGAAGGTCGTGCTTGACAAAATTCAAGAGTATCGAGCTCTCAAGCCAAGCGCTCGCAATCCGCAAATTTTGGAAAATTTGTATGTTGAGTATGACCACCATGCTTTGGAAGCTTACGCCCTGGAGGCTATTGAGCAGCAACTGTATCTGATGGCGCAAACCGGAGAGGCAAATAGTTTTTTTCTCCGAGAGAAGGATGGACTGATGGCTCACTTCCAGAAAGTCGAGATCTCAGAATCCGACCACGTCCTGAAGCGCTTGGTCGATGTTCAGAACTTTCCGGATCTTTCCAGTCCTCGGCTTGATGCGCAGTTCGCCCAAATGAGGATGAGGATGCTTGTGAACCAAGGCAAGTATGATGAGCTACTGAAGCCGAGTAACAAACCTGCGAGTCATCAGTTGGCGTCACAGATTTCCAGCATGATGACGACGGGCATGCTCAGCGTCCGGGACGTTATGAAAATCAGTCACGACAGCGCCAATGTTAGCATGGTAGCTAGGCCCGCTTTATCACTTTCTGCTAACATGGGGTTATCAGAAATGGGAGCATAGCATTGGTTCAGCGACTCGATCCGTTTGATAATTATAGAGCAGAGCACAAGGCATTACGCATTAGACATATTCGTAGTGCGCTTGATATTCTGTCTAAAGCTACTTATCCGAACATCACAAATTTGGCAATCGACGTTGCTAAAATTGTGAAAGAGTTTGAATACCGAGATTTCGAGTCGTTGCCTGAAAAGACTAAGGTCAAAGGCTTTAAGCCCGTTAGCCATGTCACGCTCCTTAGGAATTCCGACTATCGTCTTTATCTAGATCGGAGCGGCAAGATAGATGAGTCTGCAGAGGAAACTCCTGCCGTCACTACTTCGGATTTCGAAGCGCTTAAGATCCGCAATGCGAGTTTGAATGGCCAAATAGACCAGTTGAAACTCACAATCAGAAATATCGATTCTGGTGTTCTTCCTAATTCGCCAGAAGAAACGGATAAGCTTCGTAGCGAAACTGAAAGCCTTCGTGACGCTTTAACGATGGTTTGTAGGGTACTTGACAACGTTTTGGGCGAGTGTAGTCAAGTCTTGATCACAGTCCCACCTGGGCAGGAAACTGAACAGCAACCGTCGCCCGGGTTGTGGGGATTATTCGATATCATCGCTACTTATGACGAGCTTTTGAAGCTTGATACTTTACGTAGACAACTCTGCAAAGTTTAGCCCTCACGTTTCCTTGGGAGTGCCCGGAGTCGTACATTACAATGACGCCGGGGCGTGGGGCGTTGAGCACCAAGTCTTCAGCATCAACAGGTCACCCCCATGTCTAGCGACCTCAGCCGCTCGATGATTTCTAAAGACTGGCGATGCTCCGCCTTGATATTAACCCTTGTGAAAATCGTCCTTCTGCTTTCAAGTAGTGTTTATGCCAGTAAGTCTGGCAGGCCGTAATTTTAATCCAGATTTTCCAGCCGCTTCGTACTCGCCACTTCGCTATCAATTTAGAGCGGTCAGTCGGTAAGGGCTCGTTGCTAGCACATTGGCCTAATACAGTGCCCCAGAAATCCTTCTCGAGTCATTTCAGCTAACTCAACGGTGTAGCTTCATAGCTCAATCGTCCGAAAACGCTTATCCGATCAGCAACGAATGCACCGACTCGCTCTTGGGCAATTTTCAGTATATTCAGGATTTCATGACTCACCTGTTTGGTGGACAGGTATTCCACGACTGGCTTGGGCGGAGGAGCAGCGTGACTCCACATTTCTATGATTACCTTGAGGAACCCGTCTGAGCCAAAATGCTTGAGAGCCATTTCCCACAGCTGACCTTCCTGCACCATATCCAGGCGAGGCCTAGTCATAACGGAGTTCCAGCAACATGATGGTCTTTCTTGATTGCGAGTTTACCGAGCTCTCGGCGGCAGCGAAGCTGATTTCACTGGCGTTAGTCGCTGAGGATGGGCACGAATTCTACGTGGAATTGCTCGATGCTTGGCAAGAAGAAGACTGCAGTGATTTCGTAAAGGAAACCGTGCTTCCACAGCTGTGGGGCGGGAGCTACGCGTTGCCCATTATTGAAGCCAGGATGTCGCTGCTCAGATTTCTGACGTCGTTCAAAAAAGAGATCGAGATCGTCACTGATGCCCCTCAGTTCGATTGGGAGCTTTTTTGCGACCTGGTATATGAGGACGGGCGATGGCCCAGAATCGTTCGTAATTTCCCTACTGACGCAACAACCCTTTCTCCGACTAGCGAGGGTGAAGAGCTGCCTCACCACGCCTTGCTCGACGCCAGGATCATCGCCGGCATGTTCGTATCTGTAAACCGAGGGCATCCCGGTGGAACCTGAGCGGGTTAGACGGAACTATACCTCTAGCTGATTCGCTGGATTTTTTTGATCTCAGATCACACCAAATCTCGTACAAACCACAAAAAGTAAACTCAAATACTTGGCTTTTGTTGGCAAGCCGAGCCGGGGCCTACGGCCCCAAATTAACGAGCAGGTTACAAGGTGCGTAGGGGCAACCATAAGCGATGGTATTTGCTTGAGAGTGAGCTTAAAAAGCTGTCATATCGAAAGGGTCAGATAAAAACGGCGGCCAGAGAACCAGCCTCATTTCCAAAATGAACAATGTGCCGGGGCAGGCAACGCTGCTTTTCTTTTGAGTTCAAAATGTAGATCTCCGGTTTTGAAAAACGAATTCAAGGGCAGAGATTTCGAAAAAGACATTAATGTCGCATTTGTGTAAATCCTGAATCAGGATCTGGCACCATCGCTTATGAGGTTCTCGTGCGCAGGGGGCTATGGATTAAGCCGGAAATAAGGTTATCCAGTGATCGAAGCCACTTGGCGGCAAACCGATCTTTCCGCTCGGCCTCGCGTTGTCGTGTAAGCCAAGGTCAATCTCAACGCACGGCCCCGAGCCCTTTGAGAGCACGTGCGTCAATCCAGCATTGTCCTCTAACAATCAGCTCTAGATTCGGTAGCGTTAATCCTCTTCCAATATCGATGCACAGTCGATAGAGCCAACCCCGTCTCCCGCGCAATCTGCGATTGATTCATTCCAGCAGTCTTAAGCTCGCGAACGACGCTTTCGCTTCCCTTGTTCTGAGGCTTTCCAGGCTTACGGGGGGCAACCCCTCCATCAGTGAGCTGTTCAGCAAGAATTCCAAGACCTCCTTCTTTCTCAAACGCTTGCAGCTGCTTCAGGGCAGCATCCATTAGGACAGGGTAAGGGGTGTCTTGCTGTTGGGACATACATAGAGCTAGGAGGGCCAGAGGGTTTATTCGAAGGCCCTCAGCAAGGCTCTCGAACTTCTCAAGAGTAATGCTTGTTTCGCCTCGCTCGAGGGCGCTGAGTTTAGATTTCACGGAGGCGTCAGAAAGATCTTCGTGCCGAAGTTGACGCTGCTTACGCAGTGCTCGGATGGCGCCTGCGAGTGCGATTCTAAGCTGCATGGCTCACTCAAAAGTCAGGATATAGCCACACAGTAGGGTTTCCGTTAAATACCAAAATGAGGTAGTATTGCGCATATCGCGACCAAGACGGCTCATAGCGAAGCTTCCGTAAGCTCGTTTTGGCAATTTATGGGAATTAGATGAGAGCGTTTCGCTGGGCATGAAGACCGGTATGCGGACTATCCAGCAAGCCTCTGCTGAGCAGGCGTATTGTTCGTAGAATATTTCGGAGGCTGTACATGGTTGGAGTGATCGATACAGGGCTTTTCGGAGACCCTGGAGCCTCTTTAGTTGGCTCAGAAGTTAGCCTCCAAGACGCGATGTCTGCAGCCAGAAAGCGCTACAAATGGATGCCCCTATGCGCCGTCGAGGAATGGATCATCCTAGACGCCATCGTCACCGACGCCGAGCGAGCCAAAGTAGCCGCCGCAGGCTGCCAACCAATGTTTATGTTTGCCCACAAAGTTGTTGACGATGAGCAGAGGCGTTTCGAGCCAGGCCATTGGGTGAGGTCGAGTATGGGGACTGCGTTCAACGACGGTTTTTTGTTCGAAACTCGGAATTCCGTCTACGTCTTGCTCGGGCCAGGCCATCGTAAGTCTGCTTCTATCGAAGCGATATTTTCCCTTTTCTGATTACCCACCGGTTCTGCTGGGCAACTGACCTGCTCAAGCAGCTTGAGGCGACACATGTTCAGAACCTTAGACAACGACCTGATAGGCGTCCCAGGAATGTTCGGGGAGGGCGTGTCCCATTGGCGTGGAGTTTCAAGGCTGCTTCGAACACCTTGGTATCACTTAACCCTTAGCGTCGAAAACGAGGGTCGGCTCAGCGAGTGCGCGGTGATGATTGACGACACCCACCAGCTTCAAAAAATGTTGGTAAGCCAAGGTGCGGATTTAGCTATCACCGAGATTATGGCTGTGACGCCATCTTGGATGAATAAGTCCGGGGGCTGGCAGATGGAGCGGTTAACCAGAGTAACCGTAGGTGAGGACAGGTCTGGTTCTGAGGTTTGCTTGCTGGAAGTGGCTAAGGGGGCGGTGTATCACACCTCACACCAGCGAGACTTCAAGATTGAAGCGCTGGCTAACCTGAGGCCCGTCTTTCTCTCAAGCATGATTCGATCAGCCTGAAATTTACCAAGAATCCCCCACGAAACCAGCGCCTCTGGTTGCGTGCGAAATTCCTGATAACTCCATACAGAACGCAACCGGAGCGCAGCGATGCTCGACACCATAGATGTAAATTTTCACGGAAAGCGCCATACAGATTTCGATCTGAAGCGAATCTTAAAAGCTCATGAGCAAGGTTTTGATATGCCTGTCACCGCCTACCTGTGTGGAGTTTCCATCAGGTCGCGTGCAGGTATCGGTGTTGTTTTTGGCCACGAGCGGAAAGACCAGTATGGGCGGTTCGGCGACGGCCATTTGATCCGCACTTCTGATGTTTTGAAGGTTGAGCGTGAGGGGAGGTTCTGGGTAATGACCACGGAGAATAGCCGTTATGTCTTAGCGACTTTTCAGCGCCAAAATGGCCGTGCCAGCTTGCGTGATTTTTTGCGTACTACTAAGGGGCAGTACCACCCGACCCCTCGGATCTTGCAGTGATATTTCACCGGGAGGGAGGGGATTTCTCGGCCTACTGTTGTGAGTTTGGGATCAAGGTGGCTTCATGCTCCTGAAGAAAGGTGAGGTCGTCACAGTGGCTTCCGGTATCTTTGAGTCATACAGCCGAGAAGGGCCGTTTGTAGCGACCCAAGATTTCGACCTTGGTGCATTCGTTGCCAAAGCCATGTCTACTGTCACGGAAGCTTGGGAGGTCACCGGAGTGCTTTGGGAGGTTCCTCGGATTCTTGTTGAGCAAGGTTTCCTTGTAGAGCTACCGTGTCGACGAATTCACTTGGGGTCTTTGGGTGACGTTGAACTGACGGAGGAGAAGAAGGACTTGTGATTGGGTGTTTGTGATTTAGCCCTCAAACACTATTAATGAATGCGGCTCTGGAGGTTAAGTCGGTTACCGAGCGTTCAGTGCGTGTCCCTCCGGGAACGGCTGTCGTGTACCAAGCAATTGCGTGTCTTGGCCCAGGCTTCTATCCTCACGCCTGCGGCCTGTGGCATGCGCGCTCCGCTTGCATTGTTCTATGCGTTGGGCAGGGTAGTTTCGAGCATTCACATTTGCCCCCACTTCCTGTAGCAGGATAGGTAAACGGTGAGGGCTATCTACGAACGCAGAGCGCAAACCTAGAAATTTGGCTTTGCTGGAACTATGTCGTCGCCAGGCCAAATTGACATGGCAGGCTCCGAACTCGAGCCGATCCATATCGTTGTTAATGACCCTTTCCCAGCTTAAATGGCTTGTCATGGTCAGTTTATCTCAACACTCCACACGCACCGCAGTTGCCTACCCAGATGTTGAGATAGCGAAGGTGTTCATAGAACATCTCTTCTAGCTCAAGCACGGTCTCGAGAGCCCAGCCACAAGCTATTCTAGTCTTAGGGCTGGAGTCGCTATATGGGGGAATCTTCTCCAAGCAGATGCTCGATGTCAGCTACCACGTCTTTTGGAGCCATCTTGATTTTGCTCCGCAGTCTCTCATCCACTTCCTTGTGAAGACGAATCTTACCGATGGCCAATGCAGTGATGAATTCCATGGACGCGTCACCACGCTCGAAACCATGACCCTGAACAACTCGCAAAATGATGTCAGCCATGGAAGCGCTATGTGGTTCGTGGGCGCTGTAGTCTAGCTCCGTAGGCAGCGCGGCTCTCAGAAATGCCCCTTGAATGATTCCATCATCGTAGCGAGAGAAAATCTCAGGAGAGAGTAGTACCTGTTGTAGCTCACCTGATTCAAGACGTTTTGATTGGTCGATCTTGGCGCTCTCTCTAGCGTTCTGCAGAATCCACAAAATGGTGAGAAAGATATCGGTGCAAGCTGCCACGGTGACGTCTTTATCGCCGCTAACAAAGGCAAATCCTTTAGTCAGCATCATCTGACCGGGCTGATAACCACTCGGCCAGAACGCCTCATCGGAAAGTCCCAATGTTCCGGCTTTATCAAACGCATCAACGCGCGCTTTGACTTTGGCCGATACGCCTGCTCCACCGAAGGAGATCAAGCGGGTTAACAATTTTTGCTCCTGTTGCCAATGGCTATTACAAGCCAGACTTGCCGCCGGTATTTCGATGAAGGATTTGAAAACGTACTTACGACTGCCTTTTGGTGGTTGGGTCAGATTCGCGGCAAGTTCCGCCATCAACTCATAAGAGCGACCCAGCATTGCCGCTACCAGGTAAATACGCGTGCCGGATTCCTGTGCTGACCTAAGCCGACGGCTGATACTGAGCAGCAACGTGCCTCGTTCCGCAGCGGCAGCAACTACGATCACCGATCCTTGGAATTTACCTTTGGGGTCAAAATCTGAGGCGCTTACAACGTCGCATTTCAAACCTCTGGCCTCGAGAAATTTCAAGGCTTCCGTGGCCATCCTCATACTAGCCTCATCGTCATCATGGATGATGAGAGAAGTGGATGCGGGAGACTCCTCCATCAGCACTTTTTGGAACCATGTCTCGAAGTCCGGAGTGCGAACGAGCTTGTCTTTGTCAACCTGGACAGTTCGGTAGCGTTCCCTATTTGGAATTTGACTAAAGCAGGTAAAAAGACCTTTACCCATGAACGAAAAAAACTTGCTTTGAAGCCCGTCTGGTAGGTGTCCCATGCTGATGTTGAGAAGCCGAGTTTCGGTGTGTTGCGCGACAAAGCGCTCGCCATGAATGCGAATTAATTTACGTCCCTCGGTTGATTCAGTTTCAGCTACCGACTCAAAGTCGTCTGGCTTCTCGATCATATGCAGCACGTTGCATGAGTCTGATTCGCTGAGAAACGACAGGAACGTAGCAACTCTGCCCGCTGGAGCTCCATTGACCTTGACCCATTCTTTGGCCAATCCGCAGTTTGTTGAAGCGGAAATCAAGCAGAGGGACGCAGCGCCATCAGCGAGCGTGCCGTCTTTGAGGCCGTCATGTGAATGGAATGACTTGATGTTCCGGATCGTTTCCTTACCGAACTTGGCTAGGAGCAACTGGATGGAGAGCGCTACCGGCAGGAATGCCATGGTGTCTAAATAGATCGTCTCTGGCTCTCGCAGTCCGTCGCTGGAGGCATGCTTGATCACCTTCAGGCAACAGAAGGCCAAGAAGTGCGAATGCAGCGTCTCGGTGAGCAGGTTTTCGGCTCGGATAAAATAGTTAGAGGCTCGTGAAGATGGTTTTGAAAATAAGAAACCGGCCGGGGCTTTGGTCAAAACAGAGGTGCATTTGACGAGCTTCTTCATTCCTGCCTGGACGAAATTATCAGACGCTTGAAGTATGAGCTTGCCAATTCCTCTGTCGCTCCCGGCGACCTTTACGTACTTTGTAAATTCCCCATGCTCATTGAAGAAGGTGAAACCATAGGACGGTGCACCCCCGGTTGCGCGACGCTCTAATGCGATTGCCAGGGGGGACGTCTTCTCGGAACATTCCTCCTGGATCCAAGCTCGGTGACAATCGGGCACTAGGAATGTGACATGGTCAGGAAGAATGTACTCGTTTAGCCGTATTTGAAGGGCTTCGGTGATGTGGGCATCAGTAATCCGGTCTGGGCCGGCGAAAAAAACTACCACGTGAGCTGGTTCGGCATCATGGGTAGGTGTGAGGGGGACTTCGAAATCGAACAGTTCTGGCATCTCAGTTCACCGGAATGCAAATGGTGAAGACAGTGCCTTCGGCTGCAGACAGTTGGGTGTCACCGCTCCAGTTTTTCGGGTTGAAATCTACGACCTGGTCTTGACCTTGGAAAGCCTGATAGAAACAAACTCTCCCTGTGCGAAGGCGAATGTACGCCTTGAGTTTGTTGAGCGCTTGCACGGCGTTATGTAACCCCATGCCTGAGGTAGCGGAGTCCTTAGTCGTGACGTGCTTTTTGAAACATTCGAGAGTGGCCTGAACCTCCTCTGCGATGGATAGTTCGCTCAAATCTTCTATCGGTGATCCTAGCTTCGCTGACAGCCACCGGCGTGCCAACCCAGGCCCACTGTCGATGACTGAAATCTCTATGAAATCAAGATACTCCGCGTCCCTGAGCATGTTACGCATAGCGAATAGCGCAAATTGCGACTCTTTATCCGAAATTGCTTTAATTTCGTCTTTCTTGATACGGCTAGCCTTAACAGAGGTGCCTCGAAGTCCTTTCTTGTACTTCATCCCGTATACATCGGTAACTGAGTGTTGATCCGCGTTCGCTATCAGCTCCGCAAGCACGCTACCAAGTGCGGGTAAACCTCCCCGGACTAGCGCCTGTTTATCCTGCCTCGTATGCATCAGAGCTGACGACATCTCCAGAAGGCTTGCAAATGCAGAGTGGGAGTGAATTTGCGGCGAAGCGCCACCGTAGTAAAACGGCTTAATGAACTCCATTTTCGCGAAGTTGATGCTGAAGAGATTGATGACTTTTGGGCGAGCACCCCGTTCGCTTGAGGTATTGCGAAGGTCTCCTGTGAACATCGCTTCAATGAGGGGTCTGATGACGAACAATGCTGCACGCTTCTCTATGAGCTCGTGCGTTTCAGTCTCAATTTTGGAAGACATGATCAGCGCTGCGAGTCCGGCAGCTGTCTTGCCCAGCTGCAGGATCTGGTCAGGAGCGCTCTCAGAGTCAGCAAAGAGATGCAGCACGCTCTGATCGTGGGAGCGGGCCCAAGTGATGACCAGTTGCGCGATTGCTGCGTCCACACCGAATACTCCCCCGTGACTCATACTTTTGGGGAGGCGGAGGAAAGCGTCATTTTGGAAGACCGGATAAAGCTTTTCGATCTCGTAGGTGTTCAGATTTTTGGTGATCTTCATCAGCGCCTCTAACAGTCCTTCGCTCCGAGTGCTGTAGCGAACCTCTCGCCCTGGTACACCCACATCTCATCATATCCTTCGCCATGATCAGAGTGGTAGGGCAAGAGGATGCAATTTGAACGGCTAATAGCCAAGGTAATTTGGTGGTTGGGCCGATTGGGCTCTCGTCCTTAGGTGCGTGTGTTCAGCCGAGTCGCGCCTTCTCTGGCGTAACCATCGCATAAGTACCTTGTTGCATTCTATTTGAGCCCCTAATTACAGTTGTCCTGCAATTAGGATCGCTCCTACTGATCAATGTCATCGTTGTCGAAAATCTGCCATCCGTCCTCGAGGGGGAAGATCGGGCTATGTTGAAATTTTCCAAATGGTGACTGTGCATCGTGTGGAAGGAGCGGGAATGAATTCCGCCCATCCAATAACTCTGGGTAGATCTTGAAGATCCTTAGATGGTGTAAGGGGAGCGTCTGAATGAACGCTAGGAGATTGCCTAGGTTAATTCCCACTTTAGGGTTTCCTGGAGCTTGAAGCTCAGCAGTCATCGCTTCCGAGATGTTCCACTCGACCGCGTTGATCTCGATGCCTGGCCGGGCGTCAGGCCAAGACGACGACAGTTCTTTGGCGTGATGGAAGCTTTTATAGCCAAGACCTTTGGCGAGAATACTTAGTGCTTGGGAGTGACCGATGGGCTTCAAGCCGGGCCAGGTTTTGAAGAGAACGCGAGCGGCTTTCTTCAGGCCTGTGTGACGTTCAAAATCAACAGGGAAAACGGGAAGGATCATCGCAAACTCCGGTCGTTAGCGGTGTCGGCTGCCCGCGAATGACGACTGTCGAGTGCGTGGAAATGGAGGGTGTATCACCTGTGACAAAGCCTTTGCGTGCCGACCGCGCGATTCAGGTAATCGCTTAGCCGGATGCTACTGTTGCCTGCCTTACAGGTCAATAAGGCAGTGAGCTGTCGCTGACGCACACCTTGAGTCGCCGCACTCGTTCCTGATTGTTCTGTGTTGTCCGGAGCGCATCTAGCTCGATCGGTTGGCCACGACTCGGTGGCGCATAGCCATATGTGATCAGTGACTCACATAAGTGCTGGGGGGCGAATTTCGGGCCTCGAAAACCTTTCAAAAGCTCGACAATCGGTTTAACAGATCTCCGAGTTGCGTCCCAGCATACCGGGCTTTCAGCTCTTCAAATTTCGCAGTTTTGCGATCCCCGGTGAGCAGGCTAACCCCATGCAGCGCGTTAACAAATTTCTGGGACTCGCCTATTTCGGCCATGAGTGGCAGCCAGGTTGACTGTGCTTGCTTGATCAAGGTCTCGGCCTCAACACTTAACCCTTGGGACTCAATGAGCTTGTTCTCGTGAACCGTTTTGCTGAGGCTGGTCACGGTGTGCTCGAGCTTCTGCAACTGATCTGTTACGAGTTCAACTGCATCAAGTGAGACCGGGCGCCCGTCGACATAAATACTGTCTTCCTGAACGCAGTAGATTGCCAGCGGGCCATCACCGCCACCGGTGCAATCTAGCGCCAGTACATTGCCAAGGCGTAGAGGGGAGGGTATCCAAGTGTGCCCGACGCATATCCTCCAGACACCTTTAACGCCCTCGCGATAATGCTTGATGATGCGCTCGCGTCCCCACAGTGCAATCTCTTCAATTTGTGGGTTGTCCAGGCTTCCGACAAAATCGCGCCACGCCATGCCAGTGGGGACATCGGCATGCACTACCCCCACAATTCCTCGGAGGGATTCGATCTCGATTACTACAGGTAGACTCTCAAGCTTCGCAATGATCGTTGCTTTCGAGTCATCGGCTATCGTCGACCACCATCCCGCTCCATGGGAGCTATACCGGGCTTGCGAGTCGCGCCGGTAGGCATCGATAAGCATCCATTCGTGATTGCCTTGGACTGTATAAAACCAAGGCTCACCGAGAAGCTTCAGACCATCCAGAACGCCGGGGCCGCGATCAATCAGATCACCTACCGCTATGACCCTATCAACCTCCTTGTCGAAGCCGAGCGCGTAAAGACCTTTGTGAAGATCGATAGTCTTAAAATGAATATCACCGACCACGAAGTCTCTGCCGTGGTCGTTCTTCGCAAGCCTCAAAACATTGTTCATGACGTCACGGATTTCCTACGCTGATTGCTGCGGAGAGGGCGATTTCATGAGATATGCTGGGTCTCAAATTCGCAGCAGCGAGACATGCCCATTATACCCTGCGAAGCCCTTCTCCAGGGTTCGGTTGCCAGCAATTTCAGTGGGCTGAGAATTTTCCCGCGAGGTATTTTCTCCGCTTTATAGCGACCATCTAAATCGCTCAGCGCCGGCGCTCGTTGCCGTTGAGTACATGGCACGGTTTGCACAACGCTTGGAGAGTTGCGGTCTGGTGAGCATCATGGAGGAGCTGTAAAGCAGAGTGTCCTGGCGGCAAAGAGAACGGCTCTTTGTCCAGCCAGTCAAAGCGGGAGAATATTTCCTCAATCTGGGAAGTGCTGAGCGTCTGAATGATCTGGGCGACCATAACTTTGAACTCGGGGGACACATGGTCAACTTCGGTAGACGGATTGTTCTTGCATCGTTCGCATAGAGAATGCATCGCTCTGTAGCTGGAAATTATTGGGTGTGCGGCATCCCGGAGTGCGCGATCCAACCAAGCCATTTCGTCTCGAGGGTTGATGCACTGCGTCCATGAGACTCCATGCCAGCCATGACCCGGAAAGTAGCCTTGGAAATCGTAAGAGGCTCCCGGGCGGTGTAGCTTTCGAAAGCGTGTAGGGCGCAGATCTTGGGCTGCGCAGTGGTAATGCTTCTGATGTATTAGGTCGGCGATGATTGAGGACTCAAACTCTTGTCCGAAATCGACCTCTGCGATCTTCCCTTGGATCATCTCTTTGAGTTGCGTCTTCGTCATTCCCTGAAAGAACTCTTTGCCTTGGCTCATTTTAATTCTCTGAGTACGGTGTGTTCGAGCAGTGCAGCGAGTAGCCAGTGTCACCAGGATAAGTGGCTTGCAACGGTGGTCGGCTCAGAGAGCGAGCGGTAGGTGTGAGGCTCGTATGCCACCCGCCCAGACAAGGATCGATCAACCACCTCCACGAGCAGGACACAATTCGTCTGATAGCGAATCATCGTCTCTACACGCAAGCCTCACTGCCTCGGCGACACTGATAGCGCGGGTAGGTATCCAAAGATTATCCATGACCAGATACCTCTGTTGTGTGACTTGATTGCGCAGCTTGAGAGCTTTCAAAATGTCATCAATGACTTTCAACGTAGCGTTTGCAGGCTCTGTCTCGAACGTGATGTCGAACACCGCCGCATCCAACTGCAGGTAGTTCTTGCTGTTCGTCGGAGGCATGATAAACGGGGTGACTTTATCAGCAGGTAAAATCCTTCCATTCAGTTCGTCGAACTCAGTCACTGGAATCCAGCTGCTGTTGCCACCTGGTAGCTCGTACCCCCCTGCGCCGGAAGCTTTTGCGACAATCGTGCGAGTGGCGTGGGCAATAGGCGTTTGCGGTGGGTAATCTACTTTGAAACGCTTAACGATTTGGTCTGCTGGACTATCGTTTCTTAGGTCGAAGTCGTAATAGCGATCATGTGGTTTAACGAACGATAGCGTTACGTCTCCTACCAAAAAATTGTAGGCTGTGGTCATCAGCAAACTGAAAAGTCCAAGCGATGCCAGAGCAGCGAAAGCTTTGGTAAACAATCGTTTTGGGCGACCATAAGGGGCTGGTCGTTTGAACGATTTTGGTATTTTTGCCGTGCGTCGATTTGCCAAGATTTCGAATCCATTACTGGGTGAGTTTCATCCCTGTTGCCTCAAGCGCGAGGCGCGCTCGCGGTATTGAGATGAAAGTCTATCAGCTGGGTCGCGAGAAGCTAGGTTGCCAGCTTTCACGGCACGTGGAGTCAACGAGCTGCTTTCCTTTTTGTCATGAAATCTATCAGATCTTTAACAACGACATTAGCGGCGTTGTCACTTGATAGCTCGGAGGCTCGTATCCTTCTGACCTCTACGCCTTCCCACGTCAAAGGAACCAAGCGCTTATCAGCATCGGCAGGTGATTCGCGATGATAGGTATCTCCGTCGACCTCAATAATGAAAGTCAGACCTTTGAACACCACTACGAAATCGGGCTCGAGACGATTGTAGGCTTTGCCTATTCGTACGAAGACTGGAAGCGGAGCGACTGCGAGCTGTGCACGTGTCATTGCCGTGAACAGAGTGACCTCAGCCTGAGAGCGAAATAGAAGCCCCTGATGTTCCCTCGAGGCAATATTGTCGCTTCGTACTCGTCCCTGGTTGGTGACACCTTCACCTTTCACATACCGAATAGCTTCCTCTCGCCAATTTTCGGAAGCCTCTCCTATACGCGGGGCGATGGTCACCCCGTTTAGGGCCTCGTCGTGAAGGGCTGAGTAGAACGGAGTGACCACGTCATAGATCGCTTTACCGGTCGCTTCGCGTTCAACATCCGTCATGGCGTAGTACAGGGGTATAGGCAGCGCGACCATGAGCTGCCAATAGTTGACGCCGAAATCAGTGTTGATCAGCTCTGCTGTGCATTCGCCTGACTAAAACGGCGATGGCACGAGCGTCTCCCAAAAGCTTGAAGGCCTCGACCGCCCCTGCAGCCAGGTCTTCCATGTTGAACGGTGAAAACATCATATGCTCCAAGGCTAAGGGACGCAGGAGGTAATCCCCGTTTGATCAACCTAGTTTTTTTCTATCACCTGCACAAGCGGCACGCACTTTCTAGGCTGAAACGAGATTTATAGTCGGCGTAGTAGATAGAATCCCGCCGTGTTGTTGCTTTTCACGCCTGGTTGAAGTCCGATCAGACCTTCTCCTGATGAATTTCTCAGTTGCCGCGTAGCTGGTGCCGGCTAACGGGGCAAAGAAAAAAGGCTTCACTACTGGAGATACGTAGCGTTCTAGCATTGCCATGCAGGGTGCGTGATGTTGAAGTGGTGGCGATGCGTTGGTTTGTTTAGCTTCTCAGGGCTCACAGCCTGCTGTATGGAAGCGCCAGTTGGCGCGCTATGGGCTAGGTGGGTGAGCCTCGGCTTTGAGAGCTATAACATGTTGGAGGTGTTCCCTCCTGTGCAGATCGGGCACTGCAGGCGTTATTCATCTTGCGGGGGGGGCTTGGCGTACAGAACACCTCAGCGGCAATATCATTGACCATAGCTTTTCATAATTATCAGGAAGTTACGCGCCATGGCGGTTAGTCAACAGGTTACCCATAGCCTGAGCATCAAAAAGCTCAAGGGCATTTCATCTCTGGATGAGATTCGGTTTGATGAAAAGCCGCTCACCGCCATCTTGGGCCCAAACGGTTGCGGAAAATCAACGATCCTGCATGCTCTGGCATGTTGTTACAAACCCGCGCCAGGATCGGAGCAGCATAACTGGCGATTCCGAGATTTTTTCACTCCAACCACCGACGCGACTTGGACGGGCAGCGAGCTGAAGATGGTTCATTCTCACCGGGACGGTGCTAATCAGTTTCCTAACTCAAAAACGACATATCAAAAGAGAGCAGGGCGCTGGGCGCCGCGTTATTCGAATCGTCCAGAGCGGTACGTTCGCTTTATCGGTATCAAATCGTGCGTGCCTCGAATTGAAGAGGAAACCTACACTTCCGCTATCGCCTACCAGACTGAAGCTCACGTGGATGCTGGCTTGATCATGGCTAAAATGGGCGTCATTTTTAATCGACGTTACACAGAGCTCAACCTTCATCGAGCTCATGCCGGGCGGCGATATACGGGTCTAGTATGGGATGGAGCACGATATTCGTCGCTGGCGATGGGCGCTGGCGAGCAGAGGGTGCTTGAGATTCTTTCGGTAGTTTTCAACGCACCTAGACATGCGCTCATATTAATTGACGAGGTTGATTTGCTTTTGCACACCGCCGCTCTGCGGGGACTGATCGAAATCCTGTTTGATCGTGCTCAAGATAAGTCACTGCAGATTGTTTTTACGACCCACCGAGAAGCGATTCTCGAACTTCAGGACAAGGTCAGCATAAAGCACATCCATACCGTGAGACCCGAGCTCAAGACCTACTGTTTCTCCAATACCAAGCCTGATGCGCTCCAACGACTGACGGGTGTACCTGATCGTCCCTTAGAAGTCTTCGTAGAAGACGAAATGGCCCTGGCCATTGTTGAATACGAGCTTTCTAGGTTGGGAATGAAGCGGGTTGCCAACATAACGCCCTACGGCGCGGCAACGAACTGTTTCACATTGGCAGCTGGCTTTATTCTATCCGGCGGGCACAACACAGAGCGTCAGCTGTTTTTGCTCGATGGTGATCTTTATGTAACTCCTGATTCTCGATTGGATCGAGCTAAGGCCGTTCTTACGGGCACTGAAGTCTATGCTGAATCTCGACGGGAACGCTGCCTGGAGGGGATTAAAACGCTGCGCGCTCATGATGGTGCGCCCGCTGCACCGGAAGCGCAGATTCATAGAATGATCGCCAGGCTACCTACTCAATCCGATGGAGCTATGAATGAGATCATCGAAATTGCAGTCGGGCTTGAAGCAGTCGGCGATGTCCATTTATTCGTCGAAAACATTATCAGGACGCTTAACGTCCATCGTCACTCAGGATTCTCCTCCATCGTCAAAACAGCAGCAATGTCACCCGATTGGGAAGCCTATGTGCAAGAGCTCCGTGCTTGGCTAGTGTTACAGCGACCACGTGTAATCGAAGAGCGTGCTCCTGCTGTGGAGCCTGCTGTGCATGCCTGACAATCCTCACGGAAAATTCTCTTGTTACCGTGCTTCGAAGGCCACGCTGATGTCTTGGCCGCCGACTCGGGCATGAGCCGAGGGTCGTTTGTAACGAGGATTAAGTGGCACCGAAGTTCAAGAGGCTTTCGTTTGAGCGCAATAAAGAGGAAAGCTAACCCGCGTAGCTTTATTCAGAATGCATTCTCCTGTCCCAGCCAAAGGTGTCAGCGCAGGGTGCCAACCACTGCTGGATTTTTGCATTGCGCGCTAGCTCATTGGGCTTCAGTAAGCGTGCGCCAAAATCGACGTGGCGAAGGAATTGAATCTCAAGACACTGTTCCAACTGCTCTGCCAGCAGTGGAAAGTCCATAAGCCTCTGCATGCGTGGCCACCTGACGAGCTTACGGTAGCGTAGCTGCTGAGACTCAATACGCAGATCATCATTCGGGCGCCACTGGACATTGAATAGGTCGTCATGACGTGACAGGTCGACGCGCCAGTTACCACTGGATGGGATACACAGATCGAGCTTAAGGCTGTCAGGCCGCAATTTGTTGCGTTTGAAAAACCAATGCTCAGGTGGTTCGGTCATCAGATCTATAGAGCAGACGCTGTATGACACCTCAGCTATGTCGAATCGAGAGAACCATTCGGCGATTTCGGGACAGACCGGATGATCGAACACACTTGACCTCTTCCTGAGTAGTTGTCGGATAGCCGGGCAGCTTACTCGCTTGAGCCCTGCGGGTCATTCAACGTTGCCCTAGCATGTATGATCAGAAGGCGACTGATCGAGCCCAGGAAACAAAGATTTGGACACCATTGGCGTGGACTGACATAAATTAAGGACAAAATGTGTTTACCAAATCTCAAATTATTACCATCCCAGCCCTGATCTCATCGGTACTTTTACTCACCGGCTGCCCCCCATCACCGGAATTCACCCGATGGCAACGTACTTCGACCTCTGTAGATGGTGTAAGAGCCGCAATGGCAGAATGTGGCGATCCTGTGGCAGGGCCACAAAACCATTTCCCAATAAACGAACAGATAATTCACTTTCAGTGTATGCAGCGCCTCGGTTTTACCCGTAAAGACGGCTTTGAATACTGTGAAATAATGAAGAATATGCCAGCCTGCGTCGAAGAAAGGCAGGGTCGTCCGCTCAGTTTGTCGCAGCTCGAAGCGTTGCCGTTTGTAGAAGATGAAGCATTTCACCCAATCAAGCCTAATTCTGGTCGGGATGAACGTATGCAGGTCTCATGGCGTAAAGCGGGAGCATCACTCCATTTCTCAGTCCAACTAGCAAATGATAGTGAAGTCTTGCCGGTGATATATGCGTGCGGCTATGCGAAGCCACTTGGGTCGAATCTGGACGTCCCAAGCATCGGGCGCACTGCAGAAGTGCAGCATTGCATGATTGATCATGGCTTTGAGCCCAAAAACAAAATCATGCTGGTTTGCCAGACTTACCCACAAGTGACGGGCTGTTCGTCGACAACGCCGTCGAGTTGATACAGATAGAGAGCGGAGTGAAGAGGGGGCTTGTTCGTGAGAGATAAATATCTTCCTAAGTGAACGACGTGATAACTCATCAGCCCAGCTACCCTTTACTACATCGATTTAACCGATACCACTTCCACGTACTTGTACTTCTTCCTCGCAGCCTTCACAGCCTCCTGCTCAGCAAGCAAAGAGCTCAACGTATCGGCCTCGTGAATCAACTCGATCATTTTCCCCTCAAAGTCGTTTCCGACACGTAACGTGACCCTCAGCCTGGGCGTGAATGCTTTCGCGACCTTCTTCTTGGCTGTTGGAGCGACAACGGGTTTCGCGAGCACAACTTCTTCCACACGCTCATTTACTAGAGGAGCAGATATCTGCTCTTCGGGCTGAGGCGTACCGAAAAGGGCACGACGCATTTCTTCTTCAGTTAAATCAGAGTTCATAGAACATCTCAAAGGGGACGGTAATCAGCTTGACGAATTCTACTAGCATGGCTGCTCCAGCGTGTCGGAAACGTGTTTGACTGCTGTGAATTCGCGTTACGTGCTTACAACGTCTCAGCGTGGTGATGGGCGTGCAAGCTTTTGTCGAGTTTTAAGGTTATCAGGCGGTCAGTACCATCGCTCGCTGCATCTACTGCAGTAGAACCGTGGCTATACTGGCTGCCGAGAGTTATGACGCTCGGGGGATTTATGTCCAACACGGCTTTGAAGGTGGGCGAGGTGATCTCTATCGCATCAAGGATCTATTAAGGATTCCAATGCCGATCCCTCCTTATCGGGCGATGTTTTGTGGCCTCGACGTGCCGACGCACATGCCTTCGGTTCATGCCTAGTGTCCAGTGCACAGAGATCGAAGCCGTCACTGCGGATGTAACCTGCGCGCCTCATTGTAATGGGCAGCAGTCGCTCAGCGGAGTGGTTCGCGAGCTTTGCGAAAGGCCAAGTGCGCCATATCATGCGGTCTCGTTCAACCAGGGGCTAATGGAATGGCAATACGACTAAGGCAAGCATGCGTGACTGATATCCCAGCGATCTACCGAGGAGAGGAAAGCTATATTCGGTGTTGGGAGCCAGAGCATGAAATTACCTGGCGGTTGCAATTGGAGCGACACCTGACGCGCTGGGTGGAAAATTTTGAACGGCTTACAATTGCTCTCATGGGCGATGACTTCGCTGGATACTCGCTGTGGGCCCCGTATCAAAACCACGCAGAACTTAGCACTATTCACGTAGTGGCAGAGCATAGACGTAGCGGCGTAGGAATGGCGCTTCTGGAGGCGTATGCGCTGGACGCGGCAGCACAGGGATTCACTCAATTGCGTTTAAGT
>Ga0308167_1001626_pt1 | contig 24810 bp, 29 predicted proteins | sample PhyCR1_2_FD_202138 | JGI IMG/M metagenome (GOLD analysis project Ga0308167, IMG submission 202138) | Phyllosphere microbial communities from UC Gill Tract Community Farm, Albany, California, United States - DLSLRC.R1 | ecosystem: Host-associated > Plants > Phyllosphere > Unclassified | place... | reverse complement strand
TTACTGCCTTCATTTTGAGGTGAATCAATGGGCGATAGCATTCTCTCCCAGGCTGAAATTGACGCCCTATTAAACGGCGACAGTGGCAGCGCGGAAGAAGAAAAGAAACAAAACGGGCCGGAAGGCAATATTCGTCCTTACGACCCGAACACCCAGCGTCGCGTGGTGCGCGAGCGTCTGCAGGCGCTGGAGATTATTAACGAGCGTTTTGCCCGTAGTTTCCGTATGGCGCTGTTTAACCTGCTGCGTCGCAGCCCGGATATCAGCGTGGGTGCGATCAAGATTCAGCCGTATCACGAGTTTGCCCGCAATCTGCCGGTGCCAACCAACCTGAACCTGATCCACCTGAAGCCGCTGCGCGGTACGGCACTGGTGGTGTTTTCACCGAGCCTGGTCTTTATCGCAGTGGACAACCTGTTCGGTGGTGATGGCCGCTTCCCGACCAAAGTAGAAGGTCGCGAGTTTACCCATACCGAACAGCGCGTAATTCGTCGCATGCTGAAGCTGGCGCTGGATGGTTACAGCGACGCATGGAAAGCCATTTATCCGCTGGACGTCGAGTATGTACGTTCAGAGATGCAGGTGAAATTCACCAACATCACGACTTCACCCAACGATATCGTGGTTAACACGCCGTTCCAGGTGGAGATTGGTAACCTGGTGGGTGAATTTAATATCTGCATCCCGTTTTCAATGATTGAGCCGCTGCGCGAGCTGCTGGTGAATCCGCCGCTCGAGAACTCCCGCCAGGAAGATACCCACTGGCGTGACAACCTGGTGAAACAGGTGCAGCACTCAGAGCTGGAACTGATTGCGCACTTTGCCGAAACCTCGCTGCGTCTGTCGCGTATTTTGCAGCTGAAACCCGGCGACGTGCTGCCGATTGAGAAACCGGAGCGCATTATCGCCCATGTTGATGGCGTGCCGGTCTTAACCAGCCAATATGGCACGATGAATGGTCAGTACGCGCTTCGTGTCGAACACCTGATTAACCCGATTTTGAATTCGCTGAACGAGGAACAGCCCCATGAGTGACAGTAATAAGCCGTCTGATGATATCTCTGCGGACGATCTGTGGGCTGAAGCAATGAATGAACAGGTCGGCGGCAGCAGCGCGCCGCAAACCGATGACGTGTTTAAGTCATTCGACAGCGGCAACGTCTCTGGGTCCCTGCAGGATATCGATCTGATCATGGATATCCCGGTCAAACTGACCGTGGAACTGGGCCGCACCAAGATGACCATCAAAGAGCTGCTGCGTCTGACGCAGGGTTCAGTGGTATCACTGGACGGTCTGGCGGGCGAACCGCTGGATATTCTGATCAACGGTTACCTGATTGCCCAGGGTGAAGTGGTGGTGGTGAACGACAAATATGGCGTGCGCATCACTGACATTATTACCCCATCCGAACGTATGCGTCGTCTGAGTCGCTGAGAATGAATAGCCAGAATCAAAGTCTGCAACCTGCTGCGCCGCACGCGCAGCCGATTTCAACCGGCTCCATGGTGGTGCAGGTCAGCAGCATGTTAGCCGTGATTATTTTGTTGATTCTGGCCTGTGCCTGGCTGGCGCGCCGTTTTGGCTTCGCGCCGAAGAAGGTGAGCGGCCAGGAGCTGAAACTGACCGCCAGCGTGCAGGTGGGTCAGCGTGAGCGGGTGGTGATTGTCGATACCGCCGATGCGCGGCTGGTGCTCGGCGTCACCGCACAGCAGATTACCCATCTGCATACCCTGCCGCCGGGTGCGCCGCTGGCAGTCACGCCAGCCAGTGCTGCACCCCAGGATTTTCGTCAGCTGTTACAGAACCTGGTTAAACGTCCCGGAAAACCTCAATGATGCGTCGACTGCTTCCTTTATTGCCACTGTTGTTGCTGGCACCGGTTGCCCATGCCCAGCTGCCGGGCCTGGTGAGTCATTCGCTGCCGAACGGCGGCCAGAGCTGGTCACTGCCGGTGCAGACGCTGGTGTTTATCACCGCGCTGACCTTTATTCCGGCCGTGCTGCTGATGATGACCAGTTTTACCCGCATCATCATCGTATTTGGTTTGCTGCGTAACGCGCTGGGTACGCCCTCCGCGCCACCGAACCAGGTGCTGCTGGGCCTGTCGCTGTTTCTGACCTTCTTTATTATGGCGCCGACCTTCGACAAGATTTACCAGGATGCCTATCTGCCGTTCAGCCAGGACAAAATCAGCATGGATGTGGCGATTGAGAAAGGTGCTCAGCCGCTGCGTGAGTTTATGCTGCGTCAGACCCGTGAAGCGGATCTGGCCCTGTTCGCCCGGCTGGCGAATAGCGCGCCCATTGCCGGCCCGGAAGCGGTGCCGATGCGCATTCTGCTGCCCGCTTATGTAACCAGCGAGCTCAAGACCGCTTTCCAGATTGGCTTTACCGTGTTTATCCCGTTTCTGATTATTGACCTGGTGGTGGCCAGCGTGCTGATGGCGCTGGGAATGATGATGGTGCCACCGGCAACTATCTCACTGCCGTTTAAGCTGATGCTGTTTGTTCTGGTCGATGGCTGGCAACTGCTGGTCGGCTCGCTGGCGCAAAGCTTCTACTCCTGATCCCACCCTATTCCCGGAGCACAACATGACACCCGAATCAGTAATGGTAATGGGCCAGGAGGCGATGCGCGTCGCGCTGATGCTGGCCGCCCCAATGCTGCTGGCTGCACTGGTCAGCGGTCTGCTGATCAGCCTGTTGCAGGCGGCGACACAGGTCAATGAGCAGACCCTGTCGTTCATCCCGAAAATTCTGGCGGTGGCTACCACCGGCATTATCGCTGGCCCGTGGATGCTGAATCTGCTGCTCGACTATATCCGCACCGTCTTTTCCAACCTGCCTTACATCATCGGCTGATGATTACTCTCGACAGCAGCCAGCTGGTGCACTGGGTGAGTCAGTTTTTCTGGCCACTGGTGCGTATTCTGGCGTTGCTGGCCTCTGCGCCACTGCTTAATGAACGATCTATCAGTCACCGGGTCAAAATTGGTCTGGCGGTGATGATCACCTGGCTGTTAATGCCGCTGCTGCCTCCGGTTGATGTGACGCTGTTTTCGCCCGCCGGCTTCTGGCTGTTGATCCAGCAGATGCTGATTGGCATTGCGCTCGGTTTCACCATGCAGTTTGCATTTGCTGCGGTGCGTACCGCGGGGGAAGTGATTGGGTTACAGATGGGCCTGTCGTTCGCCACCTTTTTCGATCCTGGCAGCCGCCTCAACATGCCGGTACTGGCGCGTTTTTTAGACATGCTGGCGATGTTACTCTTCCTGACCTTCAACGGACACCTGTGGCTGATCTCGTTGCTGGCGGACAGTTTTCATACGTTGCCCATCGGCGGACATCCGCTGAATGCTAATGCGTTTATGGCGCTGGTGAAATCGGGCGGATTAATTTTCCTTAATGGCATGATGTTAGCGTTACCCTTAATCGTTTTGCTCCTCATGCTAAATCTGGTACTAGGTTTGTTAAACCGTGTTTCACCACAGTTATCAATCTTCGCAATTGGCTTCCCTGTCACCTTATCAGTGGGCATTTTGACTATCAGTATGCTGATGCCACTGCTCGCCCCATTCTGTGAGCATTTGTTTGGTGAAGTGTTTGATTTACTCGCGCTGTTCCTTACAGAACTATCCCGTCCCTGAACATTAAGTTTCTAACTATCTTCGTGAAGTGATACTTAAGTAACTCAAAACCATCCGTGCATTATTCAAACCATATTTTCCAGAAAGCAACTAAGGAAAATCTGATAAATGTGCTGAGAGTCTGAAAATAATTCTTATTAAACCGGGCTTCGCGTATTTTAGTTGGGCGGTTCACAGTAGCGGTCAGACTGTGATTTTGTTGATAAAATCGGCAATGCATTGAATTTGAACAAAAAAAATTCTTTAGTGATTTTTCTTGTTAAAAAATGTTTTTTCCGGCATTGTCAACACACGCTAAGTCATCACACTTTCGTAAAACAAATGTTTTTAAGATTTGTCCTATCAGAAAACTCCGGGTTTTCAGCGATAGTGACAGCGCTCCCAAAAACAGAGTCTTACTTAACCTCCGGCATTTCACTGGCATTCCCCGCCATTGCCGGAGAATGTGTGACGTCAAAGCAGCACAACTTTTTTGCAGAACGGGTCAGGGATGAAGACTTTTACAGGCGGTTGCCTGTTACCACACTGCATGAGCAGAATAAAAAAAGTGCCTTAGAAATCTCTCTCGTACCGCAACGCGTAATTCATCGTTGATTTAAACGGATAACAAATTGGTGAGGGTCACTATTATGCCAACGATTATTATGGATTCCTGCAACTACACACGCCTGGGATTATCGGACTACCTGTCTTTTAAAGGAGTTAAGAAGAAAAATATCACTTCTGCCTCCGATATTGAGCAACTACAGCAAAAATGTGAACAATTAAAACCTGGTGTCGTCTTTATTAATGAAGACTGCTTTATTCATGAAGCTGACTCCAGCGAACGTATCCGCAGCATTATTATGCAGCACCCTGATACGCTGTTCTTTATATTCATGGCGATTAGCAATATCCATTTTGAGGAATACCTCTACGTTCGTAAGAACCTGATTATTACATCAAAATCGATAAAGACCTCGACGCTGGATTCTTTACTGAACACCTATTTGCAGAAAAAACTCAATCAGTCTGCGCGTATCTCTGCTGGAATGGATGTTCATCCATTAACGCTGAGCCAGACCGAGTCTAATATGCTGAAGATGTGGATGTCAGGTCACGACACCATTCAGATCTCAGATAAGATGCAGATTAAGGCAAAAACCGTTTCGTCACACAAAGGCAATATTAAACGCAAAATTAAAACCCATAATAAGCAGGTTATTTATCATGTGGTGCGTTTAACAGATAACGTAACGTCGGGTATTTACGTCAACGTACGATAATCTCCCGCAATGAAAACCGGCCGCTCTGGCCGGTTTTTTTTTGCTCTGAATTGAGATCCAGATCTCACTCCTGCCGCTAAGCCTTTCCGCTCTCTTGCCGATGTTATCCCTTATAACAACAGCCTCAAGAGAGCAAGGATATGAACACTGCATTGGTTAATGATGGACAGAACACCTCGGGCATATGGCAGAACCTCCGCCTGGTTCCGCTGTTTAGCCTGATCTTCGGCGGCATTCTGCTGCTGTTTGCACTCTGTATTGGTGTCGCCAGCTACTTTCTTATTTCAGGGAATCACTCGCTTAGCGATGCCACCGATGAAATTCAGGTACGAATGGGCATCTCGAATAGCTCAAACCATTTACGCACCGCCCGTCTGACCATTATTCAGGCTGGGGCCGCCGCGCGTATTGGTGAAATGGACGAGTTCCGCGCCAACGTTGCTGCAGCGGAGAAACGCATTCAGCAGGCCAAAGATGGGTTCAAGGTTTATGCCGATCGTAAGGTGAAGTTACCTGAGGATGTCGCGCTGGATGACCAGCTAAAGGCGCGCTTCAACAACTACATTGAAAAAGGCCTGATACCGATGATTAACGCCGGTAAACAGGGCAGTTTTGAAGGAATCATCGCCCAGGAAACCGACGTCACCCGTAAACTGGATGCGGATTACAATGCCGTACTGCTGAAGGCGATTAAAATCCGTACTGACCGCGCCAATGCCATCACCGCAGAAGCGAATCAACAGACGCGTGTTGGCTTTATTGCGATGGCGGTGGCCTTTGGCGCTGCACTGGTACTGGTGGTGCTGACCTTTGTTTTCCTGCGTCAGGTGGTGATTAATCCGCTGCGTCAGTCGGTGTCTCGCATAGAGCAGATTGCGCAGGGCGATCTGACCGCACCTCCGCTGCCGCACGGTCGCAGTGAAATCGGCACGCTGATTCATAATCTGCAACTGATGCAACAGTCGCTGGTGAAAACCGTCGGCACGGTGCGTGAAGGCGCGGTGGCGATTTATCAGGGCTCCAGTGAAATTTCCGCCGGGAATACCGATCTCTCTTCGCGTACCGAGCAGCAGGCAGCAGCCCTGGAGCAGACCGCTGCCAGCATGGAACAGCTTACCGCGACGGTGAAGCAGAACGCCGAAAACGCCCATCACGCCAGTCAGCTGGCCGCCGACGCCTCAGGCAAAGCGCGCAGCGGTGGCGATATGGTGAGTAACGTTGTGAAAACCATGAACAATATTTCCGGCAGCTCGAAGAAAATTGCTGAGATCACCAACGTCATTAACAGCATCGCTTTCCAGACCAATATCCTGGCACTGAACGCGGCGGTAGAAGCGGCACGCGCGGGTGAGCAGGGTCGCGGCTTTGCCGTGGTCGCCAGTGAGGTGCGTAATCTGGCACAACGCAGTGCGCAGGCGGCAAAAGAGATTGAGTCGCTAATTGGCGAGTCGGTGACGCTGATTAAGGATGGTTCGCAGCAGGTCGGTGATGCAGGTAACACCATGGGCGAGATTGTCGAAGCGGTACGTCGGGTGACCGATATCATGGCAGAGATTGCCGCCGCCTCCGATGAGCAGAGCCGCGGTATTCAGCAGGTCAGCCAGGCAGTCACCGAGATGGATAACGTCACTCAGCAGAACGCCTCGCTGGTTGAAGAAGCCTCAGCCGCTGCGGCCTCACTGGAAGATCAGGCCGGTAAACTGACCCAGGCAGTATCCGCATTCCGCCTGCAGGATACCCCGGTCACTGCCGGGATGGCTTCCCGCGCGCCGGCACCGGTGAAATCCCCTGCCCTGGCGCCCCGTCCGGCACTGGCTAGTGGTAATGAAAACTGGGAGACCTTCTAAGCGCGATAACGCAGGTGGGTTAATGCGGTGTCGCTAAAATGAGCTATCCCCTCCTCCCCGCAACGGGGAGGAGGATCGCGTCACCGGTTGTGCTGCCTGACCGGATGACTCTGCACTGTTAACCGGCACTATACGGCTCGACAAAAATCCCATCCTGGTGATCGCTTTCGTTAAAAAACCAGATACCTAACGGGTAATCTTCCAGCGCCACCAGAAACATGGTGCCCTCATTAAATGGCTCCACGGCCAGAATGGTACCGATGCGGCGCGGGCCACCATCGGTTTTAACGCTGACGCGGTCATTCACCTTCATTTCGGTTCTCCTGATGATTTCCAGTTGCACAGTCTAAACGAAGAACCGCAGAGATGCCGAGCGTTAGCGACGGGCAATCACCCAGACGGCGTGCACAATTCCGGGAATATAGCCGCACAATGTCAGCAGGATGTTCAGCCAGAAGGCACCACCAAAACCGACCTGCATAAAGACGCCCAGCGGCGGTAGCAGGATGGCGATAATAATTCTCAGGATGTCCATAATCATTCCTTTAGGTGTTGATAAAAATCAGCTTTGCCAGCAACTATAGCTGATTCTGCTATTAATGAGCGAAAATTCAGGTAAATCTGAGTAAGTGTCAGTTTTTTCACTTCCTTAACAGTTCACCGCAAGACTTCTGACGCGCCTCTCCCTTACACTTCTCCTCACTGCACCAACCCCATAGGGGCAGTCAACCTAAAAGTAACAAGGATTTTGCCCGCGCAGCGCGGGCTTTTTTTTGCTGTGTTAGTCCCTCTCCCCTTTCTGCATCACGCACTATACTTATTATTATGCCCGCTGGCGGGAGTCAGAAAATGAGAGATGAAAAACAGATTATCGGGACGCAGCATTCCGCTATGACGATGGATGTGGACCGTTTACTGGAGGCGATTCAGGCCGGGAATGCAGGCGAAATGCAGGAATCGATGGCGCACGGGCCTAAACCCGAACTGAATGTGGAACCACGGCTATTGCATCGTGGTACTGAGCTGGCGGATACCTTTGAAATGGAGATTGGCGACTGCCGCTCCTGTGAAGTCCATCGCTGAAATCGATTTCAAAAAAAATACCCGGCGGGATGGCCGGGTAAAAATTTCAATTCGTTACACCAGGGAATTCATAACACACCTGCAGACTACGCCTTCCCTTCGTTAAGACAAGCCTCCGATATGCACATTTCTGCAACCTGGCTGACAAAATCAGCATGCATGTTACCGAAAACACCGCAGCAGACAGCGACTTAGCGCCTGCACACTTCACGCATCGCCCTCTTCCGTAACGTTTCGATTTAAGATTTATCCTGGATTTTCACGACGCGCGCTACAAAAAAAAGTGTGAGCCATATTCAACTATAATATTGAAAAATCGCCGCTTTAGCCGTGCTGACAGGAGCTGACAGATGCCCGATCTTCAACAGCCATTAATGGTTATTACCGATCTTGATGGATCGCTGCTCGACCACCACAGCTATCGCTGGGACGCCGCTACAGAGTGGCTGACAACCCTGAAACAGCGGGCGATCCCGTTGGTAATCTGCTCCAGCAAAACAGCTGCCGAAATTATCCCGTTGCAGAAACGGCTCGGGATTGCCGGCGCGCCCTTTATTGCTGAAAACGGCGCGGTCGTGGAAAGGGATGGGCAGCGGACCCGTCTGCCCGACAATACCCTGACCTATGATGCGCTTTGCACCCGGCTTGCTGAGCTGCAGACCGCGTACAGGTTTACCGGCTTCCATGATTTTACCGAACAGGAGGTTTCATCAATGACCGGGCTGACGGAGTCGGAGGCCGCCCTGGCGCGGCAGCGTGACGCCTCTGAAGTGGTGGTGTGGCGTGACAGTGACGAGGCATTTGATCGCTTTCGTGAGGCGCTGAGCGCGGATGGGCTGATGCTGGCGCAGGGCGGACGCTTCTGGCATGTGATGCCGGCAGGCAGCGGCAAAGGTGAAGCCGTGCGCTGGCTGCTGGCGCAGCAGCCAGTTGAAGGCCGCATCACCATCGGATTAGGTGATGGCCCTAACGACGCGCCGATGCTCGACGCCGTTGATTATGCGGTTGTGATTAAAGGCTACAGTAAAACACCGGTCACCCTCAGCCGGACCGATCAGCAGCAGGTCTATCATACGGCGCACTATGGCCCTGAAGGCTGGCGTGAAGGGCTGGACTATTTTTTGACTCAACCTCAGTGAGCTGCCCACGGGCATTAAAAGGATGGTGCGATGAGTGACTTCTATCAGAATGGCGTAATCACCAATTTTCATAATCTCACCCACCGCAGCGTGGAATCGCTGGAAAAGGAGATGGTGCGCTTTGCCCGCAAACGTAAAATGGGGCTGATCCTGCCGTCGCTGTTTTCAGAATTAGAAGGACCGGCGCTGACTAAAATTGTCGATGAGCTGGCTAAGGTCCCTTATCTCGATGAGATTGTCATTGGCCTGGATCGCGCTGACCGCGACCAGTTTCTGTTTGCCCGCGAGTTCTTTTCGCGCCTGCCACAGCGGCATCGCATTTTGTGGAATGATGGTCCGCGCCTGAAGGCGATCGACGCCGAACTGGATAAAGAGGGCTTATCGCCCACCAATCCGGGTAAAGGGCGCAATGTCTGGTTCTGTACCGGCTATACGCTGGCCTCTGACCGCACCAGCTGCGTTGCGCTGCATGACTGCGACATTGTCACCTATGAGCGCGGTATGCTGGCGCGGCTGCTCTATCCGCTGGCGAATCCGGCGTTCCAGTATGAGTTCTGTAAGGGCTTTTACGCCCGCGTGGCTGATGGCAAGCTGAATGGCCGCGTCGGTCGTCTGCTGGTTGGTCCGCTGCTGCGTTCATTGCAGAAAGTCTATGGTCACTCAGAATATCTCGATTATCTATCCAGCTTCCGCTATCCGCTCTCTGGCGAGTTCGCAATGCGCACCCACGTGCTGAACGGGATAAAAATTCCCGGCGACTGGGGTCTGGAAATTGGCGTTCTTTCCGAGATCTATCGCAACTACACTACCCGCCAATCCTGTCAGGTGGAGATCGCGGATAATTATGACCATAAACACCAGCCGCTAGCGGAAGATGATGGTACCGGCGGGCTGAAGCGTATGAGCAGCGACATTGTACAGTCGCTGATGCGTAAACTGGCCACGATGGGCGTACCGCTGACCAGCGACTCGTTCCGGGTGCTCAAAGCCACTTATTATCGCAATGCGCTGGATATGATGGAGATCTACAACCACGAAGCCGCGATGAATGGCCTGAAGTTTGACCAGCACGTTGAAGAGGCGGCAGTTGAAATGTTCACCCAGTCGATTCTGGAAGCGGGACAGGCGTTTATTGAACGTCCTAATGATAAGCCGTTTATCCCGAGCTGGAGCCGCGTGCAGTCAGCGTTCCCGGACATTCTGCAGCGTATTTATCAGGCGGTGGAAGAGGACAACGACGGCAACGTCTGAGGCGAGCAGCGGCACAGGGAGCGTGCCGGAAGGTACTGAGTCAGGCGAAAAAGGATGGCAAAGCCGGGCCTGTCAGGGTTCTCCACCTGCAGGCCTGCTGCCAGGCCATTTAGCTGGCCAGCTGCTGCGGGGAAGATGGGGCACTCAGCTCATCGCTGCGAAACGCTTCACGACGCACCGCATAACCATCGTACCAGCGACACTCCACCATGCCACTGGCATAACCGGTGACCACCATCGTCTGACCATCTTCTTTGTGCTGAACTTCTTCACTGATTGCAAAAACCATGTTGCACCCTCCTCGTTGACCTTGTGTGATTATTTTCTTTATAGCAGCCAAAAAGGGTTCCTGCCTGTTAAGGCACGCAAATAAGCGGCAAATTCAGAATTAAGCAGTTGGATATGTTGAAAATAAAAAAAGCGGATAATAAATATTATCCGCTTTGAAGAGACCTTCAGGCTGAAGTCAGATTTTGCAGCCTTCACAATCTGCTTCGTCGCTCAGATCATCCGGCACTTCGCTGGCCTTTTTTTCTGCTTTCGCTTCCGCCTGCTCAAGTTGCGCGTCGATATCAAATTCAAACATGTCGTCGTTCATCATCATTCTCCTGACCGTAATAACAGAGCGCTTTATACCGATTTCCCGCGCAGTTTGGCAATAAGGTTCACCACTAACAGCACGATCGACCCAATGATAAATCCGAGCACCAGATTGGCGCCGTTGCTCAGCAGCGTGGCGATCCAGCCGCTGAATCCGCTACTGGCTTCCTCAATCAGATGATGCAGCGGCGCGATGCCGTGAACCACTATGCCGCCGCCGACCAGGAACATCGCAATGGTGCCGACGACCGACAGAATCTTCATTAGCCACGGTGCCGCCGCCAGCAGGACGCTGCCGATGCCCTGGGCGATGCGCGAGGATTTCTCCCGCAGCCAGAAGCCCAGATCGTCAATTTTGACAATCGCCGCCACGATGCCATAAACACCCACGGTGACCAGAATCGCGATGCCCGCCAGAATAATCACCTGGTTCAGCAGCGGGGATTCCGACACGATGCCCAGCGTGATCGCCACAATCTCCGCTGACAGAATGAAATCTGTGCGCACCGCACCTTTGATTTTCTTCTTCTCAAACTCGGCCGCATCCTGCTTTGCCAGCGCGTCGAGACGCTGCTGACGCGCTTCCGGCGATTTATGCTGCTTATCGTGTTGCAGGCTGTGCATCACCTTTTCCACGCCTTCGTAGCAGAGATAGGCGCCACCGATCATCAGCAGCGGCGTAATCAGCCACGGCGCAAAGGCAGAGATAATCAGCGCCAGCGGCACCAGGATCAGTTTGTTCAGAAACGATCCTTTGGCGACGCCCCACACCACCGGCAGTTCCCGGTTCGCTTTTACGCCGGTCACCTGCTGCGCATTCAGCGACAGATCGTCGCCCAGTACGCCAGCGGTTTTTTTCGCCGCCACTTTTCCCATGACGGAAATGTCGTCCAGAAGTGTTGCAATATCATCAAGTAAAGTCAGTAAGCTGGTTCCCGCCAAAATCGTATCCTTAGTCTGGTTCGTTATGTTGACAACATGGGCAGCGCTCGATCTCCGTGACTGTCATCTCGGCGATGCCCTCACAATCCCACTCCACCCGCACCGCTTCGCCTGCCGTACCTTCGGCGTGCAAATACTTACTGACCGGGCTTTCGGTCATGCCGGTAATCTCTTCCGTGGCGATCAGCCTGTCGCCCTGATAGACGCGCGCAGTCGCTTTGGTATTCACCATCCGCTCATCGCGAAGCTGGTAAAGGCGTTTCACCGTCAGTTTAATGCTGCTCATGTCAGGCTCCTGGCCACGGAGAAAGCGCAGATCTAACCAATTATGTTGCTGATTAGCAAGGCTCACTCTGCGTGATAATGATGAATGCCCTGATGGTCAATCTCGGCGCTCTGCGTCATTGCCATCAGCCACTCTTCCAGCCGCTCCATCAGATCGTCATCCGCCAGCCGGAATTTCCCGCGCAGCGCGCACTCCCAGATAATCAGCACCTTCCAGCCGCTCTCCTGCAGCTGGCGGACATAACGCCGATCGCGTTCGACATTACTGTTGATCTTGCCGGTCCAGAATTCGGTACGGGTGGCCGGCAGCTTAAAAAGATAACAGTGATGCCGATGCCAGAAGCAGCCATGAACAAAAATGATCGCCTGCTGCTCCAGCAGCACGAAGTCGGGCCGTCCCGGCAGATTTTTATCCTGTACCCGATAACTGAATCCGCGATCCTTCAGCAACAGCGCCACACGCTGCTCAATAGCAGTATCCTGCGCGCGAATAGCACGCATATTTTTGCTGCGTATTTCGCTGGAGTGAACGTCAGCCATAAACTCTCCTTTTTTGCTGGTCCTTCAACTTTAGCCTGCGCCACGAAAAGCGAAAGCCGCGAAGCAGCGCTATCAGATTGCTGCCGTAAAAATCCGGCTGCCGTGCCATCTGCATGGCGGCACACGCCGCCAATTTCTTCGCTACGCCAGGAGTGATAGCATAGGCGCCTCACTGTTAAGGAAAAACGCATGCACCCCGCCGCCATCGCTGAACCACATTCCGCCGCCCTTTCCTCTTCTGAGGCGTCTTCACTGTTACAGCAAGTGCTAACCATCTATTCGGTCCGGGATGTCACCACCCGTCTGCAACAGGCCGGCTTTCTCAGCTGGACGCCTGCGTTGCTCAACCGGGTACGCCAGGGGAAAAGCGCGCTGCCACCGCTGTGTGACGCTGAACTGGCGCTGTTGCAGGACCTGCTGCCCAGCCGGCCAGCCCATTATGATGCACCTGAGTTTCGCTTCATCGATCTGTTCGCCGGCATTGGCGGCATCCGTAAAGGATTTGACGCCATCGGCGGCAAATGCGTCTTTACCAGCGAGTGGAATAAGGAAGCGGTCCGCACCTACAAGGCTAATCACTACAGCGATCCGCTGGAGCATCACTTCAACACCGATATCCGTCAGGTAACGCAGCCGGAAGGCTTGAGCGATGACGCGGATATCTATCGCGCCATTGATGCGGCGATCCCCGACCATCAGGTGCTGCTGGCCGGCTTTCCCTGTCAGCCGTTTTCGCTGGCGGGCGTCAGTAAGAAAAACGCCCTGGGTCGCGCCCACGGCTTTGAGTGTCAGGTCCAGGGCACACTCTTTTTCGATGTGGCCCGCATTCTGGCGGCGAAAAAGCCGCCGTTCTTCGTACTGGAAAATGTGAAGAACCTCAAGAGCCACGATAAGGGTCGGACCTTCGCCATTATTATGGAGACGCTGGATGAACTGGGCTATGAAGTGGCCGATGCCGCCGCCAGCGGCCCGGATGCGAAGGTAATCGATGCGCGCCATTTCCTGCCGCAGCATCGCGAACGCATTGTGCTGGTCGGCATCCGCCGTGATATCAAAGGTTGTCAGGATTTCACCCTGCGTGACATCAGAAACTTTTTTCCGCCGGTGGTGCCGAGCCTGCAAAGCCTGCTTGAGCAAGAACCGGACGATAAATATATTCTGTCACCGGTGCTGTGGCGCTATCTCTATCAGTACGCCAAAAAACACAAAGCCAAAGGTAACGGCTTTGGCTTTGGGCTTAACGATCCGCGTCATCCCGACTGCTGCGTGCGTACCCTCTCGGCGCGTTACTACAAAGATGGTTCGGAAATTCTGATCGATCGCGGCTGGGATAGCGCACTGGGCGAAGCGGAGTTTCACAATGCGGCCAATATGGCGCGCCGTCCGCGCCGTCTGTCACCGCGCGAGTGCGCCCGGCTAATGGGCTTCGACGTGCCGGGCAGCGAGCCATTCCGCATTCCGGTGTCGGATACTCAGGCCTATAAGCAGTTCGGTAACTCCGTGGTGGTGCCGGTGTTTGCAGCAGTTGCTCAGCTGTTGCTGCCTCATATTCGTCAGTTACGCGCGGGTTAACCTGCGCGGTTTACCTTAAGAAAACCGATTCTGCTGTTCTCCCGCTATCAGGCGGGATTGTCACAAAGATGTCACGCAACCCCCTGATACTGCGGTTTTTCTTTTTTCGGGTTGCGTGATGTCACTGCTTACTCTGTTGCCGCTCAGCGGCAGTAAACGCCTGTTTTCTCTTCGTCTGCCTGGCTGGCTTACCAGCCTGCGCGGCCATTTCATCCTGTTTGTGGCGCTGTTCTGCCTGCTGCAATCAGCCGGCATCCTGCTGCTGACTCTCCAGGTCAACCAGGCGCAGGTCAACCTGACGCACACTCAGGTTCTGCGCGAGCGGCTGGCGCTGCTGGATCGCGCCCGTATCGAATTGCTCACCGCCAGTGATAACAGCCACCGCGCCGGCATCTATCTGATGCAGGATCAGCAGAGCGGCTCGGTCGACAGCTGGAAAAGCCTGGCGGAGAGCGCGAACGCTTCGCTGCACGAGGCCGAACGGCTGTTCAGCCGCTATCAGGCGGCCCCGCAGAGTGCACTGCAACAGAGTTTCACCCTGTTAACGCAGGGGCTGGACGAGCAGCTGAAAGGCCTGGCCACCACCCACATCGACGCCTTTTTTATGGTGCCGATGCAGGCCTATCAACAGCAGTTTAACGATGCCTGGTTCCAGGCGATCAGCGAGGCGAATCACCAGCTGGCAGTCGTCAATCACCGTTCGCTCTCAACCTTAACCGAAACCCGTAATGCCTCACTGCTGGTGACCGGACTACTGTTCGGGCTGCTGATAGCGGGCGGAGTGCTGCTGGTGCGGGGCGTCATTACGCCGCTGCAGCAGGCCAGCCGTCAGCTCCAGGCTATCGCTACCGGCGATTTGATGGCCACTGAGACACCAGCCCGGCGGCAGTCGCGTGAAACGCTGCAGCTGTTCAACGCCATGGATGAGATGCGCCAGGGTTTACGCCACATCATTCATGAAATTGATGTGGTGGCTTCCAGCGTGGCCGCTGCAGCGGGCAAGGTACAGCATTATAATCAGCAGGCCCGTGAGCAGCATCAGGCACAAAATGCCAGCTTCAGTCATCTGTCACAGCGTCTGCATCGGGTCTCTGAAGAGGTGGAAAACAGCACCCGTTTTTCACTGCAGGCTACCGATCAGGCGCAATCCGCCGATCGCCTGATGCAGCAGTGCGCCGGTCAGGTCGAGCAGATGGAAAGTCAGATGCGGCAGATCGTGCAGGCGTCGGGCGATATTGCCGGGATTGTCGATTTGCTGGATAGCCTGTCGCTGCAAACGCGGCTGCTGGCGCTGAACGCCACCATTGAATCGGCCCACGCTGGTGTCTACGGCCGCAGCTTCTCAGTGGTGGCGAAGGAAATCGGACTACTATCGAATCAAAGCGGCTACTCGACCCGCCAGATTGACCAGTTGATCCAGCATACCCGGCAGCATGTGGATAGCGGCTTCAGCAAGGTGAAGTCGCTGGAGGTGCTGTTCGGGCAGATTGGCGAGGCGGTCAGCGCGGTCGTTACCCGGCTGAATGAGCTGCAACACAACGCCAGCGCGCAAAGCGCGCGGGTATCGCATATTGCCGCCGAGGTGCTGGCGCTGAATGATCAATTACAGACCAATGAAGGATTGAGTGCGCAGCAGAGCAGCGCGGCAGATGTGCTGCACCAGCAGGCCAGCCGGCTGGCACAGACGGTGCAGCAGTTCCGTCACGGTGCTCAGACGCGATAAAACAAAAAACCCGTCAGGCGACGGGTTTAATTTTACTTCTTCTTCTTGCCCTGCTTCTTGAGCAGCAGGCGAATTTGCTTCACTTCGGCGCTGGTCAGCCCTTCTGATGACGCTTCGGGTGATGACTCGGTCAGATCCTGATTATCAATTGCCGGATGCGGATGCGTTTCCAGGCTGGCCTGCAAGCGCTGCACAATTTCCTGGCTCATCGAAATCTGGTTCTCCAGCGCCAGCTGTTTAATATTTTCTTTCAGTGCGGGATCAATTTTAATCGTCAAATTAACGGTTTCGGTCATCGTGCTGCTCCTTTTTGTTATTGCTTCCACGCTACCGGATGACCGTTTCGATTAACATACTGTCACAAAAATTTAATATTCAGTTCGTAATGGCGTGAAGTCCCGCAGCACGCCCTCATCCATCCCGGTCAGATTGCCCTGTAACTCCGCATAGAGCTTGGCCATATAGCGCACCAGGAAGTCCGCATTGTGTTCAGCCAGCATCCGTCCGGTTTCAGTGTGCATGGTTTCCGGCAGGCGCAGCAGCTTCTTCTGAAAGTGATCCAGCGTCCATTTCACATCATCCAGCTCACGATCTTTGCCCAGCGGATCGACACTGTCGAACAGTGGACGATTCAGCGCGCCTGCGGTGTAGAACACCCGCGCCAGGCCAATGGCGCCGAGGGACTCCAGCCGGTCAGCATCCTGGACAATTTTTGCTTCCAGCGTCTGTGGCGGAATGCCGGCGCTGAAACTGTGGGTTTTAACCGCGTGCAACACCGCCTCTATCCGCTCTTCGGGGAAATCGAGAAAGTCCTGCTGCAATATGCGCTGCGTTTCGGTAGCGGCATAAGTCGAAGCCAGATGGCGTTCAGGATGGTTTTTCGGCAGGTTCACCACATCGTGAAAATAGCAGGCAGTTAACACCACCAGAGGATCGGCGGCAGTGCCGGTCATGATGCGTTGTGCGCTCATCCAGACGCGGCGTAAATGCGCAATATCGTGAGCACCATCATCATGGATCCAGTTGGCCTGAAACCAGCTTTCATAGCGAGATTGCCAGAGTGTGAGTGACATCATTTATCTCCCTGTAGTGATCGATGCGCAAACAGCAAGTCATCATAGCGACTGGCTAATGACACTTTTCTTACCGTGCTAAGGAAAAGAGCGGCGCTGCCAGGGATTTCCGGCAGGAAAATGAGATCTGGATCATTTTTATAGCATCTCTGATACAAAATAACTGCAACTTACGCGCTTTTCAGTTTTTCCTCAGCGGATAGCGGCTCAGCGAATTAGTTTAATGTGTGTAATGTTTGATTCAGCAGAAAAATTTCTCAGCGGCCCGATTTATGGCATCCTGATTGCTGAAATAACGGTAAAACTATCAATAATGACAGGTGAACAATTCTGAAAAGGTTCCTATTTTTACCGTTATAACGTACTGTATCCGGGCTGTTCAGCGCTTTATCTGACCAGCGTGATAAGCTTTGGTGCGGTTTTTGCATTTTGCTGGTTTTTAACACGAAAAGCGGCCATTTTCGCCTTCAGACCCACCGACAAATTATTAAGCAAAATGATTTATACCCTTTATGATAATCCTCTGAAGTGAAGTAAGGGGATGTTTACAGCAGTAACCGGGTTCTACTAATAAAAAGAGGTAATCCATGAAAGAACGGCCGATTCTTTTTTCCGAACAGCGTGTCCGAGCCCTGTTGGTTGGCCAGCAAACGCAAACCCGGCGCATTATGAAAACTCAGGCTTTCGGACCGGGACAGGATCATCACGAAGGTGTGCATGCTTTCGATGTGAGTGCTAACCATCTGCATGGCTACAAAATGATGTCGATGACTGATATCAGTTATCACTGTCCGTATGGCAAACCCGGTGATGTGCTGTGGGTGCGTGAAACCTGGCGTGGTCCGATGGTGCCTGAAAACGACCTGGCAGAATATGAGCGCGATCCGACACCCTTTCGTCAGCCAGCCTACTGCCAGTATCGGGCGGACAGTAACGAACTGGGGCAGCATGTGATGAGCAGTCCGGAAGCGGAACAGTTTGGCTGGCAGACCGCCATCCATATGCCACGCTGGGCCAGCCGCATCAACCTGGAAATTACCGGAGTGCGGGCAGAGAAGATTCAGGACATCAGTGAAGATGACATTATGGCGGAAGGCGTTCAGACCGATTCGCACTTCCTCAATAACTTCTTCACCATGAACGTTAACTCAGAATCGCCTAAAGAAGCCTACCGCAAAGCCTGGGAAAAGCAGTATGGTGCGACCAGCTGGGAAGTGAACCCGTGGGTCTGGGTGATTGAGTTTCAACGCATCGAGCGTAAATAAGCTGTCAGCCCTGCGCTTTGCGGGTTGAATCACAGACAACGGCTGCGCTAACGGGTTGAATAGACAGCCTTAAGCCCTGCAGCCAGACTAATGGTGCCAGCATGCTGTTTTGGATGCTGGCATTTTTGTATCTGGCGCGCCAGGATAGCGAGATAGTCCGGTTCTGTGCGGGAGTGAAGATGTTTAAATGGCCCTGGAAAACGCATAACGACACGATGCTGGCCGCGCTGCCGTGGCAGGCGGGTCTGGCGCAGCCGATTTTCACCCTGCTCAGCGATGAGGAGCAGCAGACGCTGGTGCAACTGGCACAGCGCTTTCTGCAACAGAAAAAGCTGGTGCCGCTCGATAACGTTCAGCTTGATGCGCTGCGCAGCGTGCGCATCGCCCTGCTGTTCTGTCTGCCGGTGCTGAAACTGGGTCTGGAGTGGCTGGATGGTTTTCACGATGTACTGATCTATCCGGAGCCGTTTGAAGTTGACGATCGCTGGCAGGACGAAGATGGGCTTGTACACAGCGCCGCCGCAGTGCATGCGGGTCAGAGCTGGACTCAGGGGCCGGTGGTACTCAACTGGCTCGATATTCAGGACTCGTTTGATCTCTCCGGCTACAATCTGGTGATTCACGAAGTGGCGCATAAGCTGGATGCCCGCGGCGGCGGCTACACCAGCGGGATTCCGGTGATGCCATTGCGTGACGTCGCAACCTGGGAGAAAGATCTGCGGGCAGCGATGGCGGTAATTGAAAGCGAGGTAGAACTGGTGGGCGAACAGGCGGCAAGCATCGATCCTTATGCCGCCAGCGACCCGGCCGAATGTTTTGCCGTGTTGTCGGAGTACTTCTTCACCGCGCCGGACCTGCTGGCCGAGCGCTTTCCGGCGATGTACCAGCATCTTCGCCAGTTTTACCAGCAGGATCCACTTACGCGGTTCGCGGCGCTGTCGGCGCAAACTGCTTAAATCGCGATCGCTTTGCGCTAAAGCTAGCCAGTTGAATGATAATGTATTTTTTGCAGTTGACACCTTAGGACGCCGCCGTTAATATTCGCCTCGTTCCAACGATTCCTCTGTAGTTCAGTCGGTAGAACGGCGGACTGTTAATCCGTATGTCACTGGTTCGAGTCCAGTCAGAGGAGCCAGATTTAAAAAAGCCTGCTTTCGAGCAGGCTTTTTGCTTTTCAGACGCCCGCTCTTCAGCAGTATAGCCACCTCCTTTTTCAATCACTTATCAGTTCAGCATCGCCTTCATTCTCGTCAGCACGTCATGCCCATTAGCCTCAGGTAGCCAGCCGGAAACCGGGGTTTCCCGCCCGCTGACAGTGCCAGAAACCACGTTACTTTATAACGCGGGTGCCGTGCCGCGCGGCGCTTATTCCTCAGGTTCTCGCCTCCTGTGCCGATAACACTTTCAGGTTCTTTCTTTGAGCCTATCCCTCATGTTTTCACAACAGGAGTGCAAAATGGATGTATCGCAAATTACCTCGCTAGCTACCGGCCTCGCCAGTATGGACCTGCACAGTCAGGTCAACACGGTTTTACTGAAGAAGTCACTGGATAATCAACAGGCGGCCGCCGCCAGCATTCTGCAGGCCATTCCCGCTTTACCCGCCAATCCGGCGATTGGCCGGAATATCAATACGACGGCCTGATGCGTCAATCAGACTTGATGCGTCAATCAGACCTGATGTGTCAATCATAAGAGGCAGGTGTGCCCTCTGTGTGCCTGTTCTCTTCCCTGAGGATCAGCCCCGCAGACAATGCGGCTGTAGCCGTTGTGAAATTCAGCTAACAAAAAGGCCCGCGCAAAATGGCGGGCCTTTAATCCGTTAACGTACAACAAACATTATTTTTCATGGTAGCGATGCAGCGCCGGATAATACTCCATGCCGTAAAGCTGGCTGAGGGGAAACAGCAATTCAATGTTGATATCGCGTTCCGCCTCAACGGGTGCAGATCCACTCAGCAGCTGTTCAAACCAGGCTTTCAGTTTCTGTTTCATCGTACGCGCTCCGTATAGGTTGATGAGACGAGTAAACCTGTTCAGGCGCGTAAACTGAACCAAAAATTTCTGCGCTGCTATGCCAGAAATTAACTATGCGATCCGCCCTGCGCAACGTCTGTGGGCGGCATGGCGAACCGCATGGCCTTATCTGGCGATCAGCGTAACCCAGTTAGCGCCCTTACCGACCGGCGCCTCAGCCACACGTTTCAGCTCGCCACTGACCGGATCGATGGCGTAACTGCCAATCACCGCACTCTTCTCGCCGCTGGCAATCAGCCATTTTCCGCTGGCATCAATGCCGATACTACGCGGCTGCTTCTCGACCCGCCAGCTGCCAATCAGCGTCAGCTCGCCCGATTCGGGATCGACCCGGTAGCCGCTCACCGTACTGGAGGTCCGCTCGGTCACATACAGGAACCGGCCATCAGGGGTAATTTTGATGTCTGCCGCCCAGATGCGTGGTGTCGGATCGCTGTAGCCCGCCGGACGCTGCTCGCCATGCTGCAGACCATATTTCCCGGCCACTGCATTTGGCCAGCGTTTCAGCTCCGTCAGCGAGCCATCGGCTGCGCGCCTGAACTGGGTAATGGTGCCGCTCATCTCAGTCAGGTTATACAGAAAGCGATTATCCGGGGAGATCACCGAATGGCGCGCACCGCTGTTCTTCTCGCCCTGGACAAATCCCTTACCCAGCGGGGTAATCACACCGTTGTCGGCGAAGCTGTATTCCAGCACCCGATCGGCACCGAGGTTACCGACGTAAAGTGAATGGTTGCTGACGTCGGTGATCACCGAATGGGCGTGCGGCCCGGTTTTGACCCGACCCGTTACCTGCGGCGTCACCACACCCCTGGCGTCGATTCGATTGCTGGTGACGATATCACTGTCATACGAGGCGGCGAGCAGATAGCGCCCGCTTTTATCGGTGGTGATCCACGGAAAACTAGCCTCAACCGGCGTCACCGCCAGCCGCTGCAGGTCACCATGCTGCCCCGCCACCCGCCAGCTGATGATCGAATAAGGCGGACTGCGCAGCGCGCCATACAGCCGCTTGCCATCCGGACTGGCGGCCAGCGGCATAATCTTTTTACCGGCTGGCGTGTCACCGCGCCACTGCAGGCTGCCGGTGGCATCGTTGAGTTGATAGCGGGAAACGGTGCCGGAGTCGGCATTAGAGACATAGACATAGCTTGTCGCCCACAGCGGACTACTGCACAGCAGCGGCAGTAAGGCCAGCGCCGGTTTGAAACGGATCATAGGGTCACCTTCTCTCTTATTATTAGCTGCTTTAGTCGGCAGGCGTTTAACGCTAGCGGTGGAAATGCCGGCTGGCTTTGTGCAACTGACTAAAGATTGGGCCGGAAGCCTGGAGATGTGACGGGGACAGGGTTTTTGACGGTGTTGCAGCACGCTGTAACGCCTTCCCCGGCTATAGAGAAGGCGTTTTCCGCTGCGCTAACCCGATTTGGCGATCATCCGGCGGTAGTTATTCAGCCATTTGCCGCTGTTAAGTCGCCACCAGAAAAAGAGGCCGCGCACCGTCCAGTCGAGGAACATCCCCAGCCAGACGCCGATGACGCCCATTCCCAGCTCAATACCGAGCAGATAACCCGCAACCACGCGCGCGCCCCACATGCTGAACATCGAGACGTACATGGTATAACGCGCATCGCGCGCACCTTTCAGACCGGCAGGCAGCACCCAGGAGGCGGCCCACAACGGCATAAAGAGCGCGTTGAGCCAGATCAGCTGCTTCGTCACGTTAATCACTTCCGGATCGCTGGTATAAAAACGCGCCAGTAAACCGGCCAGCGGCACCGTCAGCAGCGCCATCGCAGTCAGACAAAGCGTCGCCAGCCAGAAGACATGCCGTACCTGACGCTCCGCCTGAAACACCTGATTTCGTCCTAAGCGGGTACCGGTAATGATGGTCGACGCCGATCCCAGTGCATTGCCCGGCAGGTTAATCAGCGAGGCGATGGAGAAGGCGATGAAGTTACCGGCGATCTCGCTGGTGCCCATGCCGGCGACGAACACCTGGGTCAGTAATTTCCCGCCGTTAAACAACACCGATTCGATACTGGCTGGCACGCCAATACCCAGTACCTCCATCAGAATGCTGCTGTTCCAGCGCCGGAAATAGCTCGACAGGGTAATCTTCAGCGAGGCGTTGAAACCAATCATCAGTACGTAGATCACCGCGATTGCCCCGATATAGCGGGTGATGGTCAGCCCGAGACCGGCACCGATAAACCCTAAACCGTCCCACGAGAAGCAGCCATAGATCAACACGCTACTGATGATGATATTGAGGATATTCATGCCGCCGTTAATCAGCATCGGAATTTTGGTATTGCCTGCGCCCCGCAGCGCGCCGCTGCCAATCAGGGTGATGGCCGCCGCCGGATAGCTCCAGGCCGAGGTTTGCAGATAGCTCAGTGCCAGCGCTTTCACTTTCGGATCGGCGGCACCGGCTATCGCATCAACAATCAGATGGCCCCAGAACTCGATAGCGATCACCAGCACAAACGCCAGTATCGTCATCATCCCCAGCGACTGACGCGTGGCGGCGCGAGCGCGCTTGCCGTTGCGTTTTGCCAGGCTGAACGCCACCACCACCGTGGTACCGAGGTCGATGGCGGCAAAGAATGAGATGATCACCATATTGAAGCTGTCTGCCAGGCCAACACCTGCCATCGCCTCTTTACCCAGCCAGCTGACCAGGAAGGTGCTCAACACGCCCATCAATAACACACAGGCATTCTCAAAAAAGATAGGCACGGCTAATGGCGATATTTCACGCCAGTAGAGCGTGCGGTAAGCGCGACGTTTCGGATACCACGCCGTGCGCTTGATCGCCTGCATCACTGCTACGCCAGGATTTTGCAAAGGATTACCAAATCAGAAGAGACTGGACAGGAGATCTAATGATGATAGTGGGCAGAGAAATATGCAAAGTCTTTCCTGCCCAAATTAATCATCGTTACAAACTTTTTAGCCCGACGACGGCAGGTGCTGCTGCGCCACCCAGATAGGCGCTGCGAACCTCTTCATTGTTCAGCAGTTCTGCACCACTGCCGCTTAAACGAATTTCACCATTGATCATCACATACCCCCGATTGGCCAGCTTCAGCGCGTGGCGCGCGTTCTGCTCCACCAGAAACAGCGTCATTCCCTGCGCCGTCAGCTCGCGCAGAATAGTGAAGATTTGCTTAACGACGAGGGGTGCCAGACCCAGGCTCGGTTCATCAAGCAGCAGCAGCGCGGGCCGGCTCATCAGCGCGCGGGCAATTGCCAGCATCTGCTGTTCCCCGCCGGACAAGGTCATGGCACGCTGACGCCGACGCTCCAGCAGGCGGGGAAACAGGCTGTACATCCGGGCCAGATCCTCTTTCTGATAACGATTGCCGATGGCGATGGTGCCCATCTGCAAATTCTCTTCCACGGTCATGTCAGCAAAGATACGGCGACCCTCCGGTGCCTGAGCTATGCCGTTAGCGGCAATAAAATGGGTCGACTTCTGACTGATGGGCTGGCCACGATACAGAATCTCCCCGCTGGCGATGCGCGGCTGACCAAAAATTGACATCAGCAGGCTCGATTTCCCGGCCCCATTGGCTCCAATCAGCGCGACCGTTTCACCGGCATTAACCGTCAGCGAAACATTTTTCAGCGCCTGTAGCGGGCCATAAAAGAGATCGACGGCCTCAAACTGCAACATCGGTTCAGCCATGATTTACTCCTCTTCGTCGCTGCCGAGATAGGCGGCGATCACTCGCGCATCCTGGCGAATCTGTTGCGGCGTGCCTTCGGCGATAACCTCACCGTGATCCAGCACCACGATGCGATCGGAGATACTCATCACCATCGGCATATCATGCTCAATCAGCAGGACGCTGATGCGGTGATCGGCCCGCAGGCGGTGCAGGATGGCGCTGAGTGCCTCGGTTTCCACCGGGTTTAGTCCGGCGGCGGGTTCATCCAGACAGATTAGCTCCGGCTGGGTACACATGGCGCGCGCAATTTCCAGCCGCCGCTGCTGACCGTAAGAGAGCGTACCCGCCAGCCGGTTGGCGGTGGTGGCGAGGTCCACCGTTTCCAGCCAGTAGAACGCCCGGTCGAGCGCGCGGTTTTCAGCTGCCCGGTAGCTTCGGGTATTGAATACGCCCGCCAGCAGGTTACGGTTCACCAGCATGTGCTGCGCTACCAGCAGGTTCTCAATCACTGACATCTCACGGAACAGCCGGATATTCTGAAAGGTACGCGCCAGCCCGGCGCGGTTCACCAGATGCGCGCCGCCAAACATCTTGTACCAGAGACGGGAGCCGAGTTGCGCCGGATGGAACCAGTCGCTGGCATGGATTTTTTCGCCCAGCACCTGAATCACATCGGTAGAGCGCTGGTTGGCGTTGAGCTGTATCCGCCCGCCGCTGGCGCGATAAAAGCCGGTCAAACAGTTGAAAACGGTGGTTTTACCCGCCCCGTTCGGCCCGATTAACGCCGTGACTGACCCGCGTTCAACCCGGAGGCTGACCTCGTTGAGCGCCCGGATACCGCCAAAGCGCATCATCAGTTTTTCA
>Ga0308167_1001625_pt1 | contig 24819 bp, 24 predicted proteins | sample PhyCR1_2_FD_202138 | JGI IMG/M metagenome (GOLD analysis project Ga0308167, IMG submission 202138) | Phyllosphere microbial communities from UC Gill Tract Community Farm, Albany, California, United States - DLSLRC.R1 | ecosystem: Host-associated > Plants > Phyllosphere > Unclassified | place... | reverse complement strand
GGTGGCGCGGTGCCAGCTGGCACCGCGCCTCCTGTCGGGCGTGTGGGGACGCTTACTCAGCGTCCTCCGCCGGGGTCTGCGCGACACCCGCCGTGAAGGCGGAGAGGTCGACGTCGCCGCCGTTGGAGTCCTTGACGGTCACCTTGGAGAGGACGGTCGCGACGGCCTTCGAGCGGGCCACCTCGCCGACCATGCCCGGGATCTGCCCGTTCTGGTCGATGACGCGGATGAACTCGGCCGGCTCCATGCCGTACTGCGCGGCGGCCTGGATGAGGTACTGGGTCAGTTCCTCCTGCGAGACCTGGATCTCTTCCTTCTCGGCGATGGCGTCGAGGAGGATCTGCGAGCGGAACGCCTTCTCGCTGGACTCGGCGACCTCCTTGCGGTGCTCGTCGTCCTCGAGTCGGTTCTCCTGCTCGAGGTGACGGTGCACCTCGTCCTCGATGAGCTTCTCCGAGATCGGGATGTTGACGTCCTCGATGAGCTTCTCGACGAGCTTGTCGCGAGCGGCAGCGCCCTGGCCGAAGGTCTTCGACTTCGCGATCTGCTCCTTGAGGTCCGCCTTGAGCTCGTCGATCGTGTCGAACTGGCTGGCGATCTGGGCGAACTCGTCGTCGGCCTCGGGGAGCTCGCGCTCCTTGACGGCGGTGACGGTCACGGCGATCTGGGCGGTCTCGCCCTCGCGGTCGCCGCCCACGAGCTTCGACTCGAAGGTCGTCGACTCGCCCGCGGTGAGGGACTCGAGCGCCTCGTCGATGCCCTCGAGCAGGTCGCCCGAGCCGATCTCGTAGGAGACGCCGGTGGCCGAGTCGACCTCGTCGTCGCCGATCGTGGCGGTGAGGTCGATCTGGGCGAAGTCCCCCTTGGTCGCCGGACGGTCGACCGTGACGAGCGTGCCGAAGCGGGTGCGCAGGTTCTGCAGCTCCTCTTCGATCTCCTCGTCGGTGACGTCGACGGCGTCGACCGTGAGCTCGTACTTGTCGTACTCCGGCAGGTCGAACTCGGGGCGCACGTCGACCTCGAAGGTGAGGACGAGGTCACCCGTGAAGTCCTTGACGTTCGGGAGCTCGGCGACGTCGGCCTCGGCGCGGCCGAGGATACGCAGCTCCTGCTCCTCCACCGCCTGGCGGTAGAAGTTGTCGATCGCGTCGCCGACGGCGTGGTTCAGGACCTCGCCACGGCCGACACGCTGGTCGACGATCGCCGGCGGGACCTTGCCTTTGCGGAAGCCCGGGATGTTGATCTGCTCGGCGATGTGCTTGTACGCGTGGTCGATGCTCGGCTTGAGGTCTTCCGGCGTCACGTTCACGGTGAGCTTGACGCGGGTGTCGCTCAGCTTGTCGACGGTGCTGGTGGCCAAGGGATGTACTCCTGTTGGTTGACGTTCGATTGGTCCTGGTCGGGGCGACAGGATTTGAACCTGCGACCTCCCGCTCCCAAAGCGGGCGCTCTACCAAGCTGAGCTACGCCCCGTTTGACTGGGCCAGGTGGCCGGTCGCACCGTCACGGCGCGCACGACCCCGTGAAGTCTAGCGGTCTGCCGGGTGTGCGTTCCCGTGGAGTCCCGGCCCGTCTTCGGCCGCCCGTCGCAGGCCCCGCCGCCACCGCACACCGACGACGACCTGCACCGCGAGGGCGGCGACCCCGAGGGCGACGCCGACGACGATGCGCCAGACGTGCAGGAGCGCGTGGGCGGGCTGCGACTGCGGGTCGCCGAACAGGTCCGGCCGGAGCGAGAACACGACCGCCGCGAGCAGGACGAGGACGTACGAGAGGGCCCGGGAGCGCTTGATCCGACGGGCCTCGGCGGCGTCCGGGGACGGGAGGACACGAGGTGGCATGTCGGTCGCCGTTCGTCCGCTACGATGGTGGGGCTGCGCTGCGTGCGCGGCCGCGGGGATGTAGCTCAATGGTAGAGCCCCAGTCTTCCAAACTGGCTACGCGGGTTCGATTCCCGTCATCCCCTCCAACGGCACTGACTCCGGGCTGCAGTCATCGGCGGTGGGTCGCCGACCGGGATCGTCCCGCATCAGCGTGTGCCAGCCCGACACCGTCGCTCGGGCCAAGCGGTGCGCTCATGTCGCCCGGCCGATCGCGATGCGCGAGGGGAACGCACTCACCCCAACGTGGAGCCTCGGCGCGAGCTCCCCCACGGTTCGGGTGGTGTCGAGGTTCCCGAGTTCGCTCCCGATCGGTGTCGTCGGCGCAGGACCGACCCGTGGGCTGATGGGGGCACGCTGATCCTGAACTCCCTGTAGCACTCAGGGTCCCTTCATCGGGCATTTTCGCGGGACAGGCATACGGGAATCCCCAGGTCAAGCGGGACCCGGGCAAGTTGTCGTGGTTGTCGCCGCCAGCCATATACCGGTGGACGACCGGCTTACGGGCACCGGATCCGGCGGCTTCTCCGATGGTTAGGCTCGCGCTATGAACGTCATCGCTTCCCTGGCCACAAGCGGCGCCAACTCTCAAGATGGCGCTTCAGCGCCGATCTGGTTGATCGTTGCAGCTGTCGTGGCGATCGTCATCATCGGGATTGTGGTGATGGCGCGCCGCAAGCGCTAGCTCGAGGACGCGGTTACCGATCGGCCATTGAGACGTGCGCTACCTGCGCCTACTGCCGATACCTTGCACAACGAAGAGGAGGCCGATCAGCACAAGAACCACCGCGATGATGATCTGCTGCGGAGGCCGTGCACCGGAGTCAGATGGCGACAGTCCGTAGAAGACGCCACATGCCGCGAAGACCACTCCGAGAACGATGACGGTGACTGGGCGCTTGGCGTTGAAGAAGTTAATCAGGTGCTCCTCGTGGGCTGCTGCGGCCGAGTATGGCCGCTCTTCATGCTGCCTGTTTGCCGAACTGACGGTTACGGCGCTCCGCCAAGTAGCTGCGTCACCGGACGCAACCTGCCTCGGTAGTCGATCCTCTACCGGGCGGTTGTCAGCCTGATCGCTGCCCACGCCGCTCGACCGAGTGCGCGATCGGCTTCCTCGGACCCCCCACGCTGCATCGCTTGCCCTCCGGCAACGACCGTTTCACCAGGGAGAATCGTTCGGTGTCCCGCATCCGCCCTGGTGACAACGGTGGTCTCATGGCCCGCACGCCGCCGCCGGGTACTGATGCGGTGCACGCTTTCGGTGCTTGGCCAGACCTGATCGTCTCCGCCGGCCACCAGAACGAGTTGTTGGATCTGCTCCACAGGAATGGCAGCTGCTTTGACCCGCGCTGGTGAACCTGCGTACGACTGCTCGTAGAGCGGCCGGAATCGTGCCGGCGTCTCGGGCACGTAGCTGTTCCATGCGATGGGGACGAACGGCACACGGGCGCCCGTCAGCGTCCAGTGAGAACGTTCAATCCCCGTGTGATCGTTCCACGGCCACACCACATCCGTCGGCGCGAAAGCAATCACACCGGCGACCGACGGATTGTGCGCGCCAGTCAGCATCGCGGCCTCCGCACCAAGCGAGGCACCAACCACCCACACCCGATCGCTCACCGACTGCAGTGCGGTGACCCGATCGATGAAGCACTCCAGCGGGATCTCCCAGGGCTCAGCGTGCTGGCCTTGGCCCCCGAACCATCGGATGGACTCCGCTATGAAACCGTGTTCCGCGAACACTCGCGCTCGGTCGGTATCCACTCTTCCGCTTGAACCAGCGATCACCAATGCAGCGTCCCCCGACGGATCGTCGGGAATGAATCGCACGCCCTCCGGAGTGCCGATTTGGATCTGCTGCATGGTGTCATCCTGGCGGAAGCTCGCGGCCAGTCACCGGCGGCGGTCGATACGAATCGGCGTCCGGTAGCCGATCGGCAAACGTACGGGGCTGGTCAGAGTCAGCGCCGGTTGCGCTCAGCCCGGTCTTTCAGCGCGACGACCAGCATCCCGCCGCCAACCACGAGCCAGACGCCGGCAATAAGGATGCGAAAAGTGCTCGGTTCGATGATTGCGGTGCCAAGCAACCCAAGACCCACGATGAGCCACAAGCAGCTCACCCAGATCTTGGGGCGGCCAAAGACCCGCGTGCTGAGACTGCGGGGTTCTTCCTCCGTCATGTCCGAGCGGCCAAAGACCCGCGTGCTGAGACTGCGGGGTTCTTCCTCCGTCATGTCCGAGAGGCTACGCCGGCAATACACGACTGGCTTACTGCCCCGGCATCTGCGCTCGCAAGCGGCGGAGTCACAGTCCAGAAAGTCTGCGAGTACGAGTAGAACGGACAGTGCGTCGGGTGATACCCGAACACCGGCACGTGCCGTGACATCGCACACAACGGCACGAAGGCGGCGTTCTCGACTTCGAGGAGGTTCGGCTTGACCATCGGATCGTCGAGCTCGCTCGTTCAGCGGTCATGCTCGGCACACTCTTCCGGAACTGGGGGCCCGTTTCAGCGTCCGTGCGGCAGCAGTTCCTGGGCGGCTACCAAACGGTTCAAACCCTCACCGACGCGGAACTCCAATGGTGGCCGGTCCTCGTGCTGTGGTACTCGCTAGCACTCGTACCTCCTGGTGAAGACCCCACAGGGTGGGGGCGAGCAGCGATCGAGCTACTCAACGAGCACACAGCGAGGTAAGCAGAACGCAGTCTCGGTAGCCGATCGGCACCCGGACACTTCTTGTGACCGTCAGCGTTGGCCCCCTGGCCCGGCGGTCACGGCTGGCGCTGGATGTCGATCCCGGCGATGAGAGCCCAGGCCCGGAGTGGGAACAGCAGCTACTGGCAGAGCGCGAAGCGCGCCCTTGCGTCGTCGGCGAAGGGGCGAGCACCGAAAGCGAAGTCGGCGAAGAAGCAACAGGTCCGCGAGCGGACATCCGGCCTCAGCCAGTAGCTGGCACGGTCAGCCAGCGGTGATCGACTGGATCATGCCCTGCACACCGTCGCCAGCCTCCACGGCCGTGTTGTAGAACGACGCGGCGCGCTCGGTCCCTGTGAGGAAGCGGACGAGCAGAGCTACGACGTTCGAGTGTCGGCGAACGTTCCGCTGCAGCCCGGGGTTCGCCGAGAGCCGTCCGATGAGCAAGTCCCGCTCCTGGGCGATGCCCTCGGACCCGGTCATCTTGAACGTCTGCGCGGTGCGACGAAGACCGTCGGCGAGGGTATAGAGCAGGGTTCGGACGTCGGGCTCAAGGGTGTCGTCATCGGCAAGAAGTGCGCTGAGGTCGTCAGCTGTTGCGGCGACGGTGTCGAGCAGATCCGTGGCATCAGCCGGCGGCCCAGCGTGTGCCTTGAGTGTTGCACTCGCGGCGGCGACGAGGGCGACATGGGTGTCCGTGTACCTTCCCGAGAAACCCGAGAGCTGGCCGCTCTGATTCGCCACTCCAATGAAGATTGCCTTTTCGATCTCAGGCAGCGGCTCAAGGAGGAAATCGAACGGCGCCGTCGCGCCCGATGCGCGAAGGCCCTCGAACGCAGAACGCACTTCACCGGGCAAGAGTGCCACCTGTGCGAGCGCCTTAATGTAGGCGACGGAGTCTTCTTCCAGGTCGAAGTACGTAGCCCACTGCCCCCCTGTTCGTGAGCTCTGGCTGGCGTCGTGCTTGCAGTAAGCAAGCAGCCCATGCAGTCGAGCTGCCGGGTCGAGCGATTCAGGCATGTGATCCTCCACAGGAAGAGTAGTAGGACCATCCGACGCGATCGGGCGTCGCCCCTACGCGTGTAGGACAAAGAACGGCACGATCGACGTGTCACCGTCCGCTCGTTCGTACCGTGTCCATCCCGTCTTCTCGTAGAACGCGGCCTCGTCACCGTGCACCCACACGTCGCGGCCGGCGTAGTGCCGCGCGATCGCGCGGACGGCGTCGCGGCCGAAGCCGCGCCCGCGGTACTGCTCGGCGACTTCGATGCGCGCGAGCTCGAGCGGATCGGTCAGCGGCCCCAGACCGATGTGTTCTGCCTCCGGGGGGTCATGCAGGACCATTGCACGCGCCACCTCGTCGCCGTCGAGGGAGAGTTTGATGGCGTCCGCGTCGGGACCGCTGCCCTCGTGCCACCGTGAGATCCACCAGCCCTCGTTGAAACCGTTGGTGTCGGCGTCGAACGGTGTCCCGTACCGCGGAGCAGGCGGAAGAACGCGCAGGGTCAGCGGGGTCGTCATGCCGTCATCGTACGGAGCACCCGCGACTGCACATGAGAACGCCCGCCATCAGGCCGGTGAGGGGCGTTTGATCACCTCGGGCGATAGCCATTCGCGTTGTCTCGCCAAGGCAACAGTTGCGGCAGCTAACGGGATGCCATCACAGGCTCGCGTGGGCGTCCGATAGGCGATCGGCTACCGAACGTCTCAGTAAGGCGCATGACGGCAGCGCCATCCCGCGAGGGATCCCTCGCAGCAGCGAAGGCGGTGCGCTGTCAGCGGACGTGCGGGCGGTGAGCGCGGTCGCGTCGGTTAGCTGAGGTCATGAGAACACTTGTGTTGGGTGGGACTGGGTGGCTGGGGAGATCGATCGTGCGCGATCTCGTCGCGGCGGGAGTCGAGGTCACGTGCCTGGCGCGAGGTGAGTCCGGAGCGGTGCCGAGCGGTGCACGGCTCATGCGCGCGGATCGGCGAGCAGCCGACGCGTACGAGTCTTTGCGGGGCGACTGGGATGAAGTGATCGAACTGTCCAGTGAACCAGAGCTCGTCGAGCCAGCCCTCGCCGCACTCGCTGACGCTGCAGCGCACTGGACCCTTGTGTCGACCGTCTCCGTGTACGCCCGGAACGATGAGCCGGGAGCAGACGAGTCGGCAACGCTGGTGGAGCCGACGAACCTCGCGGACTACGCGGACGCAAAGGTCGCGGCCGAGCGCAGCAGCACGGCTCGGCTGGGCTCGCGGCTGCTCGTTGCCCGGCCCGGCCTGATCGTGGGCCCCGGCGATCCGAGCGACCGGTTCGGGTACTGGCCGGCGCGGTTGAGCAGGAGCGGTCCGGTGCTCGTTCCGACGACGGCCGGGCGGTTCGTTCAGGTGATCGACGTCGCCGACCTCTCGGCCTGGCTCAGCCGGGCAGCACGGGACCGCCACGTCGGGGTCGCCAATGCTGTCGGGGACGTCCTCCCGATGAGCACGTTCTTTGAACGAGTCTCGGCCGTCACCCACTTCGACGGTTCTTTGGTGGAGGTCGAGGACGAGGTGCTGCTCGCCCACGGCGTTCGGTACTGGGCGGGACCCCGATCACTGCCGCTGTGGTTGCCTCTGTCCGACGCGGCCCTCGCCCAGCGCTCTGCGCGGACCTTCCCGGAGATGGGTGGACGGGTTCGACCGCTCGAATCGACTGTTGCCGACGTCCTCGAGGACGAACGATGCCGGGGACTGAACCGACCACGTCGTTCCGGTCTCACGACAAACGAAGAACGCAGCGTGATGCGGAACGTCCGGTAGCCGATCGGCTATCGAGACGGACTGCTCATAAGCTTGCTGAGTGATCGCGCAAGTTCTTGGTTCTGGTCGTCCGCTTGTCGCCCTCCATGGCTTCGGTGTGGACCACCGGATCATGCTGCCGCTGGCCGACGCGGTGCAGGACCTGCCCTGGCGGATGGTGTTCCTCGACCTGCCCTGGGCTGAAGCCGCCGCGGGGACCTCGACCGCAACGAGCGCGGTCGAGGTGGCCGACGAGGTACTCGCCGAGATCGATGCCCACCTTGGCGACGAGCCCTTCGCCGTCATCGGGAACTCCTTCGGTGGCATGATCGCCCGACACGTCGCCCACGAACGCCGAGACCACGTCCTGGGCGTCGCGACCCTGGCGGGTGTCGTGCATTCGGCACACGCAGACCGGACCGTCCCCGAGCGCACCGTGCTGCACATCGAACCGTCCGTCCTCGAAGCCGCCGGTGACGCGCGAGAAGCGTTCGAGGAGGTCAGCGTCGTCCAGGACGCCGCCGCGTTCTCAGCGTTCGAGCGGTACGTGCTGCCCGGTCTCCGTGGCGCCGACCCTGCGGTGATGGACCGCATCGCCGCCGACTACGCACTCGATGTCGTGCCGGAGGAACGCTACCCGGAACCATTCACCGCTCCGGCCCTGCACCTGTTCGGTCGGCAGGACGACGTGGTCGGGTACGAGGACGGGCTCGATTTCCGGGACCATTACCCGCGCGGGAGCTTCGTCGTCCTCGACGCCGCTGGACACAACGTGCACCTCGAGCAACCCCGGATCACCGCCGCCCTGGTTCGCGACTGGCTCGCGCGGATCGACCGGTAGCCGATGGTCCACCGGGCGGGTCGAGCATACAATCGCCTCCGGCTAGGGCTTCGCCCCGTTCCCGAACGACCCGTGCAGCGTCGTCCCGGCGAACGCAGTTCCGTCGATCACCCCGCGCACCCGAGCGAGCATGGCGTCGTCCGCCGGGGAGACCCCGATCGTCAGCGAGCCGTAGTCGATGCGCATCGTCTGTGGAATGCTCGCCTCGAGTCCGGTCACGCCCGGAGTGGCGGCGAGCGTGGCCAGTCCGGACGCGACACCGAGGGCGGTTTCGTCAGGGATCCGCTGGTCGAACGTGCCTGAGTAGGTGACGGAGGAGAGGACGTGGCCCGGCCCGGCCGGCACCTGCAACGTGAGGGTGACACCGGTCCAGGCGATCCGCTCCGCCATCGCCACCGGCACCGCCGCCGCTTCCGACGGGGTCGCGTCCGGGTCCATCCTGACCACGAAGGCGCTCGAGAACGAGTGCGTCTCGGTCGCCCCGGCCGGGGGTGTGGGACGAGCGGAGGGCGTGGGCACCGGCGGGAGCACGGGATCGTCCGGGGAGACACCGCCGATCGGCGGCGGTGCAGCCGGGCCGGCGTCGCGGTTGTTCCACGCGTCGAGGCCAGGGGGCGTGACGTCCGTTCCGTCGGCGGCGGTGTAGCGCTGGTGCAGCTCGATCCGGTTCGTCGCGCTCGCGACGCCGGGACTGGCCCGCACGGTGCGGAGTGCGTCGTCGAGCGTGGACGCGACCTGCGGGTCCAGCTGCGGGACCGCCGCCCTCGTGGAGGAGGAGGCCGCGCCTCCCGACCCGCCCGCGCACCCCGTGACCGAAACGAGCGTGATCACGAGGGCTGCGGTGACGGCGGCGGTTCGCTGGAACATCCTCCGACCGTACGGGCACGGACGACCCGACGCATCGACCGTTCGGTACAGCTCGTGCCTCGCTTCCCGAGGACGAGCCGCGCACGATGCTCAGGTCGGGTCAATCAGACGACGGTGCTCCTTCGCGCGGGCGCGCCACGCGCCCCTTGATGATGCTGATCGAACTCGTCGCGATCGCGACTCCGGCGAGGATGAGCACAAAGGTGAGGTAGGTCGCGATCGCGACTCCGGCGAGGATGAGCACAAAGGTGAGGTAGAAGGGGTTCACGGGAACACCCTGGTACTCCGCGAGGATGACCACGCCTGCAGCCCCGATCCCGGGTACCCAGAGCCACCGGCGAGTACCGAACTGGCCGTACAGGATCGCCCCTGCGATGAGACAGACGATGGCAAGGATCGTGGCACCACTGCACGGACCCCCGTAGGTTCCCGGCCCACACATTGCCTGAGCATCAGGTGATGCCCCGAAGCGGACCGCGACGACGATCAGGACCACGCCCACAGTCCCCCCGAGCAGATGGAACACACGCCGGAGGAAGCCCCGCGGGGAGTTCTGCGATGAGCGACTCGTCGGCATCTTCGTTCGGAACCCTTCTCTGATGACCGAAGGTCCACACCACCATCCGCGTGAGAACCCTCTCCGCAGGCTCGGCACGGCCACCCTCTATCTTCCATGCCCGTAGACCGTCCCGGTGCGAGGAGTAGGGTAGGGCGCTCGTGGCGGCGCGTTCACGAGCGGATCGGCCAGCGCCGGACACAGACGATGCGCATCGATTACGGCTCGCTGACGATCGGGGTGTCCCCGGCGGACGACCAGGACCAAGAACTTGCGCGATCACTCAGCAAGCTCATGAGCCGTCCGTCCCGATGGCCGACCGGACGGGTCAGCAGTCATCGAGTGCGTCGCGTCAAGCCATGACGGCGGTAGTACTCCTCCAGAGCCGCGCGGCTCGGGAGGAACACTTTCGGCCGTTCGAAGTCCTCGAAGGTGTCCTGATACCGGGACCGGTTCCTCCTGGCGCGTCCGAGTATGAACCGGATCATCTCGAAGCGAAGACGGTCACGAGTACCGTCCAAGCCCCCAGCACGGTCGGGCTCCATGAGGGTTCGACGGAAGTAACGGACGAGGCTTGCTGCGGTTGACGCATCAAGCACGATGAGACCAGTCGCTCGACGCAACCGGCCAGGGAGCCAGCGTGAGTAGTTGCCGTCGATGACCCACGCGTCACCGTTCGCTGCCTCGTCGTGTAGTCGCTCGAACTCACTGTCGGGGCGCTCCACCCATTGCGTTCCGGGAAGGTGCCGGTACTGGTCGAGATGAGTCACCGGAAGTGATCGGGCTCGGCCGATGGCCGCTGCGAGAGTCGACTTGCCGCTGTTCGATGGCCCCAGGATGCAGATCCGCTTGCCGAGGTCGTCGAGGTCCATCTGTTGAGTCTTGCAGGGACACATCGACGACCACCTTTCATCCTCGTTGGCCGGCAGCCGATCGTGTGTCGGCTGCTCTCGCAGTCCGGCCTGGCCATCCGAGCCCTTCTCCGCGATGCTGACCCCCGATGACCGACATCGCTTCCTCAGTGCTCGTTCGCCGCGGTACCCCCGGCGACATTCCGCTCCTGACCGCGTGGACCAACGCCGACCCCGTGGCCTGGGTCGATGGGCCACGGTTCACAGACGAACTCGCGACCGGCAACTACCGCCCCGAGTGGTCCTGGATCGCAGAACAGGACGGACGCCTGGTGGGGCGCGCACTCTGGTGGGGCCCTACCTACGCGGACGCACCCGCAACCCTGGATTGCCTCACCGTCTCACCTGATTCCTCTTCACCCGCAAAAGTCGGGGCCGCACTCGTCCAAGCCGGCCTCGCCGCCTTTCCCGACCGCGCCGGCCTCGAGTTCAACGTCGACGTTCGCGAGGGATGGGAAGCCGATCCCGCCGTGGTCGAGGCGGTCGATTGGCGACACGAAGCAGCACACCGCGGCGGCTTCTCGCGCACCACCGAGCGAGTCAGCTTCGCTCGGACCGCCACGGACCCGAAACCTCCACGCTCGACCCGCCTGAGCTTCATCCCCGCCCCCGATGCCTCGTTCCGCGGCTTGTTCGCGGCCGTCGCGCCCGGATCGCTCGACGGCCACACCATCGACATGGTGGCTCGGGAGGGCGTCGATGCCCTGGCCGACGACGACCTGGCGTTCTACCGTTCCCTGCCTGGCGAGCGGGACGCGTGGCGCACGGCGGTGCGCCACGACGGGGCGACCGTCGGGTTCATCGTGCCGACGAGGACTGCTTACGACGCGAGCATCAGCTACCTCGGCGTACTCCCCCGCCATCGTGGTCACGGCTACGTCCACGACCTGCTCGCTGAGATGGTCCACGTCCACCACGACAGCGGACAGTCCCGCATCGTCGGCACCACCGACGCGGTCAACACCCCCATGCGAGCTGCCTTCGAGGCCGCCGGATTCACGGTCACTCGCGTGCGCATCGTCCACGCCCGATGAGGCATGGCTCGTCGTGACAGCCGGTCCTCGAGCGTGACGACTCGCAGCGCCAGCGCGGCCGATCCGGTGACGGGAGTGCCGCAGGTTATCCTCTGAGCAGTGACATCCTTCATCTCTCTGTGAGCCAGACCCTCGCCATCGACACCCGCTCGTGCCTCGGGATCGAGGCGGTGATCCCGTGCGCCTTCACGGGGAACTCGACGTCGAGTTCCCCCGCGCGCGCCCACCTCGGATTCACCAGAGAAAGACAGGCCCCATGCCGTCCTCCATCGACTCGTCGACGACCCCCCGCGACCGCTCGTCTCTGCGCGCTGATTGCAGCAACTGCTTCGCGCTCTGCTGCACGGCCTTCGGCTTCCAACGGTCCATCGAGTTCCCGATCGACAAACCCGCCGGCACGCCCTGCCGGAACCTCGCCGAGAACTTCTCCTGCTCCATCCATGCAACCCTCCGAGGACGAGGGTTCCGCGGCTGCACCGTCTTCGACTGCTTCGGAGCCGGTCAGTACGTTTCCCAGATCCTGTTCGACGGACAGAGCTGGCGGGACCGCCCCGAGACGCGGGCACGCATGTTCCAGGCGTTCGGCGTGGCCCGGCAACTCCACGAGATGCTCTGGCTCCTCGCCGAAGCCGCGACCCGAGCCATCAGCCCGGACACCGAAGACGCCATCGTCCGGCTGCGACACGACCTCACGCTCGTCCTCGGGAACGACCCGTCAGCGCTCCTCGATCTGCGCGTCGACTCGATCCGATCCGAGGTGAGGGACGTGCTCGTCGCCGTCAGCGAGGAGGCCCGCGCCTCCTACCTCGCAGGTGCCGCCGACATCAGGCAGGATGATCTCGAACCGGCAGCCGACCTGACCGGCCGCGACCTGCGTTCGCGTCAGATGTGCGGGGCGGATCTGCGCGGCGCCTCCCTCATCGCGGCCGATCTCCGCGGCGCGGACCTGACCGCTGTCGATCTGCTCGGCGCTGACATGCGCGACGCACGTCTGCACGAAGCGGACCTCTCGAGGGCTCTGTTCGTCACGCAGATGCAGATCAACGCGTGCCAGGGGGACGAAGCCACAGTGCTACCGGATGCCCTCGAACGCCCCGTGCACTGGACGACCCACTGACCCGACATCACCGATCCTCCGCGCCTCGCCGGGGCACCCGAACCCACCAGGCCGTCGAGGGTGTCCCGGCAGTGAGCGATCGGCCACCGGAGCGCGGAGGAAGTCGGTGACGTTGTCGGCAGTCGGACGGCGCACTCACGAGCGGATCGCGTAGCGCCGGACGCGGACGGCTCCGTGCTGCTCGACCGCTTCGAGCGTGGCTCCGTGGTGTTCCAGCGTCGCGATCGACCCGGCGTTGTCGTCGAGGCAGAACGCCAGCACCGGATCGATGCCCGACGACGCGGCGTGACGGAGCACCTCGCCGAGGGCCCACGTCGCCACACCACGGCCCCGAGCGGAGGGACGGACGCCGTACCCGACGTGCCCCAGCCGGTGCACCCGCTCGTCATCAGCAGCACGGAGCGCGATGCCACCGAGGACCTCGCCGTCCTCGACGATCCACCACAGCTCGACCGAGTCCTGCGCCGTCCGTGTGATCCAGGTCAGGAAGCCCTCGATGCTGTCAACGTGGTCGTCGACGCCGATGCCGAAGCCGTCCTCGTGTGCCCCCGGGCCCCACTCGCGGTGCGCCCTGCCCCACGCGTCGAACAACTCCGCACGCGGTCTCACCAGCTCGAACACAGTTCATCCTCCCAACCCGCGGGCCCGGATGCCGGGAAACGGACGGTGGGTCGGGTCCCGATGACCGCGCGCAGGACACGTCGCCGTGTGGGACGACGCGCTCACGCTGAGTGGTCGTCTCCGTGCTGACGGCGACGTCGAGCGCGGAACGATCCGATGACGTCGAGGGCAAGGGTCGCCCCGGCAATCGAGATGCAGCTCCACGCCGCCCACGGCCCCAACGAGTCTCGGAGGCCGACGCGAAGAGCACGACGCCCACGAACACAGAGATCGTGATGAGGATCGTCGGGATGGTCTCCTTGAAAGGCGGACTCATGCCGGTGATGCTACGGACTGTCGGGCGTTCTCGATTGCACGCCGCCGCCTCGAGGACCGATCGGTTCCCGAACTGGGTCGGCAGAGGACCTGGAGTGTGTGCGGATGCTGATTGCCGAGACGGACGCACCCCGCGCCTCCCGGCCGCTGCCGAGGAGACGCGGGGCGCGAGCCGCCGCTCCGGACGCGACGTCAGTGGTACGTCGCGGCCTGCCCGTAGAGCACCTGCGTCATCGACGACACGTACGACGACACGTTCCCGTCCGGCAGGTTGTACGTCATGAACACGCCGTACCCGTCCGTCTTCGTGCGCTTCGCCAACGACACCGCCGTGGACTGTGCCGTGTTCTGGATGTCGACAGCGGCGGCGGACAGTCGGTCCTTCCCGAGGCCCGGGATCGACGGCGCCGAGTAGGTGCCGTAGTACGGGTTCCAGGCGTAGTCGAGCTTCGAGCCGATCGTGCTGCTCGACGACGACAGCGCCGAGGACGCCGGACCGATGTCGTAGAACGAGATGAGCTTGCCCGGCAGCTTCGCCCGGAGGGCCGTGATGAGCCACCCGATGGACTGCTGGTTCGGCTGCGGGGTCCCGTTCACGCCGTAGTCCGAGTACTCGTCGTCCAGGTCGACCCCGTCGAGCCCGTACTTCGTGACGGTCGCGGCGACCTGCGACGCGAAGTCCTGCGCCGCGGCCTCGGTCGGGAAGTTGGCGATGCCGGCACCCTGGTGGTTGCCGAGGATCGACAGCGACACCTTGATGCCCTTCGCCTGCAGCGGTCGGATCTGCGTGGCGGCGCCGTCGAGCGTGGCCTGCACGTTGGGGTTGTTGTACAGGACGGCCTTCGAGCCGTTCCAGTTGATGTTCGCGGCGAAGATGATCGCGACGTCGAACGCGTTCGCCCCGTTCGCGAGCTGGTAGCGGCCGACGTTCGCGAGCTGGTCGTTGTTGACCTCGACGTACGCGATGCTCGTCGGTCCGGACTTCGTGGCGGACGCCGCGGTGGGCGCCGCCGTCGCTGCGGACGGCACGAGCGGTGCCGCCACCATCGCGGCGATCGCCGCCACGATCCCGAACTTGATGGACTGCTTCATGACACTCCTCATCGAGTGGCTGGTCACGCCCGCGGCTGCGGACGTGACGCCCGGGCCGGCTCACCCGATGAGCCGGCCCGGGACGTTCAGGCGCGCGGGTAGCGGAAGGTCCGCACCTCGTACGCGTCGACCGGGAAGGCCGCGACGCCGTCGGTGACCGAGGCCGCGCCGGGCAGCGATGCGTCGGGCTCCTCGAGCAGCGTGACCTCCACCGGCTCGCCGAACACGGCGCCCGAGGCGGACCCACCACCGGCACCGCCGACCGCGATGCCACCGGTCCCCCGGCGTCCGGACGGCTCGTAGACGCGGACGACCAGGTCGCCCGAGCGGTCGTCGGCGAGCTTCACGCTCGACAGCACGACGTCACCGGAGACCTGCACGAGCGGCTCGAACCCGTGCGCACCGGTCACCGTCCGCGCCGCCGCGTTCATGACCACGCCGGCCGCCGTCGCGCCGAGCTGGTCGGTCCCGACGACGAGCCCGTACCGGTGCGTCTGCACCCCCTGGTCGGTCTCCGGGTCCGGGAACCGCGGCGCCCGCAGCAGCGAGAGCCGCACGGTCGTGGTGACGTGTCCGTCGACCGCGTCGCGCGTGGTGTCGAACCCGTGGATCGAGTCGTTGACGAGCGCGACCCCGAACCCGGGCTCCTCGACGAGCACGTAGCGGTGCATCGAGGTCTCGAACTTCGCGGCCTCCCACGAGGTGTTCGTGTGCGTCACCCGCTTCTGCGCGCCGAACTGCGTCTCGGCGACGGTGTGCTCCGCGCGGACGTCGAGCGGGAACGCGACCTTGAGGAACTTCTCGGTCTCGTGCCAGTCGGTGGTCTGGTCGAACTCGAGGGTCCGGGAGCCCGGCGCGAGCAGGATCTCCTGCGTCACCGTGGAGTTGCCGAACGCGCGCGACACCACGACGCGTGCGACCCCGGTGCCGTCCTCGACGGAGGCGGTCAGGCCGGTCGAGGAAACCAGGTCCTCGACCCGGTTCCGGTAGTACCGGTCGACGTCCCACGCGTCCCACATGTTCGGGAAGTCCTGGTGCAGCTGCAGCAGGTTCGCGACCTGTCCGGGTGCGATCGCGTCGCGTCCGGTGGTCAGGTCGACGGCGCTCGTCACGAGACCGCGGCCGTCGACGACGACGCGGACCAGGTCGTTCGTCAGCACGTACCCGCCGTCCTGCTCGACGAGGGACACCGGGCTCGCCGCGGGCACGTCGGTCGCCACGACCGCTCCCTGCGCGGGGGCGCCGGCCTGGAGGAACGGGGCGGGGTTCACGACGACGGTCGCGTCCCCCGTGCCGGCCAGTGCCGACAGCGCGCGCTCGATGATCGCGGTGAGTGCCGCGGCCGTCTCGGCGTACTTCGCCACCGCCTCACGGTGCACCCACGCGATCGAGGTGCCGGGCAGGATGTCGTGGAACTGCTGCAGGAGGACCTGCTGCCAGAGGGCGTCGAGCTCGTCGTACGGGTACGCGAAGTCGGTCCGGGCGGCGGCCGTCGCTGCCCACAGCTCGGCTTCGACCAGGAGCTGCTCGCAGCGGCGGTTGCCCTGCTTGGTCCCGTGCTGCGACGTGAGCGTGGCACGGTGGAGTTCGAGGTACAGCTCCCCCACCCACACCGGCGGGTTCGGCAGCTCGGACTTCGCCCGGTCGAAGAACGCGTCCGGGTGCTCCCAGCGGACCTTGGCGCTGCCCTCGAGGTCGGCGAGCCTGGCGGCCGTGCCGGTCATCTCGCGGGTCGTACCGCCGCCCCCGTCGCCCCACCCGACCGGTGCGATCGACCCCGTGGCGAGCCGGTTCTCGCGGAACTGGCGCGAAGCCTTCGCGACCTCTTCCCCGCTCAACCGCGAGTTGTAGGTGTCCATCGACGGGAAGTGCGAGAACACCCGCGACCCGTCGATGCCCTCCCACAGGAACGTGTGGTGCGGGAACTTGTTGACCTGGTTCCACGAGATCTTCTGCGTGAAGAACCACTCGAAGCCCGCGCGCCGCATGAGCTGCGGCAGCGCCGGCGAGTACCCGAAGCTGTCCGGCAGCCAGACGCCCTTGGGTCGGATGCCGAACTCCCGCTCGAAGAACCGCTGGCCCTGTGAGAACTGCCGCACGATGCTCTCGCCCGTGGGCATCACCGTGTCGGACTCGACCCACATGCCGCCGAGGGGCAGGAAGCGTCCGGCCTCGACCGCGGCCCTGACCCGGGCGTAGACCTCGGGCCGGTGCTCCTTGATCCACGCGTACTGCTGCGCGCTCGACATGCCGTACAGGAAGTCGTCGGTCTGGTCGATGAGCTCGGTCATCGTGGAGGTGGTGCGGGCCACCTTGCGGATCGTCTCGCGGACCGGCCAGAGCCAGGCGGAGTCGATGTGCGCGTGGCCGATCGCGGAGATCGTGTGCGCGGACGCGTCGGCGGGAGCGGCGAGCACGTCGGCGAGCGCGGCACGGGCGTCGGCGGCGGTCGCGGCGATGTGCTGCAGGTCGAGCCGGTCCAGGGCGTCGTCGAGCGCCTGCAGGATCCGCATGCGTCGGGGTCCCTCGGGCAGCTGGGCCTGCAGTTCGAGCAGCACCTCGATGTCGAGTGCGAGCTCGTGCACGTCGGACTCGAAGACCGCCAGGTCCATCCGCCGCGACGTGTACAGGCGCTTGGACGACGAGGTCTGGACGTCGCCCTCCTGCGTCGGCAGGAAGGGGTGGTAGTCGAGCAGCACGGGGTTCGACGCCGCCTCGACGAAGAGCTCGACGGTCTCGCCGCCCTGAGCTTCCTCGGTGACGAGCACCCACTGGTTCCGCGGGTTGATCGACTTCACGGGCGTGCCGTCGGCCAGGTAGACGAGCCCCTCGCACTGGAAGCCCGGCATGTTCTTGTCGAAGCCGAGGTCGATGACGGCTTCGACGCGGCGACCCGCCCACTCCGCCGGCACCGTGCCGGTCAACCGGAACCACGTCGTGCCCCACGCGGCACCCCACGTCGTGCCGACCGCGTACGGCTCGAAGTCCAGGACCAGCCCCGACGCCGGCGGGATCGGCTCGCCGGGCAGTTCGTGCCAGGCCGTCTCGAGCGGTGTGGCCGTGGCGTGCACCGCGGGCAGGATGCGTTCGTCGAGGACCCGTCGGGCGCGTCCGGTGGTGAGGGGGATGTCGTCGTGCATGGGGTCCTTCCGGTCGGGAGGGCCGGCGTCGCTGCCGGCAGCATGGCGGGTGGTGTGGTCAGGGCATGGTCGCGGGGTGCGCGACCGTCAGTGCGGTGCCGTCGAGGTCGTCCGGCACCTCCACGATGGTCGTGATCCCCCGTTCGGCGCGCAGTGTCCCGTCGGCGAGTCGGGAACGGAGGACGACCTGCGGCCCGCGTCCGTCCGGCGAGGACTCGGCGAGGGCCAGCCAGGCCGCGGCGAACCGACCGCCCGGGGCGCAGTCCGCGCGTACCCCGAACCGCGGGGTACCGTCCGTGAGCACGTCGTCGAGCACGAGCGCCGTGGCCGGGGGCTCGACCGTCGGCGTGGGTCGGCTCTGCGCGAGTGCCGCGAAGGCCTGCCCCGCGGGCTTGAGCGCGCCGTCGTTCGTGAACAGCCCGAGGTCGTACTCGAGTTCCGGGAAGTCGGCGAGCGACCGGGACACGTCGTGGGAGCACCACCACGTGACGCCGAGCACGTGCTGCGCGCCGAGGACGTGCCGGACGGTCTGCTCGGTGAACGACGCGGCGTCGGACGGCGGCACCACGTTGGTCGGGGCCCCGACCTCCTGCAGCCAGTTCGGTCGGTCGGGCCGGCGGTTCCAGGCCGCGGCGAGTTGGAGCAGGTACTCACCGTGGCGGACCGACCCGGCGCCGAGCGGACCGTGCAGTGCCGCCGTTCCGTTGAACACCCACGAGTGGGTGATCGTGGCGTCGCCGTGGTCCGCCGCGTGCTCCGGGCCGAACGGCTGCGCGTCGTCGTACCAGGCCGCGTCGTACTGCGCGACGGTGACCAGCGGGGCGGACCCGCGCCGCGCCTCCCGACCGGACGCACCGGAGGCACCGGACACACGGGACGTGCCGGAGGTACCGGACGCACCGGACGCACCGGACGCACCGGACGCACCGGACGTGGCGGAGGCGCCGGACAGGCCGCGCCTGGCGGCGGCGACCATCGCCGCCGCCCACGCGTGCCCCTGCTCGGCCGTGATGTCGTGCGGAGCCGGGTGCGGCGCGTGCGCGAACTGGTTGACCTCGTTGCCGATCGTGATGCCCAGCAGGTTCGGCCGGTCCGCCACCGCTCCGGCGAGCGCCTCGACGTACGCGGCCGTCGACGCGACCACGTCCGGGTCGGTGAACATGTTCCGGCGGTGCCAGCTGTCCAGCCACGACGGCACGAAGTCGAAGCTCGACAGGTGCCCCTGCAGCGCGTCGACGTTCACGTCGAGCCCGAACGACCCGGCGAGGTCGACGACGGTCGCGACGTCCCGCAGCGCCGAGGCCCGGATGAGCGTCCGGTTCGGCTGCACGACGGGCCAGAGCGGGAAGATCCGCACGTGGTCGGCGCCGAGTGACGCGATCGCCTCGAGGTCCCGCGCCGTGTCGGACGCGGAGAAGTCGAGCCAGGAGTGGAACCAGCCGACGGCCGGTGTGTAGTTGACGCCGAACCGCATCAGCCCTTCACCCCGCCCTCTTCGACGCCCTTGAAGAAGAACCGCTGGAGCACGGCGAAGATCACGGCGATCGGGATGAACGCGATCATCGTGCCCGCCGCGATCATCCGCTGGTCGGTGGCGAACGTGCCCTGCAGGTACTGCAGTCCGACGGTGAGCGTGAGGTTCTCCGGCGACTGCAGCACGATGAGCGGCCACAGGAAGTCGTCCCACGCGCCGATGAACGAGAAGATCGCGATGACGGCGATGGTGCCCTGCACGGCGGGCAGGGAGATGTAGCGGAGGCGTTGCATCGCGTTGGCGCCGTCCATCACGGCCGCCTGGTCGATCTCCTCGGGGATCTGCCGGAAGGCGTTGAACATGAGGAGCACGTTGAGGGCGGCGATCATCCCGGGCAGGGCGACGCCGACCAGGTTGTCGGCGAGGCCCAGGTCCTTCACGGTGACGAACTGGCTGATGATCGTCGCTTCACCCGGCAGCACCAGGGTCGCGAGGAACAGCCCGAGCACGACCTTCCGGAACCGCCACTGCAGTCGGGCGAGGGCGTACCCGGCGAGCGTGGCGAACACGATGTTGCCGAGCACGTCGATCGCGGCGACGAGCAGCGAGTTGCCGATGTAGCGCCAGACCGGGATCGCCGCCGCCACCTTGAGGTAGTTCTCGATGGTGGGCTCGGCCGGGATGAACGAGGGGTTCGCGGTGTAGATGTCCTCACCGGCGCCCTTGAGCGACGTCGAGAGCTGCCAGAGGAACGGTCCGATCGTGATGAAGAGGACCACGACGAGCAGGGCGTAGCGGACGACCTTCTCGCGCGTCGACATGACGCCCCAGACCTGACGGCGACGCTTGCGGGGCGGCCGGGAGGCTCGGTTCGGCTCCGTCGCGCCGGTCACGTCCGGCGCGGGGACCGCCGCGCCGGCGGCGCCCCCGATGACGGGTTCGGTGGTGCTGGTCGTGTTCGTCACTTGTCGGCCTTGCTGTTCATGCGGGCGAGGGCGAGCATCGGGATGAGCGTCACGACGAAGAGCAGGAGGCTCAGCGCCGACGCGTACCCGAGGTTGCCCGTGAAGCCGCGGGCGTACTGCTGGATGAGCATGACGAGCGAGTTGTCCTGCCCGCCGGGGCCACCCGTGCCGTTGGTGAGGATGTAGAGCTCGCTGAACACCCGGAGCGCACTCACGCACACGAGGATGCCGACGAGGGTCATCGTCCCGCGGACTCCGGGCATCGTGACCGACCAGAACCGCCGCACGGCTCCGGCGCCGTCGAGCGCGGCCGCTTCGTGCAGGTCCTTGCCGACGTTCCCGAGCGCCGCCAGGTAGATGATCATGTAGTAGCCGAGGCCCTTCCACACGGTCAGGCTGATCGCGCTGATGAGCACGAGCCACCGGTCGGTGAGGAACGGGATGCCCGCGCCGCCGAGCGCCTTCACGATCTCGTTGATGACCCCGCGGTCGTCGAGGATCCAGGTCCAGATGAGGCCGACGACGACGGCGGAGGCGATGACGGGCGTGTAGTACGCGGTGCGGAAGAACGCGATGCCGGGGAGCTTCTGCTGCACGAGCACCGCGATGAGCAGCGGCAGGACCGTGAGCAGGGGCAGGCAGATCGCCATGTAGATGACGCTGTTGAGGAGCGCCTCCCACACCTGCGGGTCGGCCAGCAGGGTCTGGAAGTTCCGGATGCCCACCCACTGGCTCACGCCCCCGAGGGGGCTGGCGTTCGTGAACGACAGCCGGACGGTGTTGATCGACGGCCAGAGGCTGAACGCGAGGAGCCAGACGAGTGCCGGCAGGACGAGCAGCCAGGGCGTGAACCAGCGGTTGGCGCGCATCAGCCGTTGGCCAGCAGGCTGTTCATCTTGGTCTGCGCCGTCTGGAGGGCCTTCTCCGGCGTGACCTGCCCCTTCATGGCCAGGGCGATCTGCTGGTCGAGGAAGTCCGTCATCGCGGAGTTCGCCTCGACCGGGTTGAGGACCTTCGCCTCCTTGAGGGCCTCGTTCGCGAGCACGCGGGCTTTGCCGTTCACGGTGCCGTCGTCCTTCGAGAAGTACGGGTCGGACTGCGACGAGGTGGTCGACGGGAAGATGTTGACCTGGTGGGCGAACGCCTCCTGGTTCTCCGCGTTCGTCATGAACCGCGCGAACGCCTCGGCGGTGGCCAGGTGCTTCGACTTGCTCGACACGGACAGGCCCTGCACGTACAGCGGCGGGGTGTCGAGCGCCGGGCTGACGGTCACCTTGCCCTTGAGCGACGGGTTGTTCTTCTCCATGTCGGACAGGGCCGTCGCGCCGCCGGTCGTCCACGCGACCTTGGCCTGCGTGAACAGCGTCGAGTTGCCGAGGTAGTCGCTGTTCAGGACGTTCGAGGGCATGTAGCCGTCCTGGTACGCCTCCTTGTACCGGGTGATCAGGTCGACGGCCTCGTCGGAGTCGGCGAAGGTGAACTTCGTCCCGTCACCGTTGAGCACCTTCACCCCGGCGAGGGTGAAGTCGCCGAGGCCGGGCTTGCGGCTCATCAGGTAGTCGTCGGGGCACTGCTCGTGCATGGTCTTCGCCTGCTCGAACAGGTCGTCGGTGGTCTTCGGCGGGTTGTCCGCGTCGAGGCCGCACTTCGCGAACATCTCGCTGTTCCAGTAGTTCACGTCGGTGTTGAGGTACCAGGGGTACCCGTACGTGCCGTCGAGGCCCTTGTACCGGTAGGAGTCGAGCGCGCCGGCGACGTAGGTGTCCGCGAGCTTCGTGTCGTCCTTCGAGACGTCCTGCAGGAACCCACGCTTGGCGAGCGGGAGCGCGATGTCCGGCGGCAGGTTGACGACGTCGGGCAGCGTGTTCGACGACGCCTGGCTGAGGACCTTGTCGGCGTAGCCGTCGCCGGGCTGGTCCTGCAGCTTCACCGTCGCGTCCGGGTGCTCCTGCTCGAAGTCGTCGATGACGCCCTGCAGGTAGTCCGTGTACGTCGGCGTGAGCGCCCAGGTCTGCAGCGTGATCGTGCCCTCGATCTTCCCGCTGCCGCCGCCGTTCGCCGCGTCACTGCCGGCCGAGCAGCCGGTCAGGACGAGCGCGGTCGCCGCCGCGGTCGCGAGCAGCGCGGTGGCGCGGCCCTTCGTCACTCGGTTCGTGGTCCTCATGGAACTGACTCCTTCGTCGTCCTGCTGAACCGGTTCAGTCGGTGAAGCCGGTCCGTCGCGTGGGACCGATGGTGGATGACTAAAACGCTATAGTCAAGTCCATGGCCACGAACCGTCGGACGACGATCGCCGACATCGCCGCGCGCGCCGGCGTCTCCATCAGTGCCGTGTCGTTCGCGCTCAACGACCGGCCGGGCGTCTCCGACGAGACCCGTGCGCGCGTGAAGGCGGTGGCCCGCGAGCTCGACTGGCAACCGCACACGGCGGCCCGGGCCCTCGGCGGCGCACGGGCGGGCTCGATCGGCTTCGTCCTGAACCGGCCGGCACGGACCCTCGGCACGGAGTCGTTCTTCGGTGACCTCATCTCGGGGATCCAGCTCGGCCTGGCCGGCAGCCACGTCGGCATGAACCTGCTCGTGGCGCGCGACGCGGACGAGGAACTCGCGACCTACCGGGACTGGTGGCGCGGACACCGGGTCGACGGTGTCGTGCTCATCGACCCCCGGCGGGACGACGAGCGGGTCGCCCTGCTCGCCGAACTCGGCATGCCGGCCGTCGTCGTCGGCTCGCACCCCTCGCCGGCGGGCACGGCGCCGAGCGTCTGGATCGACGACTCCGACGCCACCGACACGGTGCTGCGCTACCTGCACGCACTCGGCCATCGGCGGATCGCACACGTCGCGGGACGCCCGGAGTTCGAGCACACCGCGATGCGCATCGAGCGGGTCCGGGACTTCGCCGCCACTGCCGGTCTCGAGTCCGCGGAGTCGCTCCCGACCGACTACTCCGCCGACGCCGGCGCGGCGGCGACCCGCACGCTGCTGTCCCGCAGCGTCCGTCCGACGGCGATCGTCTACGACAACGACGTCCTGGCCGTCGCGGGCCTCGGTGTGGCGAGCGAGATGGGCGTCACCGTGCCCGCCGAGCTCTCGGTCGTGTCGTTCGACGACTCCGCCATGGTCCGGCTGGTGCGCCCGTCCATCACGTCACTCACCCGCGACACCGTGGAACTCGGGCAGCGCGCGGCCGTGCTCCTCCGCGAGCAGATCGAGGTGACGGACCCGCTCCCCTCCCGCCCGGGCCCGGCCCTCACCCTGAGCGTCCGGGAGTCGACCGGCCGCGCTCCGGCCTGACCTCGACACGCCCATCGCGGATCGTGCATCCGCCGAGACCACACCGCCGACTTGACGGCGCGTTCGAACACACGTTCGAATACCGTCGTGGGACGGCGTCGCGAGAACCGGTGGCAGCCCCCGGAACACCCGGAGGTCGAACGTCCGCGCGCCTACTCGCTGTCCGAGGACGCGCGAGGACCGGACGTCTGCCACGCCGTCACCCCGCTCCCCGTGTGGGCGTGGATCCAGTTCCCGACCTTCCACGTCCGCGTGAAGGCGTTCGCGAAGAGCTGGACCCGCGACGCCGTGCTCGTCGAGTGGGCGCAGTTCGGGCAGCAGGCCGATGCGTGGGTGTGGCGGTCGGCCGTCAAGCACCGCACACTCCGGGCCGACAGCGCGAAGCGGAGTCCGGCGAACGCACCGCGTTGACATGTCCCGCTCGGACGAGGATCGTTTACGGAACACCGGTACGGCGAACAACTCACTGATCGAGACATTCGGTCCCGAGTGCCAGATCACCGGAAGGAGGCACCATGAAGAAGAGTGAGGTGCCGTCCTGGGTCGCCCACGTGCTCACCCCGCCGGAGGTCATCACGGCCTACGTCGAACGACGGATCAACGACCCGGCGTTGCTCTCAGGTGAGCAGTCTGAGCCCACGTACGCGGACTTCCTCCGCGACGAGTAGACGGATCGTCCAGCGCGACCGACAGCGGGCGCGCTGCGCACGTGACCCGTGCCTCCTGGCCGTCAGCCGGGAGGCACGGGTCGCGTCCCACGCTCCTGCCCACCCGCCCCGCGGCCCACGCCGCGCTCCGACACCGTGACGCCCACGCTCGCCGCGGTCACCGACACCAGCGCGAGCACCTCGAGGACGGACAGCGCCTCGTGCAGGACCGCGAGCCCGGCGAGGGCCGCGATCGCCGGTCCCAGGCTCTGCAGGACCCCGAACACGCGCGTCGGCATCCGCCGCAGCGCCGCCATCTCGAGGGCGTACGGCAGCACGCTCGACAGCACCGCGACGGCGCCGAAGAACACCAGCAGGACCGGGTCCCGGACGACACCGGCGACGGCCGCGGACGTCCCGACCGGCAGCGACACCACCATCGCCACGACCATCGACACCGCGAGCCCGTCGATGCCTGGGACCGCGCGGCCGACGCGACCGTTCATGACGATGTAGCCCGCCCAGCACGCGGCGGCGAGCACGGCGAACACCACGCCGGACACCGACGTGACGGCGCTGGGCCCGACGCCGAGCAGGACGACCC
>Ga0308167_1001624_pt1 | contig 24826 bp, 26 predicted proteins | sample PhyCR1_2_FD_202138 | JGI IMG/M metagenome (GOLD analysis project Ga0308167, IMG submission 202138) | Phyllosphere microbial communities from UC Gill Tract Community Farm, Albany, California, United States - DLSLRC.R1 | ecosystem: Host-associated > Plants > Phyllosphere > Unclassified | place... | reverse complement strand
CAGCTCAGCATGGCAGAGCTGGACAGAAATGGGCTGTTGCGACGATATAGATAATATACCAATGACGCGATTTGGTGCCATTGCAGAGCAAGAAAATCCGCTCTGCAGCCCATATTCTCTCGCCTCACGCCACAAATTGCCGGCGTCAGCGAACAGTTCCTCCGTCCACGCCATGCCTCTGCCCGGTCGCTGACACAACCTGAGCACCGGATCGACAGCGTAATAATTCTGCTTCTCATAGCGTTTAACCCATAGTTTGGGATAGGTGCTATGTAAATGAATACGCGGTCGGGTAAAAGGCACCGGGTGCTGAATCAAAAAGGCAAAATAATCGAAGCCTAATGATTCAATAAATTGTTGCAATAACGGCTTCAATTCAGAAGAAACCGTTAATGCCTGAAATTGTTCTTTCGCCTCAGCTCGCCAGGCGAAATAATTTTCAGTACTCATATTGCCTCAGCGTTAATTTCACTCGCCCTTCCGGTAATATTCATTCAGATTCATCGGATAAAATAAATTTGCAGAAGAAAACTAATTTATCGTTCAGGACGAACCTGTCCCGATCTACAGCGCATTTAACCTTTCACCGTTGGAGCGGAGTGAAAAAGTGTTCCTGCCTTTACAAGGTGAGGCCGATCACAGCAATTTCAATCACCCCAGAAGAATAAGATTTTTCTGATAGGATTTCAATCCCTGACCTCCAGTGCAATTTTTTCTCGGACTTGAAAAGTCTGCTGAAAATATTGAATCGCGATGCTGATTGTTGGGTAAATAACGAGTAAACAAGGCGTTAATTACTCCGTTATAAGCGAAGCGGCAATGACAAATTTCTGACATATTTTTTATCAGGAAATAAGCCCGGCTCTCTCTTTGCAGCATCAGGACCGGTTTCGTCAGACGACCCCGCAGCCCCTGTGGCGTCTGTTGAGGCAGCTAACCGGCATGCTGCCCGCGCCACGCGCTTGCCGGTGAAAGACCTGTCCCGGTTTTCAGTGGCAGCCCTGTAAGCGTAACGATGTGCTGTTTAATAAACCTTTTCGGGTCTCCCCTGCCCGACCGTGCTCTGTGCCAGTCGATTCATATCCTGCTGTGGTTTATCCACTTATCTGACTGCGGGTACCTGACCCAGGACAGCACCTCCGTAATAGTCACCTTTACTTAATCTGCTGTCTGACCGCAATACGTGGCGGAGATCACTATTTACGGCGTAATGCTCAGCACTGACTCTATTTTAATCAGTTAAATCACTTTACCGATAGTCACGCAACTAAATCATCTGAAAATAAATTTGCAGGTAAAATCCGTTCTTTTCTTAATCACGCACTTTTTTATTTATGCGATACCTTTCCCTTATTTCTGCCAGCGCAATCATGAAATAATTTCATCATGCCGCCAGCAGGCGCTGAGCAAATGACGCTGAGAATTTGCGCAAGAGTTTTATCCCGCAGGCATCGTTTTATTCTTACAAATGGCCCTGAAATCGGTTTTTTTAGGAGCATCCTGACCTGTTGTCAGACTATTTCAGTAAGGGATCAGGTTCAGCAATGATAACTGGATGGGTTTTACTGGCACCATAAGAACATTTCTTAATCAAACACGGTATTAATCCTGTCTGATGATTTATCGGCAGTAGCCTGCACCTCGCATACCCAGATGAAAATGTGAGGCGTGAGCGGCGTTATAGTCCGGCCCCAGCGCATTGCCGAATACCTCACAGCCGCCACGCCACAGCGTATGAAGCATTGCCGCTTTTTCTTCCGGCTGTTGCCAGTGACGACTGACCTCAAGCCGCTGGCCATCAGCCAGCTGAAAGCCTGTCACATCCCAGGCATCGGCGGTGGCATGTTCACTGAGCCGCCCCTGGGCACGATGATAAATATTACGGCAGGCGTAACTGCCGACATGGGTAATTCGTACCAGTGGACTGTGCATCTCTCTGGCGGTCTGTTCACGACTGCGCAGAGCATACATGGTGCTGGCGACGGCCATAGGACAGCTGGCCAGAAAGCTGCTGCTGAGGCTGACCGGGCCAAATTTCTGAACCCGCAGCGGATGACTGAGCGGACAGTGACCCGTGACGTCCGGACGCTCGCTGAAGCTGACCCAGCCCGCCTGTTGAGCGCGGCGCATCACCGCCAGACATGCGTCAGGATCGCTGGCCAGCCTTTTCATCTTAATCTGCGTCATCCAGCCCGGCGGATCGGTAACAGAGAGTGGCGTAAAGGGATTAAACTGCGGCGGCAGATGCTGCTTAAGCCAGGGTAAGCTGACCCATCCCAGCGCAAGCAATAGCAAAAACAGGATAAGCGTGCGCATAGTCCCTCTCGCAGCATGATGATTAGCAAACAAAAAGTGTAGAAGCCCATCGCCCTTCACGCCGCCTGACTGACATAACGTGATGAATAATTACCCAGGCTGACGAAGGTTTGAACAAAATCGCGCTTTATTGCCGCTTCCGGGACGGCAGGCATCACAATTGGTAAAAAAGCGTTACCCGATTCCGGCTCTCTTCCTCTATCTTATGCCGACTTGCCCTCAGGCAGACGCCTTGACTAACAGCCAGCAGAGCTGAACACAACATCACGACAGGAAAGACAATTCTATGGTTGATCAATCTAAAGAAACCGCAAGCACCCACGAAACGCCCGATAAACTCCAGCGCAATCTGCACAATCGTCACATCCAGCTGATCGCCATTGGTGGCGCTATCGGTACCGGCCTGTTTATGGGTTCCGGTAAAACCATCAGCCTGGCTGGCCCCTCGATCATTTTTGTCTATATGATCATCGGTTTTATGCTGTTCTTTGTGATGCGCGCCATGGGGGAGCTGCTGCTCTCCAACCTTGAGTACAAATCCTTTAGCGATTTTGCCGCTGATCTGCTTGGCCCGTGGGCCGGCTACTTTACCGGCTGGACCTACTGGTTCTGTTGGGTGGTAACCGGCATTGCCGACGTGGTGGCAATCAGCGCCTATTTCCAGCTCTGGTTTCCGGGCTTCTCGATCTGGATGAGCGCCCTGCTTTGCGTGGTGGTTTTTCTGGCGCTCAATATTGCCACCGTCAAGCTGTTTGGCGAGATGGAGTTCTGGTTTGCGATCATTAAAATCGTCGCCATTGTGGCACTGATCGTAACCGGGATTGTGCTGGTATCGATTCACTACCCCTCACCGGGCGGCGGCACAGCGTCACTCAGCAACATCTGGGATCACGGCGGCATGTTCCCGAAAGGCCTCAGCGGCTTCTTTGCCGGCTTCCAGATTGCGGTGTTTGCCTTTGTCGGCATTGAACTGGTGGGCACGGCAGCGGCTGAAACCCACAATCCGCATAAAGTGTTACCGCGCGCGATTAATGCGATTCCGTTGCGGGTCATTATGTTTTACGTGCTGGCGCTGATGGTGATTATGGCGGTAACGCCCTGGACCCAGGTGATGGCCGATCGCAGTCCGTTTGTTGAGATGTTCGTTCTGATTGGTCTGCCTGCGGCTGCGAGTATCGTTAACTTTGTGGTGCTGACTTCTGCCGCCTCCTCAGCCAACAGCGGCATCTTCTCCACCAGCCGTATGCTCTATGGCCTGTCGCAGCAGGGTGTGGCCAGCCGCGCCTTTGGCCGACTCTCTGCCCGTGCGGTGCCGACTACCGGCCTGTTTTTCTCCTGCCTGTGCCTGCTGATTGGTGTGGCGTTGATCTACCTGATCCCGGATGTGATGAAGGTCTTCACGCTGGTGACCACCGTCTCGGCCATTCTGTTTATGTTCGTCTGGACCATCATTCTGTGCAGCTATCTGGCCTACCGTAAAAAGCATCCGCAGCGCCATGCGGAGTCGGCATTTAAGATGCCGCTGGGCAAATTCATGTGCTGGGTCTGCATGGCATTCTTCGCATTTGTGCTGGTGCTGCTGACGCTGCAGGAAGATACGCGCCAGGCGCTGATGGTTACGCCACTCTGGTTTGCCCTGCTGGGTGTGGGCTGGATGCTGCGTAATCGTCGTAGCCGCTAATCGGTAATATCATGAACAAAGCCCGGTCAGATGACCGGGCTTTTTTTTACAGGCGATCGCCCAGCGCAGAGAAAATGGCGGATAAAGAGGGGCGTTCATAAGGTAAGCGCTGCGGCCGGGGATCGGGCTGCTGAGGCGTGCCCAGACCAAAGGTGAAGGTATACTTATCGCCTTCGCCCATGCGCAGGTCGGCAATCGTCGTCTGCCCGTCCTGCTCACGCAGTGCGTAGAAGCCGTGGCTGAACCAGGCGACACGTTCTGCATACCAGCTGCCCCGAAAGGCGTCGAACAGTTCAGGATGACGCGGATACCACGCCACCTGCAGTGGCCGTGAGGGCGACAACAGCGACCAGTAAACTTCGCCATAGCGATCCGGCGTCATAATCACGCTGCGCCATACCAGCGTATTAAAGGCCGTGGGCGTCACCAGCACTTTATTGTCCGGAATACCCTGCTCCGCCAGCGACGCTCTGATCTGCCAGCCTGCGACGCCCTGAATCACCACACTCCAGACCAGATAAAGGGTACTCAGCATCAGCCCGAGCCGGTTTCCGCGCAGCCCTTTATCACTGCGCCGCCAGAGCGCGACGCCCAGGCCTGCCAGCAGCGGCAGCGTATAGAGTGGATCGACGATGTAGATACTGCCGATGGCATAAGGATAATCGGTGATCGGCAGGCCAAGCTGGGTGCCATACACCGTCATCAAATCGAGCAGCGGATGGGTAATCAGCGCCAGCCAGATGGCAGGCCACCATGCTGCCCACTTCACCCGCTGACGAAACAGACCCGCCACCAGCCATGCAATCAGTGGCGAGAGCAGCGTGAGCCAGAGCAGCGCATGCGTTTCCGTGCGATGCAGGGTCATGTTGCGTATCGCATCGCCATGATCAAGAAAGACATCGAGATCGGGTAAGGTGCCGCAGACGCCGCCCACCAGCGCGGCCTGCCAGACCGGCACCCGACGTCCCATCACTGCGACACTGACTGAGGCACCCAGCACCAGCTGCGAAACAGAATCCATTGATTAACTCCGTACCTGAACCGTGGATGTATCCTGAATTAGCGTACGCGAATCCCTTCAATGATCATGCGCTGCACGTTATCAACAGCCTGATCGAAAAATGCCGGATCGCTGAGCGTCTGACCGGTAACGGCCTCAACCTGAGTGGCAAAATCGGCGTAATGCTGCGTGGTGGCCCACAGCATAAAGATCAGATGCTGCGGCTGTACGCCCGCCAGTCGTCCTTCATCAATCCAGCGTTCAATAATTGCCGCTTTGTCATCCACCAGCTGCTTAAGATCGCCTGCCAGCTCCCCTTTCAGAAGCGGAGCACCCTGCAGCATCTCCAGACAGAAGAGCCGGGAAGCCTGAGGATGATCGCGCGACACTTCCAGCTTCAGCCGGATGTAGCGACGAATCGCGACCAATGGATCCTGATCGTGCGCCAGCGCGCGCAACGGTGCCAGCCAGACATCCAGAATCTGCTTAAGCACTGCCACATACAGCACTTCTTTAGAGGGAAAATAGTAGAGCAGATTGGTTTTAGAGACATCGGCCAGCTCGGCCACCTTATCGAGGCTGGTGCCGTGAATGCCAAACTGTGAGAAGAAGGTTAATGCCGCTTCCAGTATGGCGGCCCGCTTCGCTGCGACCGCACGCGAACGTCGCGTTGGCTTTTTTTCATCGGTATTCACACGTTTACCTCATCCTTCTGGTGTCAGCGCATCATAGCAAAGGGATTCATCGCTGCCCAATCCGCGCCCTGCACCTTTTTTGCTCAGCCTGCATGGAAAACGTGCAGCGAATTTTGACCAGACGGTCTGAAATGGACCAGTTACTCCACTTACCTCTTTCGGGTTAATTTTAACTCACTGTTATTTAAAACAATAAAAAAAGTGGCACACAGTTTGCAGAATTGTGACTGAGCGCGGCCCACACGGACGATGCAGGATGCAGTGCAGCGCGTGAAACACCTTTCCCCCATCGCAACGAGGTTTCACATGAAGATAGGCGTCTTTATTCCGATTGGTAACAATGGCTGGCTGATTTCGTCCAATGCGCCGCAGTACATGCCGACTTTTGAACTGAACAAAGCGATCGTGCTGAAAGCAGAGCATTACCATTTCGATTTTGCGCTCTCGATGATCAAACTGCGCGGCTTCGGCGGAAAAACCGAGTTCTGGGATCATAATCTCGAATCGTTCACCCTGATGGCTGGCCTGGCCGCCGTGACATCGCGCATTGAGATCTACGCCACCGCCGCCACCCTGACGCTGCCTCCGGCGATTGTGGCGCGCATGGCGTCCACCATCGATTCCATTTCAGGCGGTCGCTTTGGCGTCAACCTGGTGACCGGCTGGCAGAAACCGGAATATGAACAGATGGGAATGTGGCCTGGCGATGAGTACTTCAGCAGCCGCTACGCTTATCTGACCGAATACGTTACCGTGCTGCGCGACCTGTGGGGCACCGGAAAATCGGACTTTAAAGGTGAGTTCTTCACCATGAACGACTGCCGGGTGAGTCCGCAGCCGCAGCGCCCGATGAAGGTGATCTGCGCCGGACAGAGCGATGCCGGTATGGCCTTCTCTGCTCAGCACGCCGATTACAACTTCTGCTTTGGTAAAGGTGTTAACACGCCTGCCGCGTTCAGCTCTACCTCGATTCGCATGAAGCAGGCCGCTGAAAAAGCGGGCCGCGATGTCGGCTCCTATGTGCTGTTTATGATCATCGCTGCTGAAACGGACGAAGAAGCGCGGGCGAAGTGGGAACACTACAAAGCCGGTGCGGATGAAGAGGCGCTCTCCTGGCTCACCACTCAGAGTCAGCAGGACACCAAATCGGGCAGCGACACCAATGTGCGCCAGATGGCGGATCCGACCTCGGCAGTCAATATCAATATGGGCACCCTGGTGGGGTCGTATGCCAGCGTGGCGCGGATGCTGGATGAGGTTGCGCAGGTCGAAGGCACCCACGGCGTGCTGCTGACGTTTGATGACTTCCTGCAGGGTATCGAGAACTTCGGGCAGCACATTCAGCCGCTGATGGCCTGTCGCAGCGCCCTGCTCGACGCACAGCAGGAGGTGGCATGATGGCTACCGTTTATTGTGCTCACACGCCGGATGTTCCCCAGGTTGAACTGCCGGCGCGGCCAGAGCCGATCGCCTTTCCGCCTGGCCAGACCGCGCTGATTGTCGTGGATATGCAGAACGCCTACGCCACTGAAGGCGGCTATCTCGATCTGGCGGGCTTCGATGTTTCCGCCACCAAGCCGGTGATTGCGAAAATCCATCAGGCGGTGACGGCGGCCCGTGCGGCAGGCGTTCAGATCATCTGGTTCCAGAACGGCTGGGACAGTGACTATGTAGAAGCGGGCGACGCCGGTTCCCCCAATTTCCACAAATCGAATGCCCTGAAAACCATGCGTAAACGGCCTGAACTGCAGGGGTCGCTGCTGTCAAAAGGCGGCTGGGATTACGCGCTGGTCGATGAACTGGTGCCGCAACCCGGTGACATCGTGCTGCCGAAATCACGTTACAGCGGCTTCTATAACACCCCGCTCGACAGCATGCTGCGCAGCCGCGGGATCCGTCATCTGATGTTTACCGGCATCGCCACCAACGTCTGCGTTGAATCGACGCTGCGCGACGGCTTCTTTCTGGAGTACTTCGGCGTGGTGCTGGAAGACGCCACTTATCAGGCCGGCCCGCCCTTTGCTCAGCAGGCTGCCCTGTTCAATATCGAAACCTTTTTTGGCTGGGTATCGGATGTCGATACCTTCTGCGAAAGCCTGAATGCCCGCTAATCCACGATAAGGACGACGCTATGCCGAAAAGTATTATTGTTCCGCCAGGCACCACCACCCCCATCGCCCCGTTCGTTCCCGGCACGCTGGCGGATGGCGTGGTCTATGTCTCGGGTACGCTGCCGTTTGATGCTGACAACAACGTGGTGCATGTGGGTGATGCCGCAGCGCAGACCCGCCACGTGCTGGAAACCATTAAAAAGGTGATTGAGACCGCCGGTGGCAGCATGGCCGATGTGACGTTTAATTCGATTTTTATCACCGACTGGTCGAACTACGCCGCGGTGAATCAGGTTTATGCCGAGTACTTTCCCGGCGAAAAACCGGCGCGCTTCTGTATTCAGTGCGGTCTGGTCAAGCCTGATGCGCTGATTGAGATCGCCAGCGTGGCGCACATCGGCAAAGCGGAGGTCTGATGCAGCTGGATATTCTGGGTCTGCAAAATCCCGATGCACCGACACTGGTGCTCTCATCCGGTCTGGGCGGCGTGGCGGGTTTCTGGCAGCCGCAGCTGGCCGCGCTAACGGCACGCTATCGGGTGGTGACCTATGACCAGCGCGGCACCGGTCGCAGCGCTGACAGCCTGCCGGAAGGCTACAGCATGGCGATGATGGCGTCAGAACTGGCCGCCGCGCTGGCGCAGCACGGCATCCTGCGCTTCAGCCTGATCGGTCACGCGCTGGGCGGTCTGATGGGGATGCAGCTGGCGCTGGATTATCCGGATCGGATCGAACGGATCGCGGTGATCAATGGCTGGCTGACGCTGCATCCCCATACCCGTCGCTGCTTTCAGGTGCGTCAGGACCTGCTGCTCAACGTCGGCGTCGAGGCATTTGTCCGCGCTCAGCCGCTGTTTCTCTATCCTGCGGAGTGGATGGCACAGCATCAGACACGGCTGGATCAGGAAGATAGCCATCACGTCGCACATTTTCAGGGGATGGAAAATCTGATGCGGCGGCTGCACGCCCTGATGAGCGCCGACTTCAGCGCGCGGGCTGCTGCCATTCCACAACCGGTGCTGGTGATCGCCAGCCAGGACGATCTGCTGGTGCCGTGGAGCTGCTCAACTGAGCTGGCCGCGGCCCTGCCCAATGCGACTGAACAGATGATGGCCTGGGGCGGCCACGCCATGAGCGTCACCGCCCCCGAAAACTTTAATGCCCTGCTGCTGCAGTGGCTGGATCAGACTGATGACGTGCAGCCGCTGCAGCGCGTCGTCGGATAACCTTTTCGCGGAGAACACGATGAGCCTGGATACCCTTACCCCTGCCGTTGAGAAAACTGAGTTTCGTAATGCGATGTCGCGGCTGGGTGCTGCGGTCAACATCATCACCACTGAAGGCCCGGCCGGACGCGCAGGCTTTACGGCCTCGGCGGTGTGCAGCGTCACGGATTCGCCGCCGACGCTGCTGGTCTGCCTTAACCGCTCTGCCTCGGTTTACCCGGTGTTCCGCGAAAACATGCAGCTCTGCGTCAATACGCTGGCGGCGGGCCATGAAACGCTCTCCAATCTGTTCGGCGGCAAAACGCCAATGGCTGATCGTTTTATTGCCGCTGAGTGGTCAACGGCCGTGACCGGCTCGCCGGTGCTGAGCGGCGCCGTCGCGTCCTTTGACTGTCGCATCACTCAGATTGTCAGCGTCGGTACGCATGACACGCTGTTCTGCGAAGTCGTGGGGTTAGTGCGCAATGATGACACCCACGGTCTGGCGTGGTTTGACCGGGGATACCATCCCCTGTTGCGGCAGGATGCCTGTTAACGCTTCCCTGAATCCCACCGGCATTCATAACGCTCTGGAGTAGACGATGGCACGATCCTGGTTTCCGCAATGGCAAAAGAAGTCGGCATTAACAGAAAACGGTATTATCGCCCCGGATGAGACCCTGCCTCTGGGGCAGACGCTGGTGCTGGGTTTACAGCATGCGGTAGCGATGTTTGGCGCAACGGTGCTGATGCCCCTGCTGATGGGGCTGGATCCCAATCTGGCCATTCTGGTCTCGGGTATAGGCACGCTGCTGTTCTTCTTTATCACCGGCGGTCGGGTGCCCAGCTATCTCGGGTCGAGCGCTGCCTTTGTCGGCGTGGTCATTGCGGTAACCGGCTTCAGCGGTCAGGGGCTGAATCCCAATCTCAGCGTGGCGCTGGGTGGCGTGATCGCCTGCGGCCTGCTCTACACGCTGATTGGTCTGGTGGTGATGAAGTCCGGCACGCGCTGGATTGAAAATCTGATGCCGCCGGTCGTGACCGGCGCGGTGGTGATGGCTATCGGGCTGAATCTGGCCCCGATTGCGGTTCACAGCGTCTCCGCCTCGTCATTCGACAGCTGGGTTGCGGTGATGACCGTGCTCTGTATCGGTCTGGTAGCGGTATTTACCCACGGGATGATTCAGCGACTGCTGATTCTGGTCGGCCTGATTCTGGCCTGGGCGATCTATGCACTGCTGACCAACGGTCTGGGGCTAGGTAAGCCGGTCGATTTTACGATGCTGTCACAGGCTGCCTGGTTTGGTCTGCCGCACACCACTGCACCCACCTTTGATCTGCAGGCGATGGTGCTGATCGCCCCGGTGGCGATCATTCTGGTGGCTGAAAACCTCGGGCATCTGAAAGCGGTGGCGGGCATGACCGGACGCAATCTCGATCCTTACATGGGACGCGCTTTTGTTGGCGATGGCCTGGCCACCATGCTCTCCGGCTCGATCGGCGGCAGTGGCGTCACCACCTATGCCGAAAATATCGGGGTGATGGCGGTGACCAAAGTCTACTCTACGCTGGCGTTTGTCGCCGCGGCGGTCATCGCCATCCTCGCCGGTTTCTCGCCGAAGTTTGGTGCGCTGATCCACACCATTCCGGCCCCGGTGATTGGCGGCGCATCCATTGTGGTGTTCGGGCTGATTGCGGTAGCAGGTGCCCGCATCTGGGTACAGAACCATGTTGATTTAGGCCAGAACAGTAACCTGATCATGGTGGCGACCACACTGGTGCTCGGTGCCGGTGATTTCGCGCTGAAAATCGGTTCTTTCACGCTGGGGGGTATCGGTACCGCCACCTTTGGCGCGATTATCCTCAATGCGATTCTGCGCCGACGCAGTGCGGCAAAGCAGGACAAGCCCCTGGCGCGACAGCAGGGTTAACGACCTACTCCAGCGGTGTGGCAGCAGGCTGCACCGCTTTTTTTCGTTTCAGCCGCAGCTCACTGACGATCACCCCGCAGACGATCAGCGCGCCGCCCAGCAACGCCAGCGCAGGCAGGCGCTCACCCGCAATACGCCCCACGACGCCGGCCCAGACCGGTTCCCCGGCATAAATCACCGTGGCGCGGGTCGGCGAAACGCTGCGTTGCGCCCAGTTCATGGTGACCTGAATCAGGGCGCTGGCCGCACCCAGCCCCAGCGCGCTGAGCAGCAGCGGCGTTGAGATGGCAGGCACCGTTTCCCCATTGGGGATCATCAGACCAAAGGCGCACAGCGACGCCACCGCCAGCTGGATCAGGGTCACACGGCGCACATCGACCTTACCGGCATAGCGGCTGATTAAGATGATTTCGGCAGCGATCGCCAGGGTACTGATCAGCGTCGCTATTTCACCCGCATTCAGAGTGATGCGACCATCCTGCGGCCCGGCCACCAGCAGCAGGCCGGTAAACGCCAGTACAATCCCCAGCCACGACATCAATCCCGGCGGACGGCGCAGAAACAGCCATTGCAGCAACGGCACGACAGGGACATAGAGCGCGGTGAGAAAGGCGGACTGACTGCTGGAGATGGTCTGCATTCCCCACGTCTGAAGACCATAGCCCCCGGCGATCGACAGGCCAATCAGCGCCCCCGCTTTCACCTCCAGCCAGGTCATGCCTGCCAGATAACGGCGGAAAAAGAGCGCCAGCAACAGCGCGGCGGTGGCAAAACGCAGGCCGACAAAGAAGAACGGGCCGGAGTATTGCATCGCACGATGCACCACCAGAAAGGTGCCGCCCCAGATCATGGTTATGAAAAGTAATACCAGCTCCTGCCGCGTCAGGCGCAGGGTTAAACCACGGAGTGTGTCCGACATAATTCACCTGATGATGTGTCCGGACAATATTGTGGGGAGAGCGAGGGGGAAAAGCAACGACGTTAACCGCCGGTCTCAACCGGCGGCAGGGTGGGGTTAGGCGTCCGGTTTTTTAGGACTGCTGCGTCCCCCCTTCTCACCCGCGCGCGCGGCGCGCTGCGGATCGTTTTTAAAATTACCGCCGCTGTTTTTTCCCCCTTTACGTCCCGCTTCTGCGGCACGTTCACGGTTTTCAGCAAAATTTCCAGAACCCCCACGATGTGTTGTCATGATTTGCTCCTGTCGCGTAGTGCGATAATTAAGAATTAAAAACAGAGGGCTGACGGCCCGAAACCCGAGCTCAGCCCATGTTTAAATAATAGCCAGATTATCCTTTCACTCGTCCGCCAGTCACATTTAGCAACAGAGTAATCACCAGAAATTTGGCTAAACAACGAACACTCTGCCGACTTACAACCGATTAGCTGCTGATTTATTGCCCGACTCCTCCGCTTCGGCTTCGGCATCGCCTGCGTAAAACGAAAGCTCTTCTATACTTTTTCTGGACGTCAAAACCACCTGGAGAGATCAATGGCTAAGATTCTGGTCACCTTACTTAGCTAACCCAGAAATTATTTAACTATCTGATTTTAATATATTTAACTTTTTTATAAGTATTTTTTAATATTCGCCAATGTAAATTTTGAGGCCCAAAATACGCCAGTACGAAAGGTTCTCATACCTAACCACTTATCAATAAATGCTTCTAACTCATGTCACTGCTTATTTACGAAGTTGACAACGACTTTGCATTTTGAAAAATCTCCAGATGTATTAATATATTCGTATCTTTGATTCAAGGGCGTCAGAGCGGGGATCAAATTAGTCGATGCAATAGATCAAATGGAGATTAACATGGCTATCAATGACCTATATTCTAAAAGACAACGGCGCTTGAGAGGTGAAGTAGCGAATGATGTATACCAGTACACTGACATTCCAAAGGTGCTTAGAGTTCAAGCTGTACAACTCATGCAAGATATTATTGGGTCTCCCGAAAACAGATTTACTGCGGAGTCATATTTATACGAACACATCCATAAGGCTCTTTGCCGAGAATATGGAGTTTTTTCATTAAACTCAACGACTTATGATGGAAAAGCTATCAGCCAATTCATAACAACTGAACCTGATTATGAAAGATGTCTTGATGCAATTGAACTCGTTTTTAAATATATTGATTCCACCGTTCGAGAAAACCATCGAACCTACAAATGTCGTCCTGATAGTATAGATGATGCCATTAATGAACTTAACTTCAGGTTCAAAGAGGCTGGTGTAGGTTACCAGTTTGAGAGCGGAGAAATTATAAGAGTTGACTCTCAGTTTGTTCACTCAGAAGCCGTTAAACCAACGCTGCAAATCTTAGGAAGTAATCCAAGCTACGAGGGAGCTAATGATGAATTCCTTTCAGCCCATGAACACTATAGACACCAGCACTACAAAGAGTGCCTTAACGATTGCCTGAAATCCTTTGAAAGTCTGATGAAGGCGATCCACGTTAAGCGAGGTTGGGATTTCAATCAGAACGATACCGCTAAGAAATTGATCAATGGTTGCCTTGTGAACGGGCTGATCCCTGAATACATGCAAAATGAGTTTTCATCTTTAAGAAGCCTTCTTGAAAGCGGTATTCCTACCATCAGGAACAAAGAAGGTGGTCACGGTCAAGGACATGAAGTAACTACTGTCCCTGAGCATCTGGCGAGTTATGCGCTCCATCTTACCGCATCAACTCTGCTGTTTCTGGCTAAGTGTGACGAGAAACTCTGAATCAATAAACCCCGCTGGCTATCATGCCTACGGGGTAAACGACTTTTCAAAAAACTATCCAGCGTATTGTTCCCATTTCTTAATCGCTCTGCGTGCCTCTTGCTCTCCAGAGCCTGTCACCAGTGAATCAGCAAACTGAAGATGTGCTTTCATGTATGCGTCAAAATCCTTGGCTGGTGCGCCTTGAGATAAAGCACGACTCCACCAGGAAAATGCTACCACCAGCTTTCCTATCTCTGGATCATAATGGTTCTTGAGACGGTCAATACCGCCATCATTATGAGCAACTGCGTAGCCAAACCCTTTCATAAACTCACGCACTTTATAGGGAAGTACGCCTTTAGCTAATTTCTTATGCTCTGCTGCATGTGTTTTACGATCATCAGCATCATCTTCCGCATAGGTCAACCCACAGATATTGCATGTAGTCATTTTTATTCCTTATTTATCAAAAACTTAATAAAAAGCAGGACTAATGTACCACATGGAATTTTAGCTGTGTTCTGCGAGTTGACCAATAAAAAACCCTGAACAGCTTTCAATGAACAGGGTTAGGTTTATTTCATCAGTGAAGATGGTGTGAATCCAGCATTGTTCCCTGCACCCTGCCAGCCACCTTGCAGACCCTGAGCAGACATCATCTGTAGCTCATGCTGTGACTGGATAGCGTCGAGTGCAACTCTCTGGACAGAGCCATCAGGCATAGTCACATTCAGGCTGCCTGTATTGCTGATTTCTACTTTAAGAGGTGTAAAGGTGATTGGCTGCGGGGCTGGTGGAAGGTATGAGACAATCGACGGGGCGAGAGACGGATAACCAGTTCCCGGTAGTGGTGCCTTTTTGAGAGTATCAACCGCGTTGTCTAACCAGTTAAGCCCTGTATCGACCCAGCTACCTTCAACAACGTTTCCGCCGCGATTAGTTTTTGTATCGTACCAACCCATAGCCTTATGAAAAGCTGGAATCCATTGGTCAAACACAAGGTCACCAAGTTCCTTTCCTAAGACAACAGCAGCCGCTATACCGAAAGTGCGCCCTGCTGCACCCATCACGCCACCGATTCCCCCTAAGCCAGCCATTTTGCCCACCTTAGCAGCACCGGCAATGGCAAGCCTTGCAGTCACTACAACAATCAACCAGTCGAGCCATTCAGTGATAATTCCACCGACTTTATCGAGGTGACCTTGCGCATCTGGTGATAAGCCTTTTAAGAAAGCAACCCATTTTTCTGAAGCAAGACCCGTATAGCCTGTCACGTTAGAGGCAATTTGGTTTGTTTGCGCGGAAATGTCATTCAGACGATCAATGAAGAAGCCAGACGCTTTACCAAAGTTACGTAGCGCAGATGAACTGTTATCCAGATTTTCAGACAACGTATTGTAGAAGCGCGAAAGAGAGTGCTCAAAACCTGAGAAGAATTGACCCTGAGCCATTTTATAGCTGTTTGAAAGCCTACCCTGCACAGCAAGGATGTTCTCTTGTGCAAGCTTCTTTTGCTGATCAGTTGGCGTCATCACTTTGAGGCTATCTTCAACAAACTTACTTCCAGGAACCGTTTTGTAGTATTCCTTTAATTGAGATGAGTTTGTAAATCCGTGTACCTTCTGTAGCCCCTTCACGAGAGCAGGACTCGCATTCACGACCTGGAGGAAGTCCTGACCCATAAGATGGGCGCTGGTAGCGATTTGTTGAAAAGCGTAGTTCAAGCGGCCTACAGCGTCTGGACTCATGCCGGTCGTATGCGCAAAAATTGACTCATTTTCGAAAAACTTTGCAAGCTTATCGTTACTGAACTGATCAGGCATAGTCATGCGCATCTGCGCCATTTGCTGGCGAGTTTGTACCAGATCAAGACCATAGCTATTAGCGACTTCATCAGCTTTTACTGTCATGCGCTGCGCTTCACGTTCGTCACCGTAAGCAGTTAAAGCCATTACTCTTGATTGCTGAATTTTCGCACCTGTTTGCACAGACTCTTGGAAGAAGGTCATTGCTTTATTTAATGCAAAGAATCCAGCCAGAAGACCCGTAGCGCCATCTGTTAGACGTGATAACCCGTTACCAGCATTGGATGCTTCAAGAGCCTGTAGACGTGTTGAGGCGCGTTGCTGTGATGCTGCTCTGGTCATCTGCCCAAACTCAAAGTTGAGTCTGCGAAGGCTGTTGCGGAAGCCCTGGAGATCATTAGATGCAACGTGCTGCATCTGGAGCATTTGAAGACGACTGTTAAAGGCTGCGGCTCGTGTTTGATCACGTAGCTGTAGACTGCCGTACATGGCGCTTGTGCGCTGGTTTTCAGCTAACTGTTCGATACGTTGACGTGTGGTGATACGTGGCTGACCAGGTCGAGATAATGGAGGTAACTGTGGGGTAACAGCGGCACGGACACGATAAGCATCACGCATCATACGGGCAACGTTTCTTGATGCTGCTCTGCCCTCCTGCTCATAAGAACGGAACAGACCATTGCCAGCATTACCAATGCGAAAGGCATCTGTCATAAAACGGTTAATGTTGCGTGATGCTGTCTGTGCTCGTTTCTCTATAACACGGAATGTGGTTTCCATGAGCTTGCTACGATTCTTAGAGAAAACTTTGTCCAGTCTCTTCTCGATTCTCGTAGCGATTGGGAGAATCTGTTTCTCTACCTTTGACAGACCACGTAAGACATTTTCCTGGAAACCAAGCTCAACGATGAATTCATCGACAGTGACTTTTGATGATGTGGTCATTCATATTATTTCCTTCAGAAAAAGAAAAAGCCCCCTGAATAGGGAGCCTTTATTATTTTTTATTAACAGCGCGTTTGACTGAGTCTGAAATAAGCTGATCAAACGTTTGGATAGTTGAAAGCTGATCGCGAGCCTTTTTTTTAGCTTCAGTGAGCTTTACTGAAACGGCTTTACGCTTCTGAATAAGGCGCTGTAAATCTGCATCATAAAGTTTTTGAGAATATGCGATAGCTTCTGGTGACTGTGCGTAATGCATCACATTAGGGACATCTACAGGTACATATACCAGTGTGAAACTCCCCTGTGCTGAAGCGAGTGCACCGTTGACTATCTGGATTCCACCACCATTAGATCTACGCTCACAGAGTTTGTAGTTTTCAATATTAAGCGAGCCATTCGCAAGCAACGTGTTGAAGTGGTAATCACCCTGAACCTGTAACGTTTTGATGTCTGGGTGTTTGAGACTGAAGGCAAACTCTGCCTGGAGTCTGGCACGATAAGTACCCTCTGATGACTCAAAATTTTCGACATCGTCACAGGCAGTCTGATGCTCTCGGATCAGCTTTGTGATGATCGGTGTCCAGTATTCTTCCACCATAAGACGTTGTTCTGATGGAAATAACTGGTCAAAGGTCTTCTGTCGCTCATCGTCATCAGCGTTAACCTGTAAGCTAAGGTTCTGTGCGTCTGCGATAGACTGAAGCTTGTCGGCGAGTTCTTGATCAGTGTCAACCGGAGCAACAGGAATGAGTCGTGAACGACCAGTAGCAGGGTTGAATTCTTCACGATATGTCACTGTGTCGGTCGGGGTAGGTTCATGTTCATAACGAGCAATACTGGCTAAAGCTGCTGCCTGAGATTCAGCTTTAAGGAGTTCTGGTGATTTCTGTGTGTCTGTCATTAAAAGCCTTAGTGCTGCACAGCAGCGTTAGCGGGGATTTGAACGTAAGGAATGTCAATGTGGTTCTGAAGGAGCTGGGTCACATGTAACCGTGTCTGCGTGTACAGGTTCATAGACATTTCGTGTGCTTCTTCTGGTGAATAACGCATGAGTAAGAAACAGTCAGAGAACGCACTAATCAGTTGTTCAGGGTTCTTGTAGATGGTCTGAAGCAGTTGCTTAACAGAGCAGTTTTGGAGGTCAATCACGAAGCCTCTGGACAGGTCTTCAGGGTCTTTAAACTGGACAATTTTCATCGTGTCACCTCATAAAGCGTGTCGATGTGCCAGAGAGTCAGAGTTAAGAAACTCATAGTTAATACGTAGATTGCTGGGATCATTGCGGGATGCCTTATTGTCAGATAAAAAAATGTCGCCAACCCGATACCAGGATGACGACGAATATTCAGGTTTGGATTACCGTATTCGCAAAGACTACTTAACCGCACCCCGCAAAGGACGGAGTAGTTTTGCACCTGCGCCTGATACCGCTGGAGTTACGGGAAGCTGACAGGATTTTTGACTAAGAGACCGATAAAGAACTCTTTGCGAATAGGATTGGGGATTTAAAGCACAGGAGGAATTTTGCTGGAGTTATTTCTGAGGAATGGCTAAAACAACGAGTCCATATAACCAATTTAACACTATTGTAACAATTAGTCAACAAATAATTAACCAATAAAGACTGAAAAAGCGCTAATGTGTTTTGTTGCTATGCCGATATCAGTAACTGCAAAAAACCTCTTTATAAGGAAGAAGCAGTGAAGAAAATTACAGTTGTTTTGGCATCAGCAATTTTATTTACTGGTGCTGCACACGCTTTTGGTGAAGGGCCAGAAGAGTTGCAAGAAAAGGCTGCGCGTGTACTCGCACAGGAAATTGGAATGAGTCGTGACCAGATAAACGAACTGAAGGGTGTTATTGCTGAAAATGCTCCGGTTGGTGACCTGAACAAATGCTCTGATTACGGCTATCTGATGGGAAAGAACATGGGTGAGCAGATGCCCTCTCTGTCTGAAAAGTCGACCGATGCAATGCAAGATTTCGCTACATGGGGCTGTGTTGTTAAAAACAAGAGCTGATTTACTCTTCAGCAAAGTGATATTGGCAAACTGCTGATTCCTACCTTGTCACCTGTTGAGTTTTGATAGAAATGCTCAGGCTCAGTTGGTAACGCACGAAATCGATCAGCAGTTGCTTTCATATCACGGAATGCTTGTTGGCGTTTAATCTCTCTCTGACGATCCTGTTCGGATAGTCGTCTGTTATAGAGAACTTCAGATCTATGGATCTTCATGGTGACCTCTCTGTCAGGATCTTTTTTCAAAAATTTAGGGGGGAATAAAACTGGTGAGGATTGCTGGTGGGTGAATATCTGTAGGATTTTTGAAGTCAGGCTCTTGGTGCTTAGACGGGTCAGACTTACGCTTACCTTTCTCGGCAAAATGATAAAATATCGTTAACAATATGATATTTATAGATTTATATAGCTATCTGGTCGGAACTGTCACAATGAAATGAAGAACCAACCAGAGATAGCTCTCAGGCCAAGGCTTTAAGGACTTTGTTCACGAGACCTACAGAACATCCTGAAAGCTGTGCGAGTTCCTTCTGTGACATGGTTGGGAACTTCTTACGGTTAACCAGGATCTTTGAACGTAGTGCTGTATCCGCTGCCCTGCCCTTGTACAGACCCGCCTCTTTAGCTTTCGCTATTCCCTGTAGCTGACGCTGTTTACGTTTCTCGTAGTCTTCACGAGCCATCGTAGCGAGTATCTCGACCAGCATCTGATTGATAGCCTTAAGGATACCGTCTGTAACAGCATTGCCCGTTTGCATGTTCATATAGCTGGTGGGTACATCAGCAATCACAAGTCTGAGTCCACGTTCAGTGAGCAGCATCTTCAGTTGTTCCCACTCTTCAGCCGATAAGCGTGTTAAGCGGTCTGTAGACTCCACCAGCAAGACGTCATTCTTACGGGCATCCTTGAGCAGTCTGTTCAGTTCAGGACGCTGTAAAGATGCTCCAGAGGCGTTATCGACGTATTCAGCGATGATATTCAGCCCATGATCAGCAGCAAACTGAAGCATCGACTCACGAGCACGGTTAGCATCTTGTTCGTCTGTACTGGCTCTTAGGTAAAGCAGCGTATCCATAATGTTCAGCCTCCGAGTTCACGATAAGTTAATTTATCTGACTATACGTGAATAGTTCATGATAAGTCAATATCTACACTCAATATGAATGTGATGAGTGATTTAATCACATGAACTAATAAGGCATACCCTATGTGAACGTCAGACTGCTTTAAGAGGAACTGTCAGGTGAAATGCTGCTTTGGCGGGAGTCGATTGAGAGGTCTGTTCAGCAGGTGCACCTGCCACAGTAGATGCTTGTGCTTGTTCCTTAAGATGCTTGTTGACCTTTGACTGGTCATGGCGACGCTGTGCGTTACGGTCAGCGGTGAACTTGCCCATCACAGCCAGTTGGTCTTTTAGCTGTACATCGTCAGGTGTAAGACTGAAGAGTTTTAACAGCGTTGGGTCACGGTAAAAGACAGCCGCTTGGAACAGATCGATATCTTCTGGGTTGATACAGGTGCGGAGTAAGGCTGGGGCATTAGCTGAGTTATCAGCAGGTTGGATGTTCATTAGCGATTTTTCCAAATGAGGTAGAGATCTGGGAAGCTGTAGCGACAATCTGGACAGACAATTATCAAGAAGAATGCTCAGAATAATCATTACAGATCAATAATTTAACTATTTATAGAGATCGTTAAATAGTTTTGAGATGAAGAAGGTGAAAAGCCCTGTTGGCAGGATGTCGTAGAGAAAATGAATAGTGAATTGTTGCATGGTTATTTACCGAGTTGCTGAGCGATGGCGTTGAAGGATGATGTTCACATAGCTCAGTGAAATATTGAGATTCTGAGCGATCTGTTTGTAAGTGAGTCCCTGAGATCGAAGGTAAACGACTTTTTCAGGGATATGAGGCTGATGGCTGTTAACCGGGAGACCTGCCAGTTTTCTGATCAGAATGGCCTCGTGAGGGTTGAGACCAGACTGTTTAGCGGCCTGTGAAGGAGACTTTCCAGAGTGAATCAGTGTCAAAAACTCTGTGACCTCTGAAGTTGGTGCGAGGGTGTACATTGAAGGGATACCTTTTGTGATAGATGGTCTGTGATGACATATGACTAAGCGCTCAGTCTTAATAGGGTTCAGGACTGAGCAGCAGTATTAACAGGAGGGATTGTTGCGATTGAATTGGCGCTGGCGTTTGATCTGATGGGGGGCCATTCCAATACGATTACCAAGAGAGAAGATATTCTGAATGGGTTCAGCTTCATCATCGTTGTAAGGCAAATCATCGTCATCGTCTGGAGTTGCAGTAAATGAATCATCTGAATAGTCATCGTCATGATCGAGTGATTCATCATCAAAGTCATTTTGAGCAGGAGGCATACTGGCGTATGTCTTTGTCACCAGTTCTTCTGTATTTAAAGAGTTCTCTTTAGAGGTTTCTTTATCAAGATTAAGATCGCTAACGCTCTTATCACAATGGATTCTGGTTTCATACAATCCCTTGTTTACCTGTGATAGCGAATCGTCCTGGTTTTGACTTTGACCTTCTTCTTCTTTACTGATCTTATTCTTATTCTTATTTCTATTCTTATAGAGTTGCACTTTGCGACCTCTGGAGGTTGCATTTTGCGACCTCTGAACATTGCAATTTGCGACCTCCAGAGAATGTACAGTAACAAGATTGGACTTGTTGAATCTGCGTGTCTTCTCAATAGCACCAAGTTTGACCAGTTTACTGGTCGCTCTGATAACAGAATCCTTAGATATGGAAAGAGACTCAGCTACATGCTCGTTAGAGGGGAAAACCTGAAGGCCAGCTTCCTGGTAAGATAGTAAGGTCAGGTAGACAAGTTTATCAGTCGGATTCAAGTCGGGAGACTTCAGAACATCGTGATAGGCTTTTACGAAAGTACGTGGTTGATTAGTTGATGCTACATACATTAATACCTCAAGGGTGATAGTTGGTTGCGGGATAGTAGAGTTACTGTCAAACAGACAATAAAAAACTCTTCAATGTCACCTTAAAAGAATTGTCCCTACGAGAAACCGTTAGCCATGTATGAGAGCTAACACTGGTTTTACGACCCGCATCAACTTGCAGGGACAATCTAAGTAATCTGTCAGGTGACATTGAAGAGTTTATTAGAGAAGTATTCATACATGATGTGTACGCGATGAATGCGGGGTAATCATCTGGTACAATTTATGTTAACATTTATGTAACAATTGTCAACCTTTTGTTTACTTTTAAAGCCAGATATGATTCGAATAAAAGACAACGTACATATGTTTTAGACCCGCTCAAACGTGGTTTTACATACACGGCAATTCCAGTTGGGCTTTTCAATACTCTGCCCTAAACCCGCATACTGATGCTCACGAGCATGTAAATGAATCTTCTTGCCATCGTTTTCCCAACATTTTGGGCAAAAGGCCGTATCATCTCCATCTTTCCAGTACACACCAGATTTAAAGACAAAGGTTTCATTGTCTTTGAGCTTTTCTTCAAGAGCTTTGTTCTTTTGCTCCGCATCGAATACAAGTGCCTGAAGAGAGATCACCTCCATCTTCACGCTCGCCAGTTCAACCATCAAGTTCGCTAACTCAAGTTTGAGTGTAGCTTTATCAAGTTCAGGACTGTTGTCAGATAACTTCTGTGTAATGCTTACGGCTTTATCAATGATGCCTATTGCGGCGGCTGTGCTTGCAAATACACCGCTCATATTTTTTCAAATCCTTCGACAAGGATAGGCTTTGCTGCTGGAACACCATCAACCCAATAGTCTATTGACTTAACTCCATATGATTTCAATGAATTAGCTGAAACTTTTAAAGGATTAGGACGTGGGGCACCTCTTACGCCTGCGCTAATGAATACCGGAAAGTGATTGTCAGCAGCATGCATAATGATTTGAGCTGGTAAATCCATCCCATCTGACTCAAACTCATCTTGGCGTGTCTCTACCCCATCACAAAACTCATATTTAATTTTCATATTTTCATCCTTAAAATCATGCAATTAGTTATTACTTCTTTGTTTCACATGGATATGCTTGATTCAGTGCTTTGAGAATGATTCCGCCAGCCGAATCTGTACGAACTTTAGGGTTATCGCGTAGGTATAAATATACGATATCGTAAAGCTGCCCATTCCTTGTGTTTTTAGGTACGCAAAATACCTCACCGCTGAACACTTCAGCTATCCCGTTGATATAGCCTACATACAATCCTGCATTGAAACTGCTTCCACTTTTGTCTTTGTAGGCATCTGCCCATTCATACAGGTCATTGCCGTCATAAGCAAAGGCAGAATGTGAACAACCTAACAGAGTTAGGCTTAAAAGAATTTTTTTCATGGATGGTCAAATCATTAGCCATACAAGGCTTAATCCTACTACCAAGAAAAATCTTATTGAACATTTTTTTACCTAAGAAATTACAAAGGCCTAAATAGCTATTTCTTTAGTGGAGTCTACGAATCGTTCAGAACTTCCTAAAATGATTTAACGTTGTATGTTTGGATAGTCAGGTTCGACTTCAGGCCAGTCTGTACAATCGGTCTGGCTTCCGTTCTGGAACTCTTCAGCAGGGAATACTTTAGGTAAGTCCTGCCCCATCACTGCAATGAAATCTTGATCTGGCGTATCGTCCTTAGCTTGCTCGAATGTAAGAGTAAGGTCTCGTTCACCTTCCAGAGAAAACCCTCGGATTACGTTCCCATTGTGAAGACGCACGTCTATCAGCTTAGCGCGACCATCTACAGTAATTTCTCGTACCATCTTTTTGATGATCACATGCGCCTCTGTCCTACCCTCTGAACTCTCCAGATCAAGTTTTGAAAGGTCGAGGTCAGACACTGACTGAATACGCATCGTCTCACGTCTGAGTTCAGCCTCAAGCGCTTCCTTTTCCTTCTGCTTTTCAGCAAGTGCATCACGTATCTGGGTGATAGTGGGTAACTGTAATAGCGTCTCAGTAAGCGTCTGAAGTTCTTTGTCTACCGTCTGAAGCTTGCGTTGGAGTTCGATTATCTTGCTCTGGTCAGTGTTGCTATCGTAAAGCTGTGACAGTTTACTGAATAACCTTGTGCAGAGTTCTGTATCCAGATTTTTACGTGATACTGAACCGAACTCGCAGCGCCCTTCGTGCATACCATTACAACGGTAAGTGCCCTGATACACAGGTTTACGGATACCAGAAGGACTCATAGTCAGACCACATTTACAACGAAGCATAGTTCTGAAGATATTCACGTATAGCCAGTGGTCACCTGCTGCCAGTCTCCCCTTTCCTCCCTGTGCCAGAAGCGTCTGAACAGCGTTGAAAGACTGATCGTCGATTATGCGTGGGTAATAATCAGCTATCTCATCACGAAGGATTGTCTTGCGGTCTTCAGTGCTGACCTTTGCAGGGAGATACCCAAGTACGCTGCGAGAAGTCAAAAGACATTTAACAGATACAGCAGACCAACCACCACCACCGGGTTTGAACGTTTTTGATATACGTGCCTTGCGGTCGTTGATGGTCTCGATACCGTTTTCGTTAAGGTGTTTACAGATGGAAAACATACTGTGACCAGCTAAGCGCATCTTGAAAATCAGCCTGACAATCTCAGCTTTAGGCTCGGTAACAACGAACGATAGTCTATCGGGGCTAAGCTCAATCCAACCGGGTGTTTGCCTCCCCATCGGTAAGCCTGTTTCGATTGCCTTAGCAGTCTTCGCTTTCCAGACAGCTATGGTGCGTTCTTGCTTCACTACGGATTCCTGGTGTGCACGCTCAGCAATCAGAATGTGTTTGATCAGTCTGATTGGGTCAGAAAGGGATGATTTATCGTATCTTTCATTATCAGATAAGGTCAGAATTTCGACATCCTTTCTAAGAATTTGCCGAATATCATCAATGGCGCTGTCGATGTCAGCACGTGAGGCACGGTCAAAATTTTCCATGACTATCAGACTGCCAGCAGGGATGTTTTCAGATAGAACATTATCAAGCATACGCTTGAACTCCCCCCCGTCAGCCTTGTGTTTCTGGTGAAATCCAGACTTCCCTTTGTCAACGTAACGGTGTGTTGGTGACATGAAATACTGGTCGCTGTGCTTGTGGTAAAACGCATCAATCATATCGTTCTGTCTGCGCAAGCTATCACCAGAGTCTTGGGCTTTGGTACTCCACCTGACATAAGAGACAAGCAATTTCATGTGCTACGCTTTCCTTTAGTTTCTTTTGCTGAAGGATACTAACATGCAAGACGAACAACGTGCTAAGACAAGAATTCTGGTGCTCTACTACTCGATGTACGGACATATTGAAACAATGGCGAACGCGGTTGCAGAAGGCGCTCGTCGGGTTCCCGGCGCGGAAGTGGATATCCTGCGGGTACCAGAAACAATGGAGGCCG
>Ga0308167_1001623_pt1 | contig 24826 bp, 27 predicted proteins | sample PhyCR1_2_FD_202138 | JGI IMG/M metagenome (GOLD analysis project Ga0308167, IMG submission 202138) | Phyllosphere microbial communities from UC Gill Tract Community Farm, Albany, California, United States - DLSLRC.R1 | ecosystem: Host-associated > Plants > Phyllosphere > Unclassified | place... | reverse complement strand
AGAAGGCTCTAAGCAGGTTATTAAGCTGCTAGTGCGTAGTTTTCGTCGTTTGCGACTATTTTTTTGCGGCTTTTTACGAGGCAAACCGCCCCTCGGCATGCTCCTAAGGCTTCACAATCCCGTCGAATCCAGAATCAGCCCCAGAACTTCAAATACTAGCAAAAAAGCAGGTCAGAATCCAGCGCTTAACGCTTTGAATTCTTCATGATACGTGCTTTATCCAGTTGCCATTCGCGGTCTTTGATATCGTCACGTTTATCATGCTCTTTCTTACCGCGTGCAACACCAATCTTCAGTTTACACCAGGCGTTCTTCCAGTAGAGCGAGAGCGCCACGATGGTATAACCTTCGCGATTGACGCGGCCATACAGTGAATCCAGCTCACGTTGCTTCAGCAGCAGCTTGCGGCTACGCGTGGGATCGCACACCACATGGGTAGAGGCAACGGCTAAGGGTTGAAAGGTTGAACCAAACAGGAACGCTTCGCCATCGCGCAGCAGAATATAGCTGTCGCTGATGTTGGCTTTGCCGGCACGAAGTGATTTAACTTCCCATCCTTGCAACGATAATCCCGCTTCATACTCCTCTTCGATGAAGTATTCGTGGCGGGCGCGTTTGTTCATGGCAACAGTGGCAGAACCGGGTTTGTGTGATTTTTTCTTTGTCATAGTGCGGCGTATTTTACATCACTTAGTCGGTTATCGCATCCCCAGTCCAGCGGGGCAGCAGGAAACGGGATATTCTAGCACACCCTTACTCGGGGGCATTTTTGTTTAATCGCTGAAAATGCTATTATTCAGCGGTTTCGTGATGAACAGGAACCATTATGGCTCAGATTAGTCGTTCGGCGCTGGTCCCGTTTAGTGCCGGGCAGATGTACAAACTTGTAAATGATGTGGATGCTTATCCGCAATTTCTGCCGGGTTGCACCGGAAGCCGCGTGCTGGATGCGTCAGAGAATCAAATGACCGCGTCCGTGGATGTGTCGAAAGCAGGCATCAGCAAAACATTTACCACCCGCAATACCCTGACGGATAACCAGAGCATTCATATGCAACTGGTTGACGGGCCGTTCCGTAAGCTGACCGGCGGCTGGAAATTCATCTCGCTGGGCGATGACGCCTGCAAGGTTGAGTTAAGCCTGGAGTTTGAATTCACCAACATGCTGGTAGAGATGGCCTTTGGACGGATCTTCAAAGAGCTGGCCAACAGTATGGTGCAGGCCTTCACCCAGCGTGCCAAAGAGGTTTACAGTGCCTGATATTTCGGTTGAGGTGGTCTACGCGCTGCCTGAAAAGCAATACCAGCTCTACGTCAAAGTGGAGCAGGGCAGCACGGTAGAGCAGGCGATACAGCAATCCGGAATTCTGGAGCTGCGCCGTGAAATCGACCTCAGCAGTAATAAAGTAGGTATCTACAGCCGGGCCGTTAAGCTCAGTGATGTGGTGGATGAAGGCGATCGGATTGAAATCTATCGACCGCTGATTGCCGATCCTAAAGAGCTGCGTCGTCAACGCGCAGAGCGCTCTGCATCCGGTAAAAAGTAAGCAGCAGACAGCAGGGCAGCAATGACCTGTTAATCCGCAGCATAAAAAAAGGCGCTCAGTGCGCCTTTTTTGCTGTCTGCCGTTTAGTTAGTCGCTTTTTTGCGCCAGATTCGGCTTGTTGTCGATATTGGTCAGGACGCCGTTACCATCAAAATTGAGCGTCAGCGTCTGCTGCTGAACGCGCTCATGGCCTGGTTCCTGACGGAAAACGTAATACCAGACGTTGCTGCCGAACGGATCTTTCATCATTGGCGTACCGAGCGTGTAAGCCACCTGCTGCTGGGTCATACCGGTGTGAATCTTGGCCACATCATTGGCAACCAGATAGTTACCCTGGTTGATATCAGGACGATATACCACGCGCTCTAAGGTGGAACATCCGGCGGTCATCATCAACATTACCACTGCCGCGGCAGTCAGCGTTTTACAGCGCATCTATACATTCCTTTTCCGGGGCCAAACGCCTTTTACAGGCTGTTTTTTTGCCAACAAAATCTGAACTCTGCCTGCGGCAGGCTTTATTACTTTGGCGACATAAGTGCCGATGATAATAAACCTTTTCGCTATTGGGAACCTCTACAGAGCATGCATATGACCACGGCAGGTTAAAAAAGTGCGCTATCAGGCGGCTAAAAGTTCTTTGGCGTTAGCCAGCGTGTTGCGTGTGACCTCGCTACCGCCCAGCAGTCGCGCCAGTTCCTGCAGCCGCGCGCGCTTGTCCAGCGGCTGCATATGGGTTTCGGTCATGGCGCCATCGGTCTCTTTGCTGACAAAGAAGTGCTGATGACCACAGCCTGCCACCTGCGGCAGGTGAGTCACACACATCACCTGAGTCGATTCGCCCAGCTGGCGCAGCAGTTTGCCTACTACGGCGGCGGTCGGACCGCTGATCCCGACATCAACTTCATCGAAAATCATCGCTGGCGTTTCCATTTTCTTCGCAGTGATGACCTGAATCGCCAGGGCGATACGGGACAGCTCACCGCCGGAGGCGACTTTGCCGAGCGGCTGCAGCGGTTGACCAGGGTTAGTCGTCACCTGGAAGTCGATGCGGCTGGCACCTTCAGCAGTCAGCTGGTCCGGGTTAAAGGTCAGGGCAATCTTAAACTGGCCGTGCGGCATAGAGAGCAGATGCATGCTCTGGGTAATCAGCTGCTGCAGCTCCTCAGCGTACTGAGTGCGGTGCTGATGAAGCTGCTCCGCGCTTAACAGGGCTGCCTGATAGTGCTCGCCAACCAGCGACTGCAGGCTCTCCTGATCGCTTTCATGCTGTGACAGCAACTCCGCTTCCGCCAGTAACTGCTGATGCAGTTCAGGCAGATTTTCCGGCGTAACGTGATGCTTACGCGCCAGAGCGATCTGGCGTGAAATACGCAGCTCCAGTTCATACAGACGATTCGGATCGAGATCGAGGCTGTCGCAGTAATGACGCAGCTCGTCGCTGGCTTCACTCAGCTGAATGGCCGCTTCTTCCAGCAGGTTATAAACCCCGTTCAGTTTCTCATCCAGCGAGGTCAGCTCAGACAGCATCTCACGAGCGCTGTAGAGCAGGCTGCAGAGATTGTTATCGTCGCTATCCGCAAGCAGTTGCAGCGCCTGCTGACTGGTCGACAGCAGCTGTCCGCTGTTTGCCAGCCGCTTGTACTCTTCGTCAATCTGCTCATATTCACCAGCCTGCGGTGCAAACTCGTTCAGCTCTTTCAGCTGATATTGCAGCAGTTCGCGACGCGCTTCACGCTCCTGAGCCTGCTGCTGATGCAGCGCCAGGGTGCGGCAGCTCTGATGCCAGGTCTGATAATGAGTACGCATGCGCTGCAGCAGATCGTCATGACCGGCGTAGGCATCCAGCAGATGTTTCTGGTGCTCAGGTTTGAGCAGCAACTGGTGCGCGTGCTGGCCGTGAATCTGAATCAGTAACTGGCCGAGGTCGCGCAGCTGCGACAGCGGAACCGCCGTGCCGTTGATGAACCCGCGTGAGCGTCCGTCCGCGCTAATCACCCGACGCAGCAGACACTCATTGCCATCATCCAGATGGTTATCCATCAGCCAGCGCTGAGCAGAAGGGGAAGACTTAAGCTGGAAGCGGGCGCAAAGATCGGCCCGGCTGGCGCCCTGACGCACCATGTCGGCATCTGCGCGACCGCCCAGGCATAATCCCAGGGCATCAATCGCGATAGATTTACCGGCACCGGTCTCACCAGTGATTGCTGTCATACCGCGTTGGAAATCAATGTCGAGCTCACGAACGATAGCGAAATTACTGATGGTCAGTTGGGCCAGCATAGGTTCACCTGTATGAATAAACACATATGGTTTTTCATACAGTATAAACTGGAATTTTATCCAGTAAAGAGGCGGCACGGCTTTTCAGAACAATTTTTTTGACCAGCCCAGTTTCGAACTCAGCGTATTGAAATAGCTGTAGTTTTTAGGGTGAATCAGATTCAGGTGACTGGCACTGCGTCGGATCAGCACATCCTCACCTTCCTGGATCGGCAGCGCAATCTGGCTGTCGCAGCTGATCTCCAGGTCGCTCCGGCGTGAAGAAAAGCGCAACCGGATGGTACTGCTGCTGTTAATCACCAGCGGACGGGCCGACAGCGTATGCGGGAACATCGGCACCAGCACAATTGCCTCCAGCGAAGGCGTGAGTATCGGGCCGCCGGCAGAAAGCGAGTAGGCGGTGGAACCGGTCGGCGTGGAGATAATCAGGCCATCTGAGCGCTGGGAAAAGGCAAACACTTCATCGATATAGACTTCAAACTCGATCATGTGCGCCACTTTTCCGGGATGCAGCACCACTTCATTGATCGCCGAGCCAATGCGTGGCGAACAGTCTGATTTACATACCTGGGCTTCCAGCAAAAAGCGGCTCTCAACGAAGTAGTTGCCCTGCAATACTTCATCCAGCTGCTGCTGCGCATTATCCGGGTCGAGATCGGTCAGAAAGCCGAGGTTGCCGCGGTTAATGCCAATCACCTTGATGTCATAGCGCGCCAGCACCCGTGCCGCGCCCAGCATATTGCCGTCACCGCCGACCACCACCGCCAGATCTGCCTGTTGACCAATCTCAGCCAGCGTCCCGGTCTGGACGTCGTGTAGCGCCAGCTCCTGCGCGATTTGCTTCTCCACGATCACTTGATAACCTTTGGCGGTCAGCCAGCGCCAGAGCATCTCATGCGTGGTTAACGCGGTGGGATGGCGTGGATGACCCACAATACCAATGCAGTTAAAGTGTTTGTTCATCGAGTGGGTGTTCCTTATAAGCCAAAACGGCAAGGCAATGTGATAGGTTCCCTTGAAACCGTCAAACCGATCCCCATAATAAGCCAACCAGCGAAATGAATGTGCAAAACGCGGAGAAATTCATGAGTAGTAAAGAACAGAACACCCCAAACGAGCAAGTCTCAGACGAAATTCAGCAGGATCAGCAACAACCTCAGGAAGCGGAGACAGCGGCTGAGGTGGATCCGCGTGATGAGCGTATTGCTCAGCTCGAAGCTGAATTAGCGCAGTCGCAAACCGGCGTGCGTGATGCACAACTGCGTGCGCAGGCTGAAATTGAGAACATTCGTCGCCGTGCCGAAATGGACGTTGAGAAGGCGCATAAATTCGCCCTGGAGAAATTTGCCAACGAATTGCTGCCGGTGATCGACAGTCTTGAGCGTGCGCTGGAAGTGGCGAACAAAGAAGACGCGCAACTGGCTCCGATGATCGAAGGGATTGAACTGACCCTGAAAGGTCTGCTCGGCGCAGTGCGCAAATTCGGTGTAGAAGTGGTGGGCGAAACTGGCGTGCCATTTAATCCCGAAGTGCATCAGGCGATGTCGATGATGGAGTCTGAAGAGTTTGAACCGAACCAGGTGATGCTGGTGATGCAACGTGGCTACACGCTGAATGGCCGCTTACTGCGTCCGGCGATGGTGGCGGTTGCCAAAGCGAAAGGCTGATTTCACGCCTGAATCCGTTCCACGGCCGCGCAGTGTCGCGGCCGTGTGCCTTGCTGCTTATTCAGGCAGTACCGGCGTCCAGTCAATCGGTTGCTGACCGGCTTCACGCAGTATGGCGTTAGTTTTCGAGAAGTGCTGACAGCCAAAAAAGCCCCGATGCGCCGAGAGCGGCGAAGGGTGCGGCGCCTGCAATACGTGATGGCGCTGACGGTCAATAATGCTGCCTTTCTTCTGTGCGTGGGAGCCCCACAGCAGGAACACCACCCCTTCACGATGCTGGTTAATCGCGGCAATCACATTATCGGTAAAGGTTTCCCAGCCAAAGCGCGCATGGGAATGGGCCTTGCCCGCTTCCACTGTTAACACCGTATTCAGCAACATCACGCCCTGTTTCGCCCAGCTTTCGAGAAAACCATGGTCCGGCTTCTGAAAGCCCGGAATGTCCTGCAATAGCTCTTTGTAGATGTTTTGCAGCGACGGCGGTACCTGCACGCCGGGCAGCACCGAAAAGGCCAGTCCGTGCGCCTGTTTAGGGCCGTGGTACGGGTCCTGACCCAGAATCACCACTTTGACGTCGCCTAACTCAGTCAGGCGAAAGGCATTGAACACATCCTTTTGCGGTGGGTAAACCGTCACGCCTGCAGCACGCTCATCCGCCACGAGTTTCAGCGTCTCGGTAAAATAGGGTTTCTGTTTCTCTTCAGCCAGCACGTCGTGCCAGGTCAGCTTTTCAGCCATAATCCACTCCCTTAAGGTTTGTGCCGTAAGCTTAGCCGTTCCTGCCCCTGAGCTGAAGGGCAAAAATATTTTTAATAATGCAAAAAAAGTTAATATCAGCAGCGGTTTGAGATCAGTCAGTTAGCGAAAAAGGAGACTTTATGACCGGTTAAAATTGACCCAGGTCAAGGCTGACGGCGTGGGAGAGTGCTATACCGGAGCCTCAAATTTGATTCATTCACGCATTGCCCTGGAGGCGCTGACATGATTACTGGTATCCAGATCACACAAACTAATAAACCCCAACTCCTTAATTCTTTCTGGCTGTTAGACGAAGAGAAAGCTCAGGCTCGCTGCCTGTGTGCCAAAGGCGACTATGAAGAAGATCAGGTGGTTGCGCTTAGCGAACTGGGTGAATTCACCTACCGTGAAGTGCCGGTAGAAATTAAACCGCAGGTGCGGGTCGAAGGCGGTCAGCATCTGAACGTCAACGTTCTGCGTCGTGAAACACTGGAAGATGCCGTTAAGCATCCTGAAAATTATCCGCAGCTGACCATTCGCGTTTCCGGTTATGCGGTGCGTTTTAACTCACTGACGCCAGAACAGCAACGCGACGTGATTGCCCGTACTTTCACCGAAAGTCTCTGAGTGACATCAGTTAACCGGCGCTGAAAAATAACGCAAAGCGCACACAGCAATTTTTATCAGAAAATTAATAAGATAGCAGCCAGAACGGCTGGCGGTGCGGCGGCAGTTATCGCCGGATCGCCATCAGGCACTGAAAATGGCACCAACTGCCTGTTACTGATGATTAAATCAAAAAAATCGCCTCTGATGAGGCGATTTTTTTATGGCTGCGATGATTTATTCCGCATTCTCATTAGCCGGCGCGCTGCCGCTCGGCTTGCGGCGTTTACCGATATTTTTGGCATCGCGGTGACGTTTTTTCACCCGCGGTTTTTCAGCTTCGCTGGATTTCTTCTCAGCTCGCTTAGCCAGCGCCTTTTTCGACGGTTTCCCGGTGGTTTTGGCGTGCGGCGCGCGCGTCTCAGGACGCAATTCATCCACCACGCGGGCTTTCAGCGGTTCATTAACGTAGCGGCTGATTTTACCCAGCAGTACGTAGTCATGCGCTTCGACCAGCGAGATCGCGATTCCTTTGCGGCCGGCACGGCCGGTACGGCCAATACGGTGCAGATAGGTATCAGCGGTGCGCGGCATATCGAAGTTAAAGACGTGACTGACTTCCTCAACATCAATACCACGCGCCGCGATGTCGGTGGCGACCAGCACGTTGACCCGGCCTTCACTCAGACGTTTAATCGCTTCGTTACGCTTGGCCTGCACCATCTCGCCTTCCAGATAGCTGCTACGAATTCCCGCTTCGTGCAGCCAGCTGACCAGCTCATGCAGACGCTCACGTTTACGCACAAACACGATGCAGCGCGTCACTTCCGGCTGTTTCAGCAAATGAACCAGTAATTTGGTTTTATGCTCCAGATCGTCAGCGCGATAGTACCACTGCTGGATCTTTTTACGTTCACGGCGGCTGGGATCGGCTTCCAGTTCAACCGGATCGTTCAGCAGACGCTCGGCGAAGTCTTTGATGTTTTCGCCTTCCAGCGTGGCGGAAAACAGCAGCGTTTGCTTGCGCCAGCGGGTTTCTGCCGCGATGGTTTCGATATCCTGTGCGAAACCCATGTCCAGCATGCGGTCCGCTTCATCGAGCACCAGCGTTTCAACTGCGCGGCAGTCAAAGTTCTCTTCTTTGATGTATTGCAGCAGACGACCGGTGGTCGCCACCACAATGTCCTGGTTTTCGCTGAATACTTCAGCGTGGTTCATATAGGCCACGCCGCCGGTGATGGTAGCGATATCCAGATGGGTATGTTTCGCCAGTTCACGCGCCTGGTCGGCGACCTGCATCGCCAGTTCGCGGGTTGGTGTGACGATCAGAATGCGGGGCGGGCCAGATTTCTTACGGGGGAAATCAAGCAGGTGCTGCAGCGCCGGTAGCAGATAGGCGGCAGTTTTCCCGGTCCCGGTAGGTGCCGAACCCAGAACGTCGCGGCCCTCAAGCGCGGGCGGAATTGCAGCAGCCTGAATCACTGTTGGGCGCGTAAAGCCTTTTTCCTGCAGCGCTTGCAGCAGGCTTTCGTCGAGTTCGAGTTCGGAAAATGTGGTTACTGTCATGGTCTACCTCAGTTTGGGGCGCTGATTATAGACAGATCAGACATAATCTTCATCTGTTAATCCGCCAGGTATGGTCTGCTGCGTGAATTCCCTTACCTGTCACGTTACACTTATGCGCTGCCGCACGGCAGAAAATAAGTGAATGGTAGCGACCCATGATGCACGATAAGCCGCGTGAGCGGCCCCAGTTAAACAAGAACGGATTTACCTTTAAACAATTTTTTGTCGCGCACGATCGCTGTGCGATGAAAGTCGGTACCGATGCCATTCTGCTCGGTGCCTGGGCACCGGTGGCTGGCGTCAGACGGATTCTGGACATTGGCAGCGGCAGCGGACTGATCGCGCTGATGCTGGCGCAGCGCACGTCGTCGCCGGTTGAGATTGATGCGGTCGAGTTAGACGGTGAGGCGGCGCAGCAGGCACGCGAGAATGTACAGCAGTCGCCGTGGCCGCAGCGTATTCACATCCATCAGCAGGATATCGCCCGCTGGGCCGAAGACTGCGAGCAGCGTTATTCGCTGATTGTCAGCAATCCTCCGTACTTTGCGCCTGGCGTAGCCTGTTCCACTGCGGCGCGGGACAGCGCCCGTGCGACCCGCACCCTCGATCATCAGACCCTGTTACGCAGCGCAGCGTTGCTGATTGAAGAAGAGGGGATGTTCTGCGTGGTACTGCCCACCGCGACCGGCGAAACGTTTATCAGCCAGGCGCTGGCCGATGGCTGGCATTTACGTTTTCGGCTGGACGTGGCGGAATATGCTCATCGCCCGCCGCATCGCGTGCTGCTGGCTTTCTCTCCGCAGGCCGGCGAAACGCTGCTGGAGCGTCTTGCCATTCGCGCGCCCGACACCCACTATTCCGAAGACTGGTGTTGCCTGACGCGGGCATTCTACCTGTTCCTGTAACCGGGCGGCGTCAGGATGGTCGGCAGCGCTTCGGGTAACAGGTCGGGATAGTCGCGGATGTAGTGCAGTCCGCGGCTCTCTTTTCGCTCCAGCGCGCAGCGCACCATGAGATCGGCGACCTGCACCAGATTCCTCAGCTCCAGCAGATTGTTAGAGAGGCGGAAGTGATGGTAATACTCATCAATTTCCTGCTGCAGCAGCGTGATGCGGCGCAACGCCCGCTCAAGGCGCTTGGTGGTTCGCACAATGCCAACGTAATCCCACATAAACAGCCGCAGCTCGTGCCAGTTATGCTGGATGATCACCCGCTCATCCGCATCATCGACCTGGCTTTCATCCCAGCCGGGCAGGGTAGTCACCGCTTCGACGTCGGGCAGGGTGCGAATCAAATCCTCCGCGGCTGACCAGCCATAAACCAGACACTCCAGCAGTGAGTTGGACGCCATCCGGTTGGCGCCGTGCAGGCCGGTATAACTCACTTCACCAATCGCATACAGGCCATTGAGATCGGTACGCCCCTGCTGATCGACCATCACGCCGCCGCAGGTATAGTGCGCGGCAGGCACAATCGGAATCGGCTGTTTGGTCAGATCAAAGCCAAAGGTCAGCAGCTTGTCGTAAATCATCGGGAAGTGAGCGCGGACAAATGCTTCCGGCTGATGACTGATATCGAGATACATGCAGTCCACGCCCAGCCGTTTCATTTCGTGGTCTATCGCCCGGGCGACGATGTCACGCGGCGCCAGTTCAGCCCGTTCATCAAAATCGGGCATGAAACGGCTGCCGTCAGGACGCAGCAGCCAGGCACCTTCGCCACGTAATGCTTCGGTTAGCAGGAAATTCTGCGCCTGCGGATGAAACAGGCAGGTCGGGTGAAACTGGTTAAACTCCAGATTGGCGACCCGGCAGCCGGCACGCCACGCCATCGCAATTCCATCGCCAGAGGCAATATCGGGATTGGTGGTGTATTGATAGACTTTGGCTGCGCCGCCGGTTGCGACCACGACGGCGCGGGCGCTACAGGTTTCCACCTGCTCGCGATTGCGGTTCCAGATCCACGCACCCACAGCACGGCGTGGTCCGGGCAGGCCCAGTTTGTCTGAAAGAATGAGATCGACCGCGTTAGTACGTTCCAGAATCCGGATGTTGGGATGGCTCAGCGCCTGACTGACCAGCGTGGTTTCTACCGCGCGGCCGGTGGCATCGGCACTGTGCAGAATGCGGCGATGACTGTGGCCGCCTTCACGGGTCAGGTGATAGCGCATCTCGCCTGCCGCCTGCGGATCGATATCAAAGGCGACCCCGTTATCAATCAGCCACTGCACGCAGTGACGGGCATTGCTGGCAATAAACGAAACGGCGTCGCGATCGCACAGGCCGGCACCGGCAATCAGCGTATCCTCCACGTGCGACTCAATGCTGTCGGTTTCATCGAACACCGCCGCGATACCGCCCTGCGCATACAGGGTGGAGCCCTCATTGACCTGCGCTTTGCTGAGCACCAGCACCTGATAATGTCTGGCCAGCCGTAACGCCAGCGACAGGCCGGCGGCACCGCTGCCCACAATCAATACATCACACTGATAATCCGGATTTGCATTTGTCATGGTGTTTAATTTACTAAACAAGAATAGGCCTGAGCATAAGCGTTAAGCCGGTTGCTGTGAAGTATTTTGAACAAATTTTCTACGCGCCATGCAGCGTCAGGCTAAATGTCGCTAACAATCAGCAGGTTAAATTCGGGGCGGTTTAAAAAGTGTTTTTTATACCAAACTTAATTAAGCGCAGGGATTTAAAGATGAAAAAGCCGTTGTCATAGGTTACTCTGCCTGCGATTTACGCTCCCTGTACTGAACGAAAATGAACAAGCCGGATAATCACCAGCGGAGCGGTAAATATTAGGGCGATAAGTGAACTTCGCACCACATCACAACTCTAAGCGCATGCTTGCTCAGAACCATTGAGATGTGCTGGCAGTTACTTTACGCGTATAAAAAATTTGGGGAGACATTACCTCGGATGAGCGAGCAGTTAACGGATCAGATCCTCGTTGAACGGGTACAGAAGGGAGATCAAAAAGCTTTCAACTTACTGGTAATTCGTTACCAGCATAAAGTGGCGAGCCTGGTTTCACGCTATGTTCCGTCGGGCGATGTGCCTGATGTAGTACAGGAATCGTTTATTAAAGCGTATCGCGCACTGGACTCTTTCCGGGGCGATAGCGCGTTTTATACCTGGCTGTACCGCATTGCGGTTAATACAGCGAAAAATTACCTGGTTGCTCAGGGGCGACGTCCGCCATCCAGCGATGTGGATGCGATTGACGCAGAAAATTTCGAAAGTGCGGGTGCATTAAAAGAAATTTCGAACCCTGAGAACTTAATGTTGTCTGACGAATTGAAACAAATTGTCTTTCGTACCATCGAGGCGCTACCCGAGGACTTGCGTATGGCAATCACCCTCAGGGAACTGGACGGCCTGAGCTATGAAGAGATCGCCGTCATTATGGATTGCCCTGTAGGCACTGTTCGGTCACGTATCTTCCGTGCGCGAGAGGCCATTGATAATAAAGTTCAACCGCTTATCCAACGTCAGTGATAACGGCTACTGGAAGGGTACATAGGCATGCAGAAAGAAAAACTTTCCGCTTTAATGGATGGTGAGACCTTAGATAACGAGCTGTTCTCAGCCTTATCGAAGGATGCAGATCTACAGAAAAGCTGGGAAAGCTACCATCTGATTCGCGATACCATGCGCGGCGATGTTGGCGAGTTCCTGCATTTCGATATCTCTGCGCGCGTTGCCGCTGCCATCGAAAAAGAACCGCTGCGTACTGTTACACCGCTGATCCCTGAAGCGCAGCCAGAACCTTCCCGCTGGGAAAAAATGCCGTTCTGGCAGAAAGTGCGTCCATGGGCAGCACAGTTAACCCAGGTCGGCGTGGCTGCCTGTGTTTCTCTGGCAGTTATCGTTGGCGTCCAGCACTACAACCAGCCAAACGGCGGCACGGCTGAATCGTCCGATTCTCCGGTGTTTAACACGCTGCCGATGATGGGCAAAGCCTCACCGGTCAGCCTCGGCGTGCCTTCTGATGCGTTTGATACCAACAGCGCTAATCAGCAGGTTCAGGATCAGCGTCGTCGCGTCAATGCGATGCTGCAGGATTATGAACTGCAACGCCGTTTACATGCCGATCAGCTGCAGTTTGAAACCGATGCACCGAAACAAGCACAGGCTGATGTTCCCGGAAACCAATCCTTAGGACTCCAGCAGCAGTAATGAAGCCGCTTTGGTATGCTGTTAGCCTGCTGACAGGCAGCCTGTTGTGGTCATCTGCCGCCCCGGCGCAACCTTCTGCGTCCGGGGCGTTATTGCAGCAGATGGAGCAGGCAAGTCAAAACCTCAACTACGAATTCGCCTATATCAACGTCTCCCGCCTCGGCATTGAATCGTTGCGTTATCGTCATGCTGTGATTGATGAGCGTATTTTTGCTCAGCTGTTGCAGATGGACGGCCCGCGACGTGAAGTGATCCAGCGTGGCAACGATATCAGCTACTTCGAACCTGGCCTTGAGCCGTTTTCGCTGCCCGGTAACCACATTATCGATGCGCTGCCGTCGGTGATTTTTGCAGACTTCACCAAGCTGGGCAGTGCGTACGACTTCATTACCGTTGGCCGCTCGCGTATTGCCGATCAGATGTGCGACGTATTGCGCATCGTGTCACGCGATGGCACCCGCTACAGCTATGTCGTCTGGCTGGATGTGGATACCAGGCTGCCTCTGCGGATTGACCTGTTGGACCGCGACGGTGAAACGCTGGAGCAGTTCCGTGTCATCAGCTTCGCGGTGGATGAAGGGGTGCGTAACCTGATGCAGGGGCTGGAGAAGGCCAACCTGCCGCCATCGCTCTCCGTCCCGAAAGGGGATGCGGTGACGCTCAACTGGCAGCCAGGCTGGATACCCGCCGGCATGACGCTGGTCTCTCAGAATCGTCGTACGTTGCCCGCGCTGAACAAAAACATGGAGTCGCGTCTCTACAGCGACGGCCTGTTCAGCTTCGCCATTAATATCACTCCGGCCGATAAAAGCAGTACCACCCAGACATTGCGCACTGGACGTCGTACGGTACAAACGGTTGTGCGCAATAATAGCGAGATTGCGGTGGTCGGCGAATTACCGCCTTCGACAGCAAAACGCATTGCGGACAGCATCGACCTGGGGTCACAAAAATGATGAGAGAATGGGCCACCGTGGTGGCATGGCAGGATGGCATCGCCACTCTGCATACTGAAGCGAAATCCTCCTGCAACAGCTGCCAGGCGCGTAAAGGCTGCGGCAGCCACATGCTGAACAAACTCGGCCCGAAAAATGCCCACGTAATGCAGATCGCCAGCAGCAAACCGCTGCAGCCGGGTCAGCGTATCGAACTGGGTATCCGCGAGAGCAGCCTGCTGGGCTCGGCGTTGCTGGTCTATATGACGCCGCTGTTGGGTTTGTTTGTGGTGGCAGGGCTGTTTCAGGCGCTGTTCAGCAGCGATCTGGCGGCCGCCTGTGGTGCGCTGCTGGGCGGTATTGGCGGCTTTATTATCGCCAAAGGCGTCTCGATGAAACTGGGCGATCGCGAAGCCTTTCAACCGGTGATCCTGAACATCGCATTACCTCCTGATGCGCTGCGCGTTGAAAGCGAAGCGTAACGCATCTCCAGGCCGCGCACTCCGCGGCCTTTGTCTGTTCTCCCTTACGCAAAACTCTGTTTCGCTTCCACAACGTTCCATTCTTTTATGCGCGGCGTTAACAGTGTAATATGCGTCGTCATTAATGAGGCTGACAGGATTGTGGGTAAAGAGCGATCTTCCTGAATGTGTCTGTGCTCAGGTTTTCAACTGATTCTCTATGCGAAGATATTCATATAAATGAAGCACATAAGAAATTTCTCCATCATCGCCCACATCGACCATGGTAAATCTACGCTCTCTGACCGCCTGATTCAGATTTGTGGTGGCCTCACCGCCCGTGAGATGGCTGCCCAGGTTCTTGACTCTATGGATCTGGAACGCGAGCGCGGTATTACCATCAAAGCACAGAGCGTAACGCTCGATTACCACGCGAAAGACGGCGAAACTTACCAGCTCAATTTCATCGACACTCCGGGTCACGTTGACTTCTCCTATGAAGTTTCCCGCTCACTGGCGGCCTGTGAAGGCGCACTGCTGGTGGTGGATGCCGGGCAGGGCGTAGAAGCGCAGACCCTGGCGAACTGCTACACCGCGATTGAGATGGATCTGGAAGTAGTGCCGGTTCTGAACAAAATTGACCTGCCAGCGGCCGATCCCGATCGTGCGGCGCAGGAAATTGAAGATATCGTCGGCATTGATGCTACTGACGCGGTGCGCTGCTCGGCAAAAACCGGCGTTGGCGTACCGGAAGTGCTGGAACGTTTAGTGCGTGACATCCCGCCGCCAGAAGGCGATCCGGAAGCACCGCTGCAGGCGCTGATTATCGACTCGTGGTTCGATAACTACCTCGGTGTGGTGTCGCTGGTGCGGGTTAAAAACGGCACCATGCGCAAGGGCGATAAAATTAAGGTCCTGAGTACTGGCCAGGTGTATAACGCTGACCGTCTCGGCATCTTCACCCCGAAGCAGGTTGACCGTACCGAGCTTAACTGCGGTGAAGTTGGCTGGCTGGTCTGTGCGATTAAAGACATCCTCGGCGCGCCGGTAGGGGACACCCTGACCACCGCGCGTAACCCGGCAGACAAAGCGCTGCCAGGCTTTAAAAAAGTGAAGCCGCAGGTTTATGCCGGTCTGTTCCCGATCAGCTCTGACGACTATGAAGCGTTCCGTGATGCGCTCGGCAAACTGAGCCTGAATGACGCCTCGCTGTTCTATGAGCCAGAAAGCTCGACGGCGCTGGGCTTTGGTTTCCGTTGCGGCTTCCTCGGTCTGCTGCACATGGAGATCATCCAGGAGCGTCTGGAGCGTGAATACGATCTCGATTTAATTACCACGGCACCGACCGTGGTGTATGAAGTGGTTACCACCAGCGGCGACGTGGTCTACGTAGACAGCCCGTCTAAGTTGCCAGCGCTGAATAATATTGAAGAGCTGCGCGAACCGATCGCCGAGTGTCATATGCTGCTGCCGCAGGAATATCTGGGCAACGTCATTACACTGTGCATTGAGAAACGCGGCGTTCAGACCAATATGGTTTACCACGGCAATCAGGTCGCGCTGACTTACGAGATTCCGATGGCAGAAGTGGTGCTCGACTTCTTCGACCGTCTGAAATCCACCTCACGCGGCTATGCTTCGCTGGATTACAACTTTAAACGTTTCCAGGCCTCTGACATGGTGCGCGTCGACGTTCTGATTAACTCCGAACGTGTCGATGCGCTGGCGCTGATTACCCACCGTGAAAACGCACCGTATCGTGGACGCGATCTGGTTGAGAAGATGAAAGAGCTCATCCCGCGTCAGCAGTTTGATATTGCGATTCAGGCGGCAATCGGCAACCACATTATCGCGCGTTCAACGGTTAAACAGCTGCGTAAAAACGTACTCGCCAAGTGTTATGGCGGCGACGTCAGCCGTAAGAAGAAACTGTTGCAGAAGCAGAAAGACGGTAAGAAGCGAATGAAGCAGGTCGGTAACGTTGAGCTGCCGCAGGAAGCCTTCCTCGCGATTCTGCATGTCGGTAAGGACAGCAAATAAGGATTTCCAATGGCTAATATGTTCGCCCTGATACTGGCGATAGCGACGCTGATTACTGGCATCGTCTGGGTTATTGATCGTTTTAAATGGGCACCGCAACGTCGGGCTAAACAGGCGGCGGCTCAGGCGCAAACCGGTAATACGCTCGACAGCAAAACGCTGGCGAAAGTATCGTCGCAGCCGGGCTGGGTTGAAACTACCGCCTCGGTGTTCCCGGTACTGGCCGTGGTGTTCATCGTGCGTTCGTTTATTTACGAACCGTTCCAGATCCCTTCGGGATCGATGATGCCGACGCTGCTGATTGGCGATTTTATTCTGGTGGAGAAGTTTGCCTATGGAATTAAAGATCCAATCACTCAGACCACGCTGATCCCGACCGGTCAGCCAAAGCGCGGTGACATCGCGGTATTTAAATACCCGAAAGATCCGAGCCTCGACTACATTAAACGCGTGATTGGTTTACCTGGCGATAAAGTGATCTATGATCCTTACAGCAAAACCCTGACGGTCAAGCCAGCCTGTACCGACGGTAAAGCCTGTGACACCGCGTTAGCGGTGACTTATACCGACGTTGAGCCGAGCAACTTTATTCAGACCTTCAGCGGCTTTGATGGCAACGAAACCGGCAACGGTTTTTATCAGGTGCCACAGGGCGATACGATGCGCGGTGGCTTACGCCTCGGCACCCGTAAAGAGACGATTGGCAACGTGACCCATGACATCCTGCTGGTGAACGAAGCGCAGAGTCAGGCGGGCATGTATTACCAGCAGCCGGGTCAGCCACAGGCGAGCTGGGTAGTGCCGAAAGGGCAATATTTCATGATGGGCGATAACCGTGATAACAGCGCCGACAGCCGCTACTGGGGCTTTGTCCCGGAGCGTAATCTGGTCGGTAAAGCGGTCGCTATCTGGATGAGCTTTGAGAAACAAGAAGGACAGTGGCCTACCGGCGTGCGATTCAGTCGTATCGGCGGCATCCACTAAAAGTATTGTCTGATTAACAGGCAAATCGGGTGGCCTCCTGCGGGAGGCCACTGCACACCAAACGGAATGTGTTGGATTCTCAGCCCTGTTTGGTATGCAGAGTCACAGACGCAACAAAGAACTGGAATCGCATGAACCCCATCCTGATTAACAAGCTTCAGCGCAAACTGGGCTACACTTTTACTCATTCGGAACTGTTACAGCAGGCCCTGACTCACCGCAGCGCCAGCAGTAAGCACAACGAGCGTCTTGAATTTCTCGGCGATTCCATTCTCAGCTATGTGATTGCGAACGCGCTTTATCATCGCTTCCCGCGGGTTGATGAAGGTGACATGAGCCGCATGCGCGCCACGCTGGTGCGCGGTAATACGCTGGCGGAAATGGCGCGTGAATTTGATCTCGGCGAATGCCTGCGTTTAGGGCCGGGTGAGCTGAAAAGCGGCGGTTTCCGTCGCGAATCGATCCTGGCGGATACGGTGGAAGCGCTGATTGGCGGTATCTTCCTCGATAGCAGTATCCAGACGGTAGAAAAACTGATCCTCGACTGGTATCAGAGCCGCCTCGACGAAATCAGTCCTGGCGACAAACAAAAAGATCCGAAAACGCGTCTGCAGGAGTATCTGCAGGGGCGTCACCTGCCGCTGCCAAGCTATCTGGTGGTACAGGTGCGTGGCGAAGCTCACGATCAGGAATTCACCATTCACTGTCAGGTGAGTGGCATGGCCGAGCCGGTGGTGGGCGTAGGCTCCAGCCGCCGTAAAGCAGAACAGGCAGCCGCCGAACAGGCGCTGATTAAACTGGGTCTCGAATAATTCCCCTGACCCGGGCACCGGCAACGGTGCCCGATATATCATGACCTGACTGCCTGCTGGCCCTGGCGTCTGAACCGACGCTGAATCAATCATGACCCGAATATGCACTATCCCGGCGCCTGAACAGGCGCTGAATAACTCAGGACTCGAATGAGCGAAAACGTAACTTATTGCGGCTTTGTCGCGATTGTCGGCCGACCTAACGTCGGCAAATCCACTTTACTGAACCAGTTGCTGGGGCAGAAGGTGTCGATCACCTCGCGTAAGCCGCAAACCACGCGCCACCGCATCATGGGCATCCATACCGAAGGCGCCTATCAGGCGATCTACGTCGATACGCCCGGCCTGCACATGGAAGAGAAACGCGCGATTAACCGTCTGATGAACCGCGCCGCCAGCAGCTCAATTGGCGACGTGGAACTGGTGATCTTCGTGGTTGAAGGCACACGCTGGACGCCGGATGATGAAATGGTGTTAGGCAAACTGCGCGACGGCAAAGTGCCGGTGGTGCTGGCGATCAACAAAGTCGATAACATCCAGGACAAGAGTATTCTGCTGCCGCACCTGCAGTTCCTGAGCCAGCAGATGAACTTCCTCGATATCGTACCGATCTCGGCGGAAAGCGGAAAGAACGTCGATACCATTGCGGCGATTACCCGTAAACATCTGCGCCAGGCCGATCACCACTTCCCGGAAGATTACATCACTGACCGTTCACAGCGCTTTATGGCGTCGGAGATTATCCGTGAGAAGCTGATGCGTTTCCTCGGTGCTGAACTGCCTTACTCGGTGACGGTAGAAATTGAACGCTTCGTCTCTAACGAACGCGGCGGCTACGACATCAATGGCCTGATTCTGGTTGAGCGTGAAGGTCAGAAGAAGATGGTGATTGGTAACAAAGGCAGCAAGATCAAAACTATCGGCATTGAAGCGCGTAAAGACATGGAAGATATGTTCGAAGCGAAAGTGCATCTCGAACTGTGGGTTAAAGTGAAATCGGGCTGGGCGGACGACGAACGTGCGCTGCGCAGCCTGGGTTACACAGACGATCTCTGATTCGATGGAAGGCTGGCAACGCGCCTTTGTGCTGCATAGTCGTCCCTTCAGTGAGACCAGTCTGCTGCTCGACCTGTTCAGCGAAAGTGAAGGGCGGGTGCGGGTACTGGCGAAAGGGGCGCGTTCACGGCGCTCCCAGCTGAAAGGGGCGTTACAGCCTTTTACCCCACTGCTGGTTCGCTGGAGCGGGCGGGGCGAGGTCAAAACCCTGCGCAATGCCGAAGCGGTATCGCTGGCGTTACCGCTCAGCGGTATCACGCTATACTGCGGCCTGTACGTCAACGAGCTGATATCCCGCGTACTGGAGCAGGAATTTCCGTTCTCCGATCTGTTCTTCGATTATCTTAACTGTCTGCAAAGCTTAGCCTCATCGCAGGGCTCGCCAGAACCGGCCCTACGCCGCTTTGAACTGGCGCTGCTCGGCCATCTTGGCTACGGCGTCGATTTCCTGCACTGTGCCGGCAGTGGCGAGCCGGTCAGCGACGAGATGACCTACAGCTACCGCGAAGAGCGCGGCTTTATCGCCAGCCTGGTGCTGAATCAACGCAGCTTCACCGGTCGCCAGCTGCGCGCCCTGTGTGAGCGCGAGTTCCCTGATGCCGACAGCCTGCGAGCCGCCAAGCGGTTCACCCGTATCGCCCTGAAACCTTACCTTGGCGGTAAGCCGCTCAAGAGTCAGGAACTGTTTCGTCAGTTTATCCCGAAGAAAAAACCCGACGAAGCCGCTGAATAGCGCTGGTCGTACCGCTTGCCGGATGCAACGCGGTACACTCAACATTACGACAAACAAGAAGTGAGGATGGTCATGTCTGAGTTGCTGTTAGGCGTCAATATCGATCACATTGCCACGGTACGTAACGCGCGCGGGACAAACTATCCCGATCCGGTGCAGGCGGCGTTTATCGCTGAGCAGGCGGGCGCGGATGGCATTACCGTGCATCTGCGCGAGGATCGCCGTCATATCACCGATCGTGATGTGCGTATTCTGCGTGACACCATCCAGACGCGGATGAATCTGGAGATGGCGGTTACCGATGAGATGATTGGCATCGCCTGCGATATCAAACCGCATTTCTGCTGTCTGGTTCCGGAAAAGCGTCAGGAAGTGACCACCGAAGGCGGACTGGACGTGGCGGGCCAGCAGGACAAGCTGAATGCGGCGGTCAAGCTGCTGAGTGAAGCGGGAATTCTGGTCTCACTGTTCATTGATGCCGATCACCGCCAGATTGAAGCGGCGGTAGCCAGCGGAGCGCCGTATATCGAAATTCATACCGGTGCCTACGCTGAAGCCCCGGAAGGCCTGGCACGCGATGCAGAACTGGCACGCATCCGTCAGGCGGCTACCTTCGCGGCCAGCCTTGGTCTGAAGGTCAACGCCGGTCACGGTCTGACCTATCACAACGTGCTGCCGATTGCCGCGCTGCCGGAAATGCATGAGCTGAACATTGGTCATGCGATTATTGGCCGTGCGGTGATGAGCGGATTGCCTGACGCAGTCCGGGAGATGAAGCAGCTGCTGCGTGAAGCGCGTCGCTGATGGCAATTCTCGGGCTGGGTACCGACATCGTTGAAATCGAGCGTATCGCCGGGGTGATTGAGCGCTCCGGCGATCGACTGGCGCGGCGGGTATTGAGCGAAGCGGAATGGCAGCAATATCAGGCGCACCAGCAGCCGGTGCGCTTTCTCGCCAAGCGTTTTGCTGTCAAAGAGGCGGCGGCCAAGGCATTTGGCACCGGCATTCGTGGCGGTCTGGCCTTTAATCAGTTTGAGGTTTATAACGATGCGCTGGGAAAACCGGGGTTACGTTTTTTCCAGCATGCGGATGAACTGGCACAGCGACTGGGCGTGAAAAGCGTTCACGTGACGCTGGCTGACGAACGTCATTACGCCTGCGCCACGGTGATTATCGAAAGCTAACCGTGCAGCACCACAAACTTATCCCACAGCGCATCGCGTGATTCGGTGTGCTGTGGATCAGTAATAATGGTGTTATCGATCGGGCAAACCCGCTGACAGGTTGGCTCATCATAATGCCCGATGCACTCGGTGCAGCGGCTGACGTCAATTTCATAAATCGCATCACCCAGCGAGATGGCCTGGTTCGGGCATTCCGGTTCGCACATATCGCAGTTAATGCATTTGGCCGTGATCAACAGCGCCATTTTCCCCACCTGGTTACAACAGAAAAAGCGCGGCTATTATACGCCCTCCGGCTGATCAGACCAGCTTTTTCACCAGCGCTTCGCTGTGCCGGATATGGCTGGAGGCGCGTTCCGGATCGTTTTGCACCAGCGCCATAAACAGCAGGTCAGTCAGCGCCAGCTGGGCGGTGGTCGAGGAGATCGCTGCGCTGCGGGTGCTTTGCTCTTCCGCTACGGTATAGAGACACTGGCTGGCGCTCTGTTGCAGGGTATTCGGGGTGAAGCCGGTAAAGGCCACCACGTCGGCACCTACCTGGGCGGCTTCCTGCGCGGCCAGATTGATCTCACGCCGCTCACCGGTATAAGAGATGGCGAGCAGCACATCGCCCGGCCCCATCGCCTGTACGCTGGCCAGCAGGGCGTGCATATCCTGCTCGGCGACCGCATTAATCCCGATTTTCATCAGCTTCCATGAAAAATCTTTTGCCACCAGCCCGGAAGCACCAATTCCCACCAGCAGGATGCGCCGGGCATTCTTCAGCAGCTGCAACACCTCGTTGAGCTTCTCTTCGCTGTTGATATCCAGCGTGGCGCGAATCGCCGACAGCTTTTCAGCCAGCAACTTTTCTCCCACCATTTTGAGCGGGTCATCGCTGAGAATATGGTTATGCACGGTAATCGCATCCTTGTCGGCCAGTGACTCACTCAGGGCCAGTTTCAGCGCCGGAAACCCTTTATAGCCCAGCTTCTGGGCGAACTTGACCACGCTCGACTGACTGACGCCTGACTCCTCCGCCAGCTTTTGCGAACTCAGATGACGGGCCCGATCGGGTTGTGACAGCAGAAAATCAGCCAGCCGGCGTTCGTTTAGCGCCAGACGGGGATAAAGCTGGCGAATGCGCAGCAATGAACTCATGCCCAATCCTCATGATTCAGGAGTAATTTGCGAAGAATAAACTATTCATCTGGCATTGTAGTCATCGGAATTAAAAATGACAGCCATCGCCGTGCCGCCTGATGATGGCTACAATAGAGTCTATTGGCGCAAAATCAGCGAAAAGGAGAGTTGTTTGACCAAGGGTACACAACGTCGCATCGTATTTTTCGACCTGGACGGCACGCTGCATCAGCAGGATATGTTTGGCACCTTTATGCGTTATCTGCTGCGACGCCGGCCGCTGAATCTGCTGCTGGTGGTCCCGTTGCTGCCGGTGGTGGGGCTCGGATTGCTGTTCAAAGGCCGGGCGGCACGCTGGCCGATGAGCCTGTTGCTGTGGTCGATCACCTTTGGTCATTCAGAGCGAACCTTGCTGCGTCTAGAAGCTGAATTCGCGCAATGGTTTCGCCTGCGGGTGAAAGCGTTCCCGGTGGTGCAACAGCGCCTGACTGACTATCTCGGCAGCGATGACGCCGATGTCTGGCTGATTACCGGCTCACCACAGTCGCTGGTCGAACAGGTCTATTACGACTCGGCTTTTCTGCCGCGGGTGAAAATGATTGCCAGCCAGATGCAGCGCGGCTGGGGCGGTCGGGTGCTGGCGATGCGCTGTCTCGGCCATGAAAAAGTGGCGCAGCTGGAGGAGAAAATCGGCACGCCGCTGCAGCTTTACAGCGGGTACAGCGACAGCAAGCAGGATAACCCGCTGCTGTTTTTCTGCCAGCATCGCTGGCGTGTCACGCCGGCGGGCGAACTGCAACAGCTGGAATAAGTTTCACCCGCGACCGCGAGACCGCTATAATGCGCCGCTTTTCTGTTGCCGGGAGTGGCCTGCATGAATCAACAACGCGATGAATACTGGATGCGCCACGCCCTCGGCCTGGCGCGATTAGCCTGGGAACAGGGCGAAGTGCCGGTCGGCGCGGTGCTGGTACAGGATGAGCGGGTGATTGGCGAAGGCTGGAATCGCCCGATTGGTCAGCACGATCCGACCGCCCACGCCGAAATGATGGCGCTGCGACAGGGCGGTAAGGTACTGGAAAACTATCGGCTGCTGAACACCACGCTTTACGTGACGCTGGAGCCGTGCGTGATGTGCGCGGGCGCGATGGTCCACAGTCGCATTACCCGGCTGGTGTATGGTGCGCATGATGTCAAAACCGGGGCGGCAGGCTCGCTGCTGGATGTGCTGGGGCATCCCGGCATGAATCATCAGATTGAATTGCACAGCGGCGTGCTGGCAGAAGAGTGTGCCGCCATGCTGAGTGATTTCTTCCGCATGCGGCGCGAGCAGAAAAAAGCGCTGCGTCAGGCGCAACGCCAGAGTTAATTCATGGCGATGTTCGGTTCAACTGCCGGATAGCCTTTTGCCAGTTCCGCTTGCGCAGCCATCTGCTGTGCCAGGCGTTTTTCCTGCTCCTGCAGATACCCCACCAGACTGATCTGATACTTACGGATGTTCTCCACGTAGTTATATGCCTCGTGCCCGCGCGCGTAACCATAGGTGGTCTGGGTGTAGTAACGCTTCTGGCTCAGCATGGGTAGCCGCAGCTTAACGTCCGCCCAGCTATCCGGATTGCCGCCCTGACGCGCCGTCAGTTTGCGCACGTCGAGCATGTGGGCATAGCCCATGTTGTAGGCCGCCAGTGCAAACCAGATGCGCTCATCTTCCGGGATAGTTTGCGGCACTTTCTCCATCATATTCTGCAGATACTGACTGCCGCCGCGAATACTCTGCTCAGGATCGGTGCGGTCGCCCACATCGAGGCTCTCAGCGGTATTGCGGGTCAGCATCATCATGCCGCGCACGCCAGTCGGCGAGGTGGCCTGCGGATTCCAGTGCGACTCCTGATAAGAGATGGCTGCCAGCAGGCGCCAGTCGATGCCGGAGGCATACTTCTCAAACAGCGGCTTGATGTCGGGCAGGGTGCTGTCGATGGCGCGCAGGAAAGTGCGGGTATCGACATAGTCAAAGGTACCTACGTGACCGAGATATTTCTCCTCCAGTCGCGCCATTGCGCCTTCTTCACCCATGCCGTTAAAGAAGTCGAGCATCGCCGCATTCAGGCTGTCATCGTCGCTGTGCTTCATGTACCAGGTCACCGGCTCTTCATCGGTGACGTCAAACGCCACTGCCAGCTGCGGATAGATGCGTTGCAGCAGGGCGATCGTCACCGAGTCGCCGATGGTATAGTCGAGTTTGCCATCCGCCACTGCTTCCAGCAGCGCTTTCGGGCTTTGATCGGTGGAGATCGCCCAGTCCAGATCGGGGAACTGATTAGAGCGGGCGCTTTTCAGGCTGGAGAGGTACGCCGATCCCGAGGCGACCGTCAGCCGCCCCTTGAGATCACCGAGGTTTTTCGGGCGTGGCTTATCCACACGATACACCAGCTGTTGCGAAACGTTGTAGTAGCCGGGCCCGGTTCGATACCGCGCCAGGCGTTCGCTGTTATAATTCAGGCCCGCCGCCAGCACATCCGCTTTCCCTTCATCAAGATCGTCAAACAGGTCACTCAGGTTCGGGCGGACCGTCACCTTCAGTTTAACGCCCAGATAATCGGCGAAGCGTTTTGCCAGCTCGTAGTCCATACCGGCCGGGGCCTGATTTATGGTGTAGTAAGTCAGCGGGGAATTGATGGTACTGACACGCAATACTCCCCGTGATTTAATCTGTGAAATCGTATCCTGCCCACCGCCGTACCACGGGATGGACGGCCACAATGCCATCGCTAACAGCACGGCGACCAGACCGATAAACAGATAATTAAATTTTAGGCGTTTCAAATAGTTATCTCTCGCTGGCTCTAAGGCCTCTGTCTTTTAAAGGCAGTATTTGTCTTCTTTGAACTCCCAGAGCGAGGGGCATTTT
>Ga0308167_1001622_pt1 | contig 24848 bp, 17 predicted proteins | sample PhyCR1_2_FD_202138 | JGI IMG/M metagenome (GOLD analysis project Ga0308167, IMG submission 202138) | Phyllosphere microbial communities from UC Gill Tract Community Farm, Albany, California, United States - DLSLRC.R1 | ecosystem: Host-associated > Plants > Phyllosphere > Unclassified | place... | reverse complement strand
GATTGTTGTTTCTCCCGATATTGGTGGCGTAGTACGTGCCCGTGCTATCGCTAAACTGCTGAACGACACCGATATGGCCATCATCGATAAACGCCGCCCTCGCGCGAACGTTTCTCAGGTGATGCATATCATTGGTGACGTTGCTGGCCGCGACTGCGTGCTGGTCGACGACATGATCGACACCGGCGGCACGCTGTGCAAAGCGGCTGAAGCGCTGAAAGAACGCGGTGCCAAGCGCGTGTTCGCTTACGCGACGCACCCGATCTTCTCCGGCAATGCGGTTGAAAACCTGCGTAAATCCGTCCTCGACCAGGTGATTGTCTGCGATACCATCCCACTCTCTGACGAGATTAAGTCACTGCCGAATGTGCGCACGCTGACCTTATCTGGCATGCTGGCCGAAGCAATTCGCCGCATCAGTAACGAAGAATCGATCTCGGCGATGTTCGAGCATTAATCTTCGCGGAACCGGGCCCTGTGCCCGGTTTTTTTATGTCTGCCAGTCGCCCGATTAACGCGCTTCTTTTTCTGAGATTTCCGCGATAAATTCCCCTGCAATCCCCTATTTTCAACGCCACTTACTCTTTTGCTAAAACGCTGCGTTCCCCGCTTCTGCCCGGTGCCATTAAGTGGTAATTTGCAACGCAATTTTCATCAGAACCCGGCCCTCATGAACCTCGATATTTATACCTTATTTATTTGCGAGCTTTATGTGCTGGGGTTTCTGAGCATCATTATGGTTTTTGCCTGGATTGGATCGCAGTATGACCGGGTTCTGGGTTTTACATGCCTGTCACTGGTTTTTACCCTGATTTCCGTATTCTTGAGCAGCCTGCGCAGCAGTGGTCTGCATTTTCTGCCTGTTGCGGTGGGTAATGTGCTGGTGATGCTGGCGTATGGTGGATTGTTAAATGCGTTCCGACGCTTGTGCGGCAAACCCATCGGCATTCACTGGCTGTTGGGCGCTCTGCTCTGGGCATTCCTCTGTTGCTTTCCGGTGTTCTATTACAGCTTACCCAAACGGGTACTGGTGCTGTGCATCGCCTGTGTCGTCTATACCGCTGCGCTGATCCAACTGGTCTGGCTGGCACGTGACATGCTGAAAGCCACTTTCTGGCCTGCGCAGTTACTGTTGTGGATCCATCTGTTGTTTCATCTGGCACGCCTGTTTCTGGACCCGGCGATTCCCAGTGCGCAGCCCGGTGCGATTGGCGGCTCCAGCTTCTCGGTTTACGTCATCCTTGAGTCGATTCTGTTTGTCATCGGACTGACGTTTACTATTCTGGCCATGGTGAATGAACGGATGCAGGTCAGCTTAAAACATGCCTCCCTGCACGATCCGTTGACCAGCGTGTGGAATCGTCGTGCCCTGTTTAACGAAGCCGGGAAAATTGCGGCGCGTTGCCGCCGTCAGAACCGGCCCTACAGCGCGATACTCTTCGATCTTGATCATTTTAAAAGCATTAATGATCAGTATGGCCATCATCAGGGAGACCAGATTTTAATTCACTTTTGCAGCATTGTCAGAGAACTGATACCGGCGGAGGGGCGCTTTGCGCGACTGGGTGGAGAAGAGTTTGCGGCGATAATTCCGGCAGGCGCAAAGGAAACGAGAGCCTGGTGTGAAGCGATCCGACTGGCGGTCTGCGCGTCACAACCCAATGCGATTACCTATTCAGTCAGCATTGGGTTTGCGACTGTGACCCACCACCAGCAGGACTTTGAAGATTTACTGGCACTGGCGGATGCGGCGCTCTACCACGCTAAGGCCAGCGGCCGGAACCGCACAGCGCAGCATCCGGTCACTGCCGTACTCAGTTAATGGTGTGAATTGGGCGTCCGCCGGCAGCGATTATCATAGCGACGATGCCAGTAATAACGATCTTCCACTTTTTCACGCCCACTAAGACCCGCCCCCACCAGCCACAGCAGCGCACCGATAAAGATGCCTAGCATCGCACCCTGCGCCAGAAGCTGCGGCATGTGGAGGGAGGGAAGCTGATTAATAATTGAAAAACCGACGCCCAGTACCATTGTGACTAATCCCAGTACCATCAAGCTGTTACCCGCTACGCGGCAGTGATGATGTTTCATGCTGCACCTCCATCCTTATGAGTCAATAACCGCACACAATGTTAAGTGCCATAAGTTTAGGCAATGGATAGAGGCAACGTTGCGGACTGGATCACACATCAGTCATAAAGAATCCGCTGGTCCTGATTGCAGTCTGTTGATTCAGATAGAAAATGATTAATCACGGTTCTGAACCATTTCAATGCTTCGGCTTTGTCATCCTGTGTGTGGCGAAGTAAACTAACGCCCTTTCGCGATAACAGCAGGATAATCATTGTGAGCAGCATTAAACTGATTGTGGGCCTTGCCAATCCGGGCGCTGAATATGCCGCCACGCGCCACAATGCGGGTGCCTGGTATCTGGATTTACTGGCTGAGCGCCACAATCAGTCACTGAAAGAGGAAGGCAAATTCTATGGCTACACTGCCCGCCTGGCGATAGCCGGAGAGGATGTGCGCCTGCTGGTCCCGACCACCTTTATGAACCTGAGCGGTAAAGCGGTGGCGGCGATGGCGACCTTTTATCGCATTGCGCCGGAAGAAATTCTGGTGGCGCACGATGAACTTGATCTTCCCCCCGGCGTGGCGAAGTTCAAGCAAGGCGGCGGCCATGGCGGCCATAACGGGCTGAAAGACATCATCAGCAAGCTGGGCAACAATAACAATTTCCATCGGCTGCGCATCGGTATCGGTCACCCCGGCGACCGCAACAAGGTGACGGGATTTGTGCTGGGCAAGCCGCCCGCCAGTGAGCAGAAGCTGATTGATGATGCCATTGATGAAGCGGCGCGCTGTACTGAACTGTGGCTCAAAGAGGATCGCATCAAGGCGATGAACCGGCTGCACGCCTTCAAACCTGCTTAAACGCCCGAATCGTCGTGATTCCGTGTATAATGCGCGAAATTTTTCAATCCGTCTCCGACAGTCCGCCTTCTGGCTCACTGTCCATCCAGTTATAAAGGGTATCAAACCATGGGATTCAAATGCGGTATCGTGGGCCTGCCGAACGTCGGTAAATCCACTCTGTTTAACGCGCTGACTAAAGCGGGTATCGAAGCGGCTAACTTCCCCTTCTGCACCATTGAGCCAAACACCGGCGTGGTGCCGATGCCTGACCTGCGTCTCGACCAGCTTTCTGAGATTGTTAAGCCGCAGCGCGTGGTGCCGACTACCATGGAATTCGTCGATATCGCGGGTCTGGTCAAAGGCGCGTCTAAAGGTGAAGGCCTGGGCAACCAGTTCCTGACTAACATCCGCGAAACCGAAGCCATCGGCCACGTGGTGCGCTGCTTTGAAAACGACAACATCATCCACGTGGCGGGTAAAGTGAACCCGGCTGAAGATATTGATGTGATCAACACCGAGCTGGCGCTGTCCGATCTTGAAACCTGTGAACGTGCGATTCAGCGTGTGCAGAAAAAAGCCAAAGGCGGCGACAAAGATGCCAAAGCCGAGCTGGCTGCACTGGAGAAGTGCCTGCCGCATCTCTCTGAAGCGGGCATGCTGCGTTCGCTGGATCTGGATGCTGACGACAAAGCGGCCATCCGCTATCTGAGCTTCCTGACACTGAAACCAACGATGTACATTGCTAACGTCAATGAAGATGGTTTCGAGAACAACCCGTACCTGGATCAAGTGCGTGCTATTGCTGAAGCAGAAGGTTCAGTCGTGGTGCCCGTGTGTGCCGCCGTTGAGTCTGACATTGCCGAGCTGGAAGATGAAGACCGTGACGAGTTCATGGCCGAACTGGGACTGGAAGAGCCGGGCCTGAACCGCGTTATCCGCGCCGGTTACTCGCTGCTGAACCTGCAGACCTATTTCACCGCTGGCGTGAAAGAAGTCCGTGCATGGACTATTCCTGTTGGCGCGACAGCCCCACAGGCAGCCGGTAAAATCCACACCGACTTCGAGAAAGGTTTTATCCGCGCCCAGACCATCGCGTTTGATGACTTTATTGCCTATAAGGGCGAGCAAGGTGCGAAAGAAGCCGGCAAGATGCGTTCAGAAGGTAAAGAGTACATCGTGAAAGATGGCGATGTGATGAACTTCCTGTTCAACGTCTGATTTGCTGGTTGTCTCATGCGGTTTCATTAAGCCCATGAAATCTGGCAGACTCCTCAAAAATCCACGCCATTGCGTGGATTTTTATAGCGTTTCAAAGCATCGCGCATCAATAATGCCTGACGCAAAAATGAGTTCTGCTACGAATACTTTAACCAGAAGCGCTGATATGACCATTATGCCGATGGATAAAATCAGCCGGTCACGAGATCATTTCCAGAGACAACCGCCTATACCAGATGCTAATTGGATTTGTCTTGAACCAAAATCAAACAATAAGCAAATGGTATAGGCTGATTGCAAATCAACCAGGAATCAAACGACTTCTTTTGGGTCAGAACCAAATCGGTTGGTGCCGGATTGTCCTTCAAGTGCCAGGAAGACGATATTGACGATAGGTAACAGCAGCCACCATCCACTGCGATCGGTGTCATGCAGTCTGCGAACCGCAACTGCAATGCCCGGAATTAATACGGCCAGGCTATAAAGATTTGAAAGGATATCTCCAGCACCAATTAATGCTTCGAAGATACCTAGCAGGAAAGCAATCAGGATGTTAAATAGAGTGAACATCCAATACTCTTTTCTCCTTGCTCTGCCTGTAAACACAGCATATTTTTTTAATACGCCCAGATACCACTGATTTATGGCCCCACCCGTATTATCTGCCGTAACTACCTGCTGGCTTGACTGAGGTGCACCACACTGTGGACAATCTTTAGCAGTAATGTGAATTTCCTTGCCACATCCGCGGCAAAAAACCATATTCATAATCCATCCTTAATTAATAAAAACTAAATAGTCACACTCAGAAAAGTGAAAATTGACTGCAGAAACCCTACAAAATCCCTATCACACCCATATCTTATTTGCTTTAACGTTATTACTTCAGACATCACAACAATAGCCGAAAAAAACATCAATCCACCGACCGTGTCATTTCCCACTCAGATTTATCACAAACTTAAGCAGACAAATAATGCTGAACACCCATTAAATTTAAGGCACCCGCTGTCATCAGCCTTGAGACCATAATGCAAGCATGCTGGTCTGAAACGCATTGTGTAATTAATGACTTCGACCGCATGAATTCCTGTGACCCAGCCATAACTAATACATCGCTACAGCTTTCTTTTTTTCTTCAGACAATCCTGATGCTCTGTACTCAGTATTATCGTCAAACCACATAAAATCATTAGGTAAAACTTCATAAAAAACCCAGTCTGGTATCACATCGGCTCATTCAGACCGCGGCCCAGAAGTAAGAATAATCCTAACCAGGGAAAAATAAAATAAAAATCTTTATACTAATACTTAAGAGACTCTCCTGAGGTTTTTTGTAAACACTCAACTCCTCCTTTTTCAGCGTGCAAAGTATGACACTAATGATGTAAGCAGGACTGGAGTATATATCGCGAGCCGTATTGAAATTTCATTTACCCGAAAGGTTCTGACAATGTCTTCTGAAGGGGCTTGCCACATCTATTGTTAAGCTAGTGTAAAGAGTACTGCTGGCTGTCAGGCTTCATAGCGGGTCACTTATCCTAAAGCGACTACAGGACTACGTTGCAGCTTGCTGCCTTTGTCATCTCCTAAGAAGCTGCAGGAAAATAGCCTTTAGTCCCCCTCATATCACCACACCTACCCCAGACTTGTCGTACTACCTGCTGAAAACCCCTGCAGGTTTACTGTCGTGCAATGATAAGAAAACAGCGAGGACTCTAAACCTTAAGCGATGATTTGGTCCCCATAAAATCACCCCTATGACAACTTGACAAAACCAAATAAGCACAAATGAAGAATTTAAAAACAAATCATAAATAATATATAGATTATTAATATGGATATTACTTATATATCAGGATTAAAAACTGCAAAAAAAACAAACCGAAACACCTAAAAATAATATTTCACACGTCTTTACGATTCATATACAATCATAATCACATTAGTTTTATGCTACTTTACTCAGAAAAACGTACAGTTAAGAGCTGGAGTATGGAGTTCAATTCCACTGCATACAGAATGATTGTCATCCGAAACTAAAATTCTCTGGAGCGTTTCGACAAGACAGATTCACTAAGAAATTTCATTCCTCCACAGCAACATGACCTGAGCAAGGCTTTTCAGGTAACGTCCGCGGTGTTTCGGATAATAAAAATCGGCAATAAGTTTTTCCTTAAACTAAAGTTCTAAAAACATACGCCGATATATTTCCAGGATTAGAGATGATGATAATTTTTTCATCGCAGAGAGAGCGCACCGGCTAACTCTGGGTACCCATCTTAACCTGAGTGTTATTGATAGAGATTTTGCTTAGCCTCAGGCAGCCAGATCCTCAATTATTTCTAACAGCAATGTGTCTATGGACAGCACACTTTTTAAACGCTGATCCATTTGGTCATTTAAGGATAAAAATGATGTCAAATACGTTTAAATTTACCTCAACTGCTCTCCTGGTTTCTGTTTCCCTTCTGCTTAGTGGTTGTGCCAACACGGGAAGTTCTTTGCTCTCCGGTACTAAACCTGACTCACGATTGACCGGCGGTGAACAGTCGCAGTTATTCAGCAGTTCAGCGGCTCAGGGTTGTGGCATGGGTGCGTTAGCGGGTGCAGGCATGGGTGCTCTGGCCGGTGCTCTGGCGGGCAATACTAAACAAGTGCTGACCGGTGCCGCCATTGGTGGCGCTGCCGGGTGTGCTGCTGGCGTGGCAGCAAACTATTATCTGGATAATCTGAAAAAAGATTACGCCACCACAGCCGATCGCCTGCAAGCAATGGACACTGATATCAAAAAAGACACCGCCGATGTCGCCAAAACCACTGAAGCGATGAAAGCCGTGATCCGTGATAATCAGGCAACATTAACGCAGATCAGCATCAAAAAAGACCAGACTGGCTTTGATAAGACTAATGCTAAAAAAGATTTGGCTAAAATTGATGCCAACATCAGCACTATGCAAAGCAAAATCAAAGTGATGAAAGATAAGAGCGAGGCCTATAAAGTCGCCTTGAAAGGACAGCGCGCGACCAGCACAACGGATAAATCCAAGCTGAAGCAACTCAACAACGAATATAGCAACCTGAATAATCAGATTACCGTACTGGAGTCTGAAACCAACGGTCTGTATAGCCAACGCCAGGCTATTTCTCTGGGTTAATAATGACGGGCTGATGATTTCGTCAGCCCTGTTTAATGCGTTTAACTTCCTACTTTTTCAGTTTTGCATGATAGATACATGGATGCCTTCATGAAATTTTATGCTTTATTAACTACGTTGCTGCTTGCCGGGTGCGCTACCTCTCCTCAGGATTGCAATCTGCATGCAGAGGATCCCAGTTTTATCACTAAATTAAGCTGCGCCACCTCTGGCGGTTATCGCCAGAAAGTCGACAATCAGGAACGCCAAATCTTACAAAGTCAGCGGGATAATCGCATTGCGCAGCAAAATCTTGCTGATACACAAGCCAGAGAGCAGGCCTCCAGCCAGAAGTTGGCAGATGAAAAAAGCCGTTTAGCGGCAGCACGTTCAGATTTGACACAAACCCTGAAAAAACTGAAATCAGTTAAATCCACCAATCTGCAACGTCAGCAAGAGATTAGACAACTGGAAGCATTACAACGCCAGTCTCAGCAGGCTGACAGTTCCAGTGATGTCGCGAGCCTTGAGGCAAAAATCGCGGCAGCGAAAAAACGAGTCGCTGCGCTCGAAAACGCAAATATGTCGCAATAGATCATAGTTGATGTGGCGGGATGACTGGCTCGCCACATCGTGCTTCTATCCGCTGCTAACAACACATTAAATCTGAGCCATGCAACGATTAACCCGATCAGCGCCCATTGACGACCTAACCCTCAAAAGCTATGAGGAGACGGTTGCGATCATCCATCGCCATCTCCCTCCTTCCCTTGCCCTGCTTTTCGCTACAGCACGTCAGAATCCCGAAGGAAATCTGGAGTGGTGGACCGCGCGACAGGGTGTTGCTGCGCCGCTGTCCTCACTAAGCGATGAGGAACAGAATGCAATTCAGGCTAAACGTCAGCAATATACGGATACGATTGCGAGCCTGACAGAACAGCTAACCGCCAGAGGCGAAACAAAATCGGCTCAGGCATTACAGACGTTGCTGACGCACTCACAAATGCTGCCGTGTTATGGCGTCGGTGGTGAGCCCGTATTTGCCAACTGGGCCATTCCGCCAGAGGTTTCGCCTGCAATAATCCCTCCTGAATCACGGACAAAGCGACATTTTCCGTGGTTACTCCTTCTTCTGTTGTTGCTGTTACTTCTCGCACTCGGTGGTTGGTGGTTTATGAACCATCAACGCGAGTCCCCTGCGCTGAGTGTGACACCCCAGACATCTGCAGTGGCTGACGCCCCGAAACCAGTAAAGACCGAGCTAACGCAGGCGAACCCAAGCGTGAATCTCGCAAAAGGCACCGATTTCGGTCGAATTACCGTCAATCTTTCCTGGCAACAGGGCCAGAATAAAAAGCCAGTTGACCTCGACCTGGCTGCATTTATTCGCTTAAAAAATGGCAAGAACGCTGGCGTCGAGGCACTTAGTAAATACTTTGGTGATTACGACAAAGCGCCCTTCATGCTGCTGCAAAAAGATCTGCGCGATGGCGATAACAAAGATGGAGAGTGGCTTTTCATCAACGGCAGCCAATGGCAGGAGATTGATGAAGTGCTGATTTATAGTTTCATTTACGGTGGCGCAAACAACTGGAGCGGGCTTGATGCCAACATCACACTCTCTGTTCCTGACCAGACGCCGATCAGCTCAAGCGTGGTTAATAAAGGTCAGCGCAATGATGTCGCGGCAATAGCACGTATAAAGAACGTTAATGGTGGCATCAAGGTTGAGCGGCTCAATAGTTTTTTTCCCGATAGAGAAACACTGGCTAAGCATTACGGCTGGCATTTTGAATGGACGCCAGGTGCTAATAAAAATTAACCACATTCATGTGATTTGCGCTAATAAACAGCCCTAAGCAGCCCTAAAAGGTTAGAAAATGCGAAATTCAATTCAGGGACCACTTTTACGTACCGGTAACAACTCTTCGTTTAAAGCGCTGGGTGAAACAGGCTATCCCGTCTTCAGGATGGCATTTCAATTGCGTGAAGCTATCTACCGTCTGGATGCGGGGCATGATTTAGCTCGTCATCTTGCCATTCCACAAAATGACCAGGGTGGCGATCGAACAGACTGGTACAGCAGTTTTGCTGGCGATGTGATTCCCTGGAGTAGTGCATCCGAAAGTGAGCAAGCCTCAGCACGTCAGCAATTCACAGAGTTCCATATGGCGGTACAGACATTAAGCGAACGGATGCTAAACGCCGGGAATAATGATGCAGGCGGTGACCGACATGTCTTCGCCAAGTTGTTAAAATCAGTAGTGAACTTCCCTGATGACGAGTTCCTTTATCTTGTCAACGGAGTGTTGGTGATCACTTTCTGGGGATTTGTGCATCCCACGGAGGGGGAACATAGCCCAATGCACTGGCTGCAACCCGGTTCAGTACCGATGCAGACGCCCGTTGCTCCCCTCTCGCACGCTACGCCGTCATTGGCACAACCGCTGAATACGACCGCGCAAACGATTGAGACCCTCGAGACCGCGACATTCACTCGTCGCAAGAAGTGGAACTGGCGCTGGCTGCTGTGGTTACTGGTCGCCCTGCTTTCTCTGGCGCTGATTCTGGGCCTGTTACGGGGTTGTGTTCCCTCACTCTCACTACCTGGTCTGGTTCATCATAGCCAGTCCGTCAGCGATGTGGACAATAGCCCAACGGTTGAAGGCCAGACTCAGACCGACTCAGGTCTAAATGTTCCTGCGACTTCAGGTACAGTGGTTTCCACAACGTCAGGCACTGACAACACCACGTCAGTAGTAAGCCCAGCTGGGGCAGTGCAGGAGAATACTCCACCGCAGGCGGTCAGCGATCCGACAACAGCTGATGCAACCGTCCCGGAAATGCAGAGTTCCACAGAGGCTCAACAGCCTGTCGCAAATAATGAAGCGCCAGCCGCAGAATCTGCGACTAATACGGAGCCATCTGCAACGCCAGCGCCCGTAGCAGAGCCACAGAACAGTAAGCCGCTAATGCCGGCGGAACCCTTCAGTGAGGTGCCACCGATGAAGCCATCACAGGGACAACCGCTAGCGCTTCCTGTCGCACTGCAAGATGGCCCGGCACAGTTTCTTAACGGGCAGTGGCGAGTGAACGGCGGTATTCAAGACAAACTCACGGGCCGTCCATTGCAGTTGCAATACGACTTTAAGCAGGGCAATGGCACGGTCAGCGTACGTCAATCTAATGGCGTCACCTGCAAAGGTCCAGCCCAAGGCAGTGTAAAGCAAGGCGCACTCAACATCATGAATCCTGAACAGATGAAATGTAGCGATGACTCAAACTTTATTGGCCCAACTATAGAGTGCAAATCGCTCAATGCTGCCCACACTGATTGTGTCGGCAATAATGCTGGGGACAAAACCTTCCCCATCCGCATGTTGCAACCCCATTCATAAACAGGGACGAATAGATTATGTTGCCTGAAATTATTTCTTATGATCGCCAGGTCACGCTGGTAGGTGATTCGGGAATCCAGTTTATGGATTTCGGTTTAACTCTTAAATCTCAACCCGCGGGCGAATTCGTCAAACTCGCCAACGGCGTACTGACGCGTCTGATTTACAACGAGCCACGCGACTACCTTTTCTATCAGCCGTCACCGGACAAGATTGAGAAGGCGAAAAGCCAGTACGACATTCCCGTCGCGCAAAGTCTTAAATTGCTGGATGGCACCTGGTTACCGCTCCCTCTGTTCCGTTTCAGCCTGCCCAACATCTATCAGGAAGGGCCGTTGAACTGGGCACGTTTTCGTATTGTAAAACTGCCCGAAAAAGATATGGATGGTCATACCCATCGTATGACACTGGCCATTGATACCCGTATCATGGTCAAACAACAATCGGCCGCTGACCTCAGCCCTAATCATGAAGATGTGAATGCCGGCGCAACTTTTGCCGTGGCTACCGCTACTTACGCTCTCAACTGGTACCTAACGCAAGACTGGGTGAAAGATTGGTTAGTTGATGCCTTCAACGATGCCAGCAAAGGCCGGGATCTCGATGAACGTGAGGATGAAATTACTCAGCAGTATCCGCTGGCGCACTACCTTAATCTGCTTTCACTTATGGCTGAGCCGCTTGAAGGTCTGCAAGCACAGACGGCAGCTTCTATTTCGCTGCCACAGTTTAAGGTGGTCGCCAATCGCGAAGTGAACGCCATTAAACCGATCCCCGTTGATCTAATTCTTGATGTCGGCAACTCCCGTACCTGCGGTATTATAATTGAAGATCACGGACAGTCTGGGTCTGGCCTCATGCACAACTATGTGCTGAAACTGCGCGATCTCAGCGCGCCTGAACAGGTCTATACCGACCCATTTGAAAGTAAGGTTGAGTTCTCACAGGCCTCTTTTGGCAAAGATATCTACTCCGTGCGCAGCGGTCGCCATGATGCTTTCCAGTGGCCCACCATCGCCCGTATTGGTGGAGAAGCGAGCCGCTTAGCCTCGCGACGTCGCGGAAGCGAAGGCTCCACCGGCTTATCCAGTCCAAAACGTTATTTGTGGGATGAAAAGTTCTATGGGCAAGGATGGCGCTTTAACAGCGGCTCAGTGCAGGATACCAACCCTCTCGCCACTGCTGCCCCCTTCGCCAATTTAATTAATGAAAAAGGCGATGCTCTGCATACCATCAAAGATGAGATGGATCGCATTCCTGTGTTCACGCCGCGCTACTCTCGCAGTTCCCTGATGACCTTTATGCTAGCAGAGGTGTTGACCCAGGCCATTAGCCAGATTAACAGTCCCGAACAGCGTATTCGTGAAGGTCATGCGGGTCTGCCTCGCCAGCTTCGCCACATTATTCTGACCGTACCACCCGGTATGCCGATGGCGGAACGCTGCATTCTGGATGACAGAATGCGCCAGGCCGTGGGCCTCGTGTGGAAATCCTTGCGTTGGCATACGGGTGAAGATGATCCGTATATTGATGAAAACGAAGAGCATAGCAAAGACAACGTCAAAATTCCGCTGCCTAAGATCCGCGTAGAGTGGGATGAAGCTTCCTGTGCTCAACTGGTTTATCTTTACACCGAAATTAATCAAAACTTTGCCGGCCACCCAGAAATATTCTTTGAAACTCTGGGCCGGCCTGATCGTCAGGATCGGGATACGATTACCATTGCCTCAATTGATATTGGCGGTGGCACCACAGATCTTGTAATTACCGATTATCGCCTGGATCGTAATGGCGTGTCCGGTGGCGGAGCGAATGTCCATATCATTCCTCAGCAGCGTTTCCGCGACAGCTTCAAGATTGCCGGTGATGACATTTTGCTTGATGTGATCCAGTCCTATGTGCTGCCCGCTTTTGAATTATCGCTGCGTGAAGCCGGTGTGCGTTCGGTTGAAACATCGATGTCTCATTTGTGCGGTGCGCAAAACATCAGTGCCGCTGAAGCGGTACTACGACAGCAACTCAGCCTACAACTGTTTGTGCCCCTGGCGCTGCACACTTTGTCCTGCTACGAGCAATACGATCCTCAGAATGAGCAGACTCATTTGCTGATTAACCAGCGCGTAAGTGAATTACTGCCCGCGGGTAATATCAGTGATGAAGTTGAAAACTTTGTGCGCCGTGAAGTAAAAAAGGCAGGCGGCCCGGATGACTTCAAACTGGCCGACGTTACTCTCAATATCACGCTGACCAAAGTACACAACGATGTGTGCTCAGGTAAGTTCAACATCGACAAAGTACTTACTGCACTTTGTGAAGTATTGTCCTGCTACCACTGCGATCTGCTGCTGCTGACGGGCCGCCCATCGCAACTGCCGGGCATTCAGGCCATAGTCCGACGCAACCTGCCCTTACCTCCAGGGCGTATTCTGGCATTGCACGGTTATCAAACCGGAACCTGGTATCCGTTCCATAAAAACGGCCATATACATGATCCGAAAAGCACCGCATCCGTGGGAGCGATGCTGTCGCAATTGTGCGCCAACCACAGCATTCCCAACTTCCATTTCCATATCTCCGCGCTGAAGCCGTATTCCACCATTCGTCATATCGGCACCATTGATATGGACAGCCTGATTCACGATGCCGACGTTATTTACCGTCATATCAAATCTGAAGATGGGCAGATAACCTTGCCAGTGTTGATGAATGATGAAGGGGAAGCCACCACAGCAAGCATCGTAATGCGTGGCGACCTGCGTTTAGGTTATCGACAACTGGATGCCGAGCGCTGGTCAGCCTCTCCTTTATACACGTTGCGATTTAGCGAGTCCGGACGCGAGAAATTCTCGAAAGCAGTGCCTATAGAAAGCGGCTCCCCTTATCTCAAAGTCAGACTGATGATTGATAAGGGCAAGGCTGCACGCAAATTAGGGCTGATCAGCGACCGCCTGACCATTGCTGATGTGAGCAGTAATACTGACAAATCTTTTGGCAAGAATGACGTAGAACTGGAACTCAATACGATGCCCGACACGGGACTCATCGACAGCCGACACTGGCTTGATAGCGGGAGTGTTAAAAAATAATGAACAACGATCAAAATACCCTGCAACAGGGATGGGCGGCTATCGCTCAGGGCTGCCAGGATGCGCTGAGCTGGGTAGATAATATGCGCCCCGACTCCCGTCGCCTGGACAACGAGGCCGATAAGCTCAACCTCGATTTATTTCGTACGCGTAATTTGGCTAATAGCCTTTCTCGGGTCTCCACTACGCCGATGACGGTCGGTTTCTTTGGTATCTCGCAGGCGGGTAAATCCTATCTGATCTCGGCATTAGCGGCAGGCAGCAATGGCGAACTGGAAGCACGCTATGGCACCCGTGTGGTGGACTTTATCAAGGAAGTTAATCCGGTTGGCGGTGGAAAAGAGGCAACCGGTTTGGTCACGCGTTTTACCCGACACGCTCCCGAGGCTCCGCAGGGTTTTCCGATTCCTCTTCGCCTGTTCAGTGAAATCGACCTAGCGAAGATCCTCGCCAATACCTGGTTCAATGATTTCAATCATGAACATCTGAATTATCAGCTTGATGAAAACCATATTGAAGAACACCTGCGTCCTTTTTTGCAACGGTCAAGCCAGGCTGTTAGCCATAATGGCGTCAGCAGTGAGGACGTTGTTGCCCTGTGGGATTATCTCAATGCCTCATTCAAAAAGTCAGTAGAAAAGCTTGAACATGCCTGGTGGCCACAGGTGCTGAAAATTGCACCTGTGCTCAATCCCCACGAACGAGCAGACCTTTTTTCTCTGCTTTGGGGCGAGCAGCCTGAACTCACGGAAACGTATCGCTCTCTGGCTCATGTGCTGGCAAAGCTTAACCATGCAGAAATGGTTTTTGCCCCATTAGACACGCTCATCGACCATAACAGCGGTAGTATTATGAACGTCGACAGCCTGAATCGTCTCGGTTCAAGCCAGGATCGAACTGTCGAAATACGCTACTGGAAAGAGAATCAACAAACTGGCAGCGCCCATTTGTCACAGTCGGAGCTAGCAGCATTGACCTCGGAGCTGATTTTCCCGCTGGCAGAGGTCACCCCCAACAGTGTTATGGAACAGGTCGATTTACTCGACTTCCCGGGCTATCGTGGCCGCCTTAAACTGCTTGCCCTCAAAGATGCCGCTCAGGCTGGTCAGAACCCAGTTTCGCAACTCCTGCTACGCGGTAAAGTTGCCTACCTGTTTGAACGTTACACCGATAATCAGGAGATGAACGCACTGGTAGTCTGCGCCAGCTCGTTCAAACAGAGCGACGTATCCGATGTAGGTCCGGTTCTCACCCGCTGGGTCGAGAAGACACAAGGCAAAACCGCAGCAGAGCGCAGCAAGAGTCAGTCGGGCCTTTTCTGGGCCATCACCATGTGTGACATGCGCATCAACGACAATCTGAAGAAAACGGAAAGTCAGTTAAACGAGGCGTGGGAAGGCATGATGCACATGACACTGCTGGAACGCTTTGCCCAGTATGACTGGTTAAAAGAGTGGTCATCCGGCAAGCCATTTGATAACTGTTTCTTGGTACGTAAACCGGGAATGGATACCCCATTCTTAACACTCGAAAACTTTCCTGGTCAGGAAAGTCTAAAAGAAATGGCGATAACGGAACGTTATCGTGACGTCATCGATACCATGGGTCGCGCTTTTGTCACTCGTCAGAATGTCCATCGTCACGTTGCCGCACCCAATGAAGCATGGCAGGAGATGCTAAAGCTCAATGATGGCGGAATTGCTCGCCTGACAGGTGCTTTACGCGGCGTTGCGCACCTGGCATTCAAACTAGACCGCCTGCGTGAGCAATTGAAGCAATGCCGTATTGAAATTGCTGAAAAACGCCTTGGTCGCTGGTATCAACATGACGGCGACGGCCAGCTTAGTAAAAAACAAGCAATTGCCAAAGAGTTGTGGCAAGGCTTATCTGCCAGCCCCCAGAGTTTGGGAGAAATCATCAGTCATTTGGATCTGCCTTCCCATGAACTGAAAAATATCTATCTAAGTATCCGCGAACAGGGCCAGGAACCGCAAAATAGCGAGGTGCAGCGTCCGCAAAATCCTTTTGCCGCTAATCCGTTTGCCAGTAATCCTTTCGCCAGCAATCCTTTTGGCGAGGAGTCTATTGACGTTGAGCCTGCCGCCGATGAGCCCAGGCCAGAACGTATCGGTCAGGATGATGAATTCGCCCATCAGGCATTCAAAGCCTGGGTCGCTCATCTCAGAGAGTTACCGCAGCAAGCCGCATTTTGGCAACAGCTGGGAATCAATAGTGAAACGATCAATTTACTGTGCGAAGAGCTGATCACCGCGGCTACGCGTCTCGACCTGGAATGCACGCTCAAACGCGCGCTGGCAGGCCAGGAGCAGGCAGGGATACGTCGTGAGCAGTTACTGACTCGACAAACTCTTCGCGTTCAACTGGCGATGCGAGACTTTATAGCCTGGTTTGGCTACCTCTCATTACCCGAAGCGAAAATCCCTGACAGCTATGTCGGCGAGAAAAACAAGGTCTTTGCCCGCCAAACCTCACTTGCCAATGATGAACTGCCGCAGCTCTCTGCTGTCGCTCCACAACCCGGCGTGGCCTATATGGGCGACTGGCTATCGGCATTAATGGCACTCACTCTGAGCAATGCAGGCCACAGTGCTACAAGTGATATTTCCCCTGAAAAAAATCGGCAACTTGGCCAGATTATTGGCCAAATGAAACAAGAGAGCCTGTCATGCTAGCTAAAATTTTTCCCTGCCAACCCGCTGTACCGGGATTTGCACAATTGATGATTCGTCTGCGCGGCGAAGACGCCTTGCTGGCGAATTTGAATTTTACGCTGTGCAATAATGAGCAGAATTATCTGCAGCCTGACGGCCTCTGGAGCCCGGCACCACACGTATTTACTCTAAACGGTGGGTATGAATTCAATAAAGGCAGCGGTTTTCGTATTGGCCCGAACTTGCTTGACCCACTGTTGGCGAGCGCCAGTCAGGTGCAAATTCAGGCCCAATTAGCCTCAGGAGCAACGCGTAATACCACACTCCAGTTGGTGCGTGATGAGTTGTTCTCTTCAGGTGCCAGCGGAAAAACCGTCAACTACGGTGGCCGTAGCGTGGCGGACGCACCTATTCCAGCGCCTGAACCAGAAACTGCGCCGGAGAAAGAAGCCGAGTCAACCCCCCCTGAACCCTCTCGCTCGCCGACGGCACCACGCCCAAAGCGTCGCGCTTCGATCATTCCAGTTATCGCTGCTGTGCTTCTGGTTCTGCTGCTTGCAGCCGCTGCGGCTTGGTGGTTCCATGTACGAGATCACACCATGCCACCAGCAGCAGAAAAACAACCGGAAACGCCAGCCGTTGCAGCCGCAGCCAAGCCGGATGCCAGCGAATGTTCTCCAGCTAACCTGACAAGCCAGAGTGAGCTTGATTTCGTGCAAAACTGCGCGCAACAAAAACTCGACAGTGACAAGTTGCTGTCCATCATTCAGGCAGCAAAAGACGCCAGGAAATGTGGTGTAGCACAACGTCTGTACGCGCACAGTGCCCAGGGTGGTGATACTAAAGTGGCTCTCGCTTATGCCGCTGAATACGATCCGCAGGATCATAAAGCGAGCGAATGCTTTAAAACGTCAGACCCGGATACCGCCGCTTACTGGTATGACACCGTGCTGCAAACTGATCCAGAAAACCAAAAAGCGAAGCAACGCCTTGAGGAGTTGAAAAAATGATGAATAAACATTTTCTTCGGCTCGCCCTGTCATTATGGGGTCTGCTAATGATCAACCACGCGCTTGCAGCAGAGGGAGGTAAGCCCCTGCTGCAGGAAGGTAAGAAAACGTTGTTCCAGCGCGTGTTAACTACACCGGGCTGCAAGCTGGGCAGCGAGGCGGGGGATAATAAGGGCCCACTGCAACCCGCCTTTAGCAGCTTCTATGTCTATCAAAAAGCGGATATAAACGGGCAAAGCTGGGTCAAAGTGGGGCCAGATAGTTACGGGAAAACCATTGGCTGGCTACCGCAGTCCTGTACCGTTGACTGGAAAATGCAGTTAACGCTGGCCTTTACCAACCCGGCGAACCGTGACCGATTGGTATTCTTCAAAGATAAAAAAAGCCTGGATGATATCCTTAATGCGCCCGATCCCGTCTCGGTGGTGGCCCCTTTACGTGCCCATCTGAAACGTGACGGTCATGCAGAAGGTGTGTTAGCCCAGGAACCAGAATACTTTGTTGATCTGCAAAAACAGTTCTACCTGCTGCCGATTCTCAGCGGTGAAGAGGTTATGACCGAGAGTGGCTTTTACACGCGCTTGCTTAACGTCGCCTCTGTGAGCAAAGCGGATCCCAACGCAAAACCGGCCGATGATGTGAATCAGCTTAAAGGCTTTAACGCCTCGGTCGTTTTCGTTATCGATTCCACCATCTCGATGGGTCCTTACATTGATCGCACCAAAGAAGCGGTCAACAAAATCTATGACAAGATTAAACAGGAACACCTGCAGGATCAGGTTAAATTTGGTCTGGTTTCCTTCCGTTCAAACACCAAAGCCGTACCCGGGCTCGAATTTAATTCGAAAATATTCGCCGACCCGAATCAGGTGAAAGATGGTGCTGACTTCTTGCAAAAAGTTGCCGGTCTGAAAGAAGCCAAAGTATCCAGTTCCCTGGTCGATGAGGATGCCTACTCGGGTGTGCTCTCCGCGATTGATAACATCAACTGGAGTCCATTCGGCGCACGTTACATCGTTTTAATCACCGATGCGGGTGCCATTGATGGCAGTAATAAACTTTCATCAACCGGGCTCGATGCGAAACAGTTGCGTCTGGAGGCAGGTAATAAAGGCATTGCCCTTTATACCCTGCACCTCAAGACGCCTTCAGGCAAAGCTGACCATGCGAAAGCAGAAGGCCAGTACCGCGATCTCTCCAACTTCGACAGCACGCAATCTAACCTGTATCAATCCGTAGATGCGGGCGACCTGAAAGCCTTTGGGCAACAGGTGGACGCGCTGGCAGCCGCGATTACCGATCAGGTTAAATCTGCCTATATGGGCGATGCCGCCATTGGCAGTGCTCTCTACTCAAAGGATGACGGCAGGAAGACCGCTCCAGAGAATAAATTGCTGGAAGATACTGCACTGATTGGTCACGCCATGCAGCTGGCCTGGCTGGGTAAAAAGAATGACACTCAGGCACCGCTGGTGTTCAAGGCATGGATCAGCGACCGCGATCTCATCAAACAAAATATCCCCACAACAGACGTTCGCGTCCTGCTGACCAAAGGGCAATTAAGCGATTTAAGCGATGTGGTGAGCCAGATCCTGCAAGCCGCTAACGAAGGCATGATTTCGCCAAATAAAATGTTTGAGCGCTTGCGTACCGTAGCCGCCACAATGGGGGCCGATCCTAATCAGCTCAAGCAACAGGACAACACCAAAATTAACGATTTGGGTGTATTAGGCGAATATCTGGCGGACCTCCCCTATAAAAGCGACGTGCTGAATCTCGACGAAGAAACATGGAAAAGCTGGGATGGTCTGTCTCAGGAGAAATTCATCCGCACGCTTTCGACCAAGTTACGCTATTACCAGAAATACAATGCGGACGTGGATCGCTGGGTGGAACTCGCCAAAGGTAGCGATCCTCGCGATCGTGTCTACCCGGTGCCACTGGAAATGATGCCCTGATGCTGCACATCGACAATTTGTGTGTCGTGCGTGGTAAACGGGATCAGGCGCACGCTGTCTACTTACCGCAGCTCAGTCTGCGGCCAGGCCAGGTGATGGCGGTGACCGGTGAAAGCGGCTGCGGCAAAAGCACACTCCTTGAAGCGATCGGTTTATTGCTTCGACCCGCCAGCATTGGGCGTTTCACACTGGAGGCTGAAACAGTGCTCGATGTGGGCGCACTCCTCACCCACAATCAGCAAGCAGCGCTGGCCGATATCCGCGCTCGCCATTTAGGCTTCGTGCTGCAAAATGGCGGGCTACTTCCCTTTCTCAGTGTACAGGATAACATCACATTGCCGAGTCAGTTGCTTAGTAAGCAGCCGGACAAAGCGATGTTGCAGCGGGTTATTGATACGTTAAAACTAGCCCCATTGTTGAGTAAGCTCCCTGCTCAGTTATCCTTTGGCGAAAGACAACGTACCGCATTTGCCCGCGCTATTCTCCATCGTCCCGGATTAGTGCTGGCTGACGAGCCCACCGCCGCACTCGATCCTCACAATGCCCAGCAACTGTTTCGCCTGTTTATCGATCTGGTGGCTCAGGAGGGCATGATGGCACTGGTTATCTGTCACGACTGGCCCTTGGTGCAACGCTTCAATCTGCCCTGTTTAGTTGCTCGCACTGTCTCAGATTCATCAGGCCTGTCAGGAAATCAAGCCCAAAGGGGAACTCATTTTGTCCTTTAACCGTACCCTCCTGCTGGGACGCCTGGCACTGCAAGATCTGTGGCACGATCGCATCATCTCATTTTGTATTGCTTCTTCTCTGGTCGCCGTGATCGCTCCACTGCTGCTGCTGTTTGGATTGCGGTTCGGCATTGTCAGCCAGTTACAGGATGAGCTCGCCAACGATCCACGCAACCTTGAAATCAGAATGTTGAGCAGTGGCAGTTATGATCCCGAGTGGATAGCACAACTGCGCCAACGTCCCGATGTTGGATTCGTCATTGGGCAAACGCGTTCACTGAACACGCTGGCAGACCTGCAAGTAGACAGCAGCCACTTCATTGAAAATGCCGAAGTTATCCCGACCGACGTGGGTGATCCGCTATTAGGCAATCTCACGATCCAGCAGGAAAATGAGGTGGTATTAACACAGGAAGCTGGACGAAAACTAGCGGTCAAAGCAGGTGATAGCGTGACACTGCGCGTTAGCCGACAACTAGATGAGCGCCAGGAGTGGGGACGGAAAAGGCTGGTAGTTGCAGGCATACTCCCCGCCACGTATTTTAATCGGGCAGCGATTTTCACTCAATCTTCTCTGCTACTGACGCTTGAGCACTTCAGAGACGGTTACGCGATCCCTGCCCTTGGGGTAAGCAGCGGGCAGCCGTTGAACTCTAATCCCCCGCGTTATGCACGTGCCAGATTATATGCCAGGAGCATCAACCATGTTGCCAGCCTTGAAAGCGATCTTCGCGCTCAACGCATCGAAACCTCAAGCCGACTGGCAGATATTGAAAATGTGAAAAGCATTAATCGCGTGCTAGGGCTGATTTTCAATATCATCGCCGCCACCGCTCTGGTGGGGTGTGTCGCCTCGCTAATCGGTTCATTCATCGCTAACGTCGATCGCAAACGCAAACATATTGCCGTCCTGCGGCTTTTAGGTTTTACCGGCCCGGCAGTGGGAGGCTATGTCATCGTGCAGGGCTGCCTGCTGAGCCTGTTTGCCTATATCGGTGGCTACGGCATTTACCTGATCGCCAGCCAGATTTTTAATCGGGCGCTGGCAGCTAGCCAGGCGACCGATCAGATGATGTGCAAAATAACTTTAATGCACAGTCTGCTGGCCATGCTCATCACTGTGGTCGTGGCACTGGTGGTTGCCAGTATTGGCGCTTATCGAGCCATTAAAATTGAACCTGCGCAGAGTCTGCGTGAAGTTTGATTCATCCTACCCACTTTTTAGTTAACGAAAGATTAGCGGAGATTGTTCGTGACCTTAACGCCTGCCTCACTGCCGTACTGGTTAGCTCTCGGCCTGCTCGCCAATGGACCTTACGCCTTGGCGGAACCCTGGACGGAGAACACCTGGAACCCCAAACCTGATAGCGAAGATATCGTTCTGCCTATGCCCTGTGAGGGTTCAATGGCGTTCCGTCGGGTTGAGATTCCCATGGCAGGCCCACTTGATGATTTGCCGATCACCCTGGGCCAGGATAGTGGGGATTGGGGCGTCATTGAACACAGTTACCCTGCCTTTATCGCCGGTAGCTTCACGGATAAAAAGGCGAAAGGACGCTACTACTTGGTCGCCAAATATGAACTGACGACGTTGCAGTATCAGGCTTTAACAGAAAACACGTGCCCGACACCTTCGCGCAAACTCAGTTTACCTATGACCGGAATAAGTTGGTTTGACGCGGTTAGCGCCGCCGATAAATATAACCAGTGGCTGCGCAACCATGCCATGGATAAGTTGCCGAAGGAGGACGGTGACGCCGGCTTCTTGCGCCTGCCGACTGAAGTCGAATGGGAATTTGCCGCTCGCGGCGGCCTGAAAGTAAATAGCGCCGAATTCCGCGATCAGCACTACCCGATGGATGACATGAAAAACTATGAGTGGTACTCAGGAGCGCAATCATCCAATGGCAGAGTGCAACTCATTGGATTACTGCAGCCCAATACACTGGGTTTATATGACATGCTGGGTAATGTGTCAGAGATGATGTTCAACCCATTTTATCTTAACAAGCTCAACCGCCTGCATGGGCAGGCAGGTGGCTTCGTCGTACGTGGCGGCAACTTCCTCTCAAACCCAACGGAAATTCGCAGCGCAACGCGTAAAGAAGTGAATTACTATGATCAGGCCACCCCATCTATCAGCAAAACCACTGGTCTGCGTCTGGTTCTGGTGGCACCCACCATCACCTCAACCGATAAGGTCAAGCTGCTGGAAAAAAGCTGGGAAGACCTCGGAGCTGATAGTCAGGCTAATACTCAAAAAAATGATGAAGCCAAAGATACGGTTAAAGCGCTGGGCAGTCTTGCGTCGAATGTCGACGATGCCGCGTTGAAGCAGAAGCTTAAAGACCTGGAAAATCAGCTGCGTGCAAGCAATCAGAAACAACAGGAAGAGCGCGTTCAGTCGATACGCGCCAGCCTGAACTTAGGTTCTTTCCTCTGCACTAAGTTGCAGGATGATGGTCGGTTCTTCGATTTCTTAAACCATAACTACGAACTGCTGTGTAATAACAAGGACGCCAACGCTGCTAACTGCGCCATGCGTAAAACCAAGCTGGGTGAGCAATTCGCCAGCCTGCAGCAACTGACAGGATATTATGCCAGTAGTCTGGTGGATGCCGCCACGCTGTATGGAAAAGACGGGCTGCAACGTGAAGTCACAGTGTTCGATCAAATGCTGACACTCAATAAACGGCTATCAGGGTTGAAGCCTTTCCTCGCCGCGCACTGGCAGAATCAGCAGAAGTACCTGGAGAACGGTAAAATTGATACCGCTAGTTGGCTGGAAACCTGCAAAAAAATCCTCCCCCCGCAGGCTATTGCTCAACCAAAGTAGAAGAAAACATGAAATCGACCCTAAAACTTTTATGAGCAAAGATGTTACTGGAACTGGGCTGGCAATTGAGCAGCCTTGCCGAAGAGACATAGCGCTATATCAATATGAGTAATACCGAGAGCTTGTGGATGCAGAATGTTTGAGATGCCTGAAAATTTGTAGGTCATGATCCTGCCCGGCGGGAAGGGGTTGCCCGACCATCGCAATGTTGAAGGCTTTCAAGGTCCAGCCCCGACCAGCTTCATTGGCGTCGATAATGAGCGTGGCATGTGGTGCCGCTGCACGAATCGCCGCCACTTTTTCCAGAATCTCTCTGCGGTCGAGCTTAATTTTGAGCAGGATGGCGCCCCGTGACACGGCATCTGCCGCCGCGAGAGCCATATTTTCCTGCGTATCCAGGCTAAGGGTTTCTGCCGTAATGACTGACTCAGGCTGAGAGCACGAACTCATTTGCCACAGCGTCTGATTCGCCCGGGCGGCATCAAGTCGCCACAGCGCACAGTCCAGCACATTGCGCGCTGAACCGGCGGGTAACCGCTGTTGCAGATCATGACGGCTCAGGCCCGACTCCACCTCAGTACGTACGGCTTCGAGCAAAGCCTGAACGCTATCCGGCGACTCATCGTAACGCGCCGTCGGCGTACATTCGCCCTGCCCGATGAAACCCGCCTGCTCCAGCGTGACCCGGATGACCGTCACGGCGGTTCGGGTACCGCGTGCGATAGCAAAAGGTCGCGCCAGCGGCAGCTCCACCACCTCAATCTGCAACTGTCGCATTTCAGCCACGCTCCTGAAGCAGTGCGGCGATCTTATCAATACCAAAACGCACCGGATCCGTGGCCGGTAAGCCGAACTCCGCGCTGATGTCGGCGCAATAAGCGAGCGCCTCTTCTTCACTGTAATTGGAGGTGTTGATAGCAAAGCCAGCAAGCTGGACGGACTCACTGGTCACCTGCGCGACACGCAGATTGGCTTCAACGCACGCCTGCAGGCTGACCATGGGCTGGTGTGGCAAATGACGCATATGAGGACGTCCCATTTCGTGACACATTACCAGCCAGTGCGGTTGCGCGCCGTGCATCAGCCCCATACTCACGCCCGCATAGGAGGGATGGTACAGCGAGCCCTGACCTTCAACGATGTCCCAGTGGTCCTCGTCATTTGCCGGTGACAGCGCTTCTGCGGCACCGGCAATAAAGTCAGCGATAACCGCATCCACAGCGATGCCCTCCCCCGCGACCAGAATGCCGGTCTGCCCCGTGGCACGGAAATCGGCTTTCATACCGCGCGCGCGCATCGCCGCTTCCAGCGCCAGTGAGGTGTACATCTTGCCCACTGAGCAGTCCGTACCCACCGTCAGTATCCGCTTACCTGAACGCTTCTTACCGCTGCCAACATTAAGCGCTGGACGCATATGACGCAGGTCAAACAGCTCAACGCCAGAAGCCTGCGCAAGCGTCACCAGTTCCGGCTCATCCACCAGCCGATGGTGCAGACCACTCGCCACATTCATGCCTGCTTTAATGGCACTTTTAATCGTTTCCAGCCAGTGCGCTGGCAGATAGCCGCCGGCATTCGCCGTACCCAGTACCAGCGTTTTTGCGCCGCGCGCTATAGCGCCGGGAATATCCAGTTCATCCAGACCCAGACTGACCGTGCAGCCCGGCAGTTTAATTTCGCCAACGCACTGCTCCGGCCGCCAGATATGAACGCCGCGCGCCGTTTTTGCCGCGAGGGGATCGGTAACATCGCCAAGAAAAAGTAAATAGGGTTGTGGGATTAGCATGTTGTCTCTCGTTTCAGCCAAAAGATCAGGTTCTGAAACCACTATTTCATGCGTTCTGAAAGGTGACGAATGCTTGTTTAGCAGGAGGGTATAACGGCAG
>Ga0308167_1001621_pt1 | contig 24854 bp, 19 predicted proteins | sample PhyCR1_2_FD_202138 | JGI IMG/M metagenome (GOLD analysis project Ga0308167, IMG submission 202138) | Phyllosphere microbial communities from UC Gill Tract Community Farm, Albany, California, United States - DLSLRC.R1 | ecosystem: Host-associated > Plants > Phyllosphere > Unclassified | place... | reverse complement strand
AGTTACGAAAGGACTGAATGGCAAAGATGTAAGTGCGACCGATACATTGGCACCGCAAGGTGACAATGACAACGATCCGAATACACCAGCAGACCCGGGTCTTGACCTTGTAGCAGGTGCGATTACCGTTGATATCGATCCTAATGGATATATTTCAGGGACAACAACGGATGTAGCACCAAATACAGAAGTAGTATTAACTATTGCTGGCTATAATGAAAATGGTGAAGCTGTCCATATTCAACGACCTGTTCAAACAGACGCAGATGGTCATTATCAATATGATTTGATGCCTACAGATGGAATTATACCTGCATCAGACGGATCACAAATTTCTGTAGTTGCGGAAACTAATGATCGTAATGGTCATGTACTTAATGCTCAGGATTCTGAAATAGTTGAGCCAGTTGTTAAAGGTGATTCATCTACTGGAGTAACCAATGGTGGAGATTCTGTAACAGGTACATCTGGAGATGATTTATTAGCGGGTGATATTGGCGGATTAAAAACTAATTTTGTTGCTGATCAAGACTATAATATTTCTATTGTTTTAGATCTATCAGGCAGTATGTTATATGCAATGAATGGTACGGGTAATCCACCTGCTGGTGAGTCTCGACTTGCTATTGCTATCAAGGGTCTTAAAGCCTTTATTCAGCAAATGACTGATCATGATGGCGTGATTAATTTACAAATAGCTTCATTCTCAGCAAATGGTAGCGTTGGAAATGGTTATAACCAAGTTTTCTTAAATGTAAGTAGTAATAATATAAATGAAATATTCACTTATCTTGATAGTCTGCAAGCAGGTGGTGGTACCTATCCAGAAGGAGGATTTAATAAGGCTGTAGATTGGTTTGACGATATCTCTACTGCTGATTTTGAAAATCAGACTTATTATCTTACAGATGGAGAACCAAACAGTTCTCAATCAACTTTGGACAATGCATTTGCTCCATTAGCTGAGCAGAGTAAAGTTTTTGCAGTAGGTGTGAGTAGTTCAATTAGTGATACCACAGTCTCTCGTTATGACAATACCGATGTCAATGGAAATAAACTTCCTGGTGATTGGAGTGGTACTAATCATGGTGAAGCTAAAGCTATTGCTGATGCTGATAAACTGATAGCTTACTTAATAGGTGGCTCCGAAAACTTTATACCTGCTGATGTTGGAGGTGATACGGTTAAAGGAGGCGCTGGAGATGATGTTCTGTTCGGTGATGCTATAAATACGGATCATTTAACATGGACAGGATATGATCCTCTTCAGTATCCTAAATATTCAGGTTATTCAAAATTAATCGCATATTTAAAAGCTGAAGTTACTAGTGGTGCTGAACCAAGCCAGCAAGATATCTATGACTATATAAAAGAGAATTTCCGTGATTTTGTTGCTGCTGATACTGCTGATCCAGCGACTAAAGGAGGGAATGACACGATTTATGGTGGTGCTGGAAATGACATTATTATTGCTGGTGCAGGTAATGATGTTATTTATGGTGGTTCAGGAAATGACATTATTTCGACTGGTCGAGGTGATGATACCATTGTCTATGATGTGTTAAATGCAACAGATGCTACTGGAGGTAATGGTACTGATACTTGGATAGATTACGAAGCTAATGACAAAATTGAATTTGGAGAAGATTTCTTCGAAGGCTTATTAGCGGATCAGAGTAATTTAGGTGATTATATTACTGTTGTTGATGATGGTAATGGTAATGCTGTAATTCAGGTAGATCGTGATGGTGGTTCTGGAACTTATACTGCGTCTGATTTATTAATTATTGAAAATCAAGCTGGTTTAAGTTTGCAGGATTTACTCAATAATAATCAGATTATTATTGGTTGATTACATTAAACGGTTATAGATCATAGATCTATAACCGTTTTTTAATTCTACTTCAGGTCGGTTAAAAGAAATATTAATTCATTTATATAGCTTTTAATTTGATGGTTAATAACTGATCGATTTTATTTAGATATTTTAAAATGCCTCTCATTACATCTAGATTAGGATGGATTTTATTTTCTCCTTTCTTTTTATTTATATCGCCAGTTCATGCAGATACATTTAAGAGTTATTTAAATACTGCAAAAAATCACTTGAGCCAATATTTAGGAAAAGAAACAGAAAATGATTTTCAAAAAGTAAGTATTCAAAAGTTGAGTGATTTTAGCTTAGACGAGCGCTTAAATTATGAGACTCTACCGTTAGTGACTTCTTCAAAAATACAAGAGAAGAATTCAAAGATACAAACTCCAAATAAAAATTTAAGATGGGAACAGCAATCTCTAGATTTTACTGAGGCCATACATCAAGCTTTACAACGTCGTCCAGAAATTACTCAGAGTATTGCAACTATTGCTGGACAAAGCGCGAGTATTGATGTGGCTAAAGCTGCATATTATCCTCAAATATCGGGTGGAATTACTACAGCTGATTTAACTTCAGGAGAGCGAGGAAGACAACTTTTTACGATTTCAGCATCTCAAATGTTATATGATTTTGGAAAAGTTAGAAGCTCTGTTGATATTGAGAAAGCTAAATTAATTCAAGAACAAGCAAACACTTTAGCAAATATTGATGATATCGCTTATCAAACAGCAAATGCCATTATTAATATTAAACGCTATCAAGAAATTTTACGTATAGCCGATCAACAAATTAACGGTATAGCACGTATTACTGAAATAGCAAATCTACGTGCAAATGCTGGTATTAGTAGCCAAGCCGATCCAGTACAAGCACAGTCGAACTTGGAAGCTGCTGAGTCGAATAAAATTGTTCAAGAAACTCAACTTAAACAGTATCAACAAAAATTACGTAATTTACTGGGATATAACGTCTCAAATTTAGAAATAAATATTCCTGACTATGTAGTGAAAAATGCAGGACTTTATGATGAGACAGAATTTACATTAATTCCAGAAATGATGGCTGCACAAGCTGCAATACAAGTTGCTAAATATAGAAAAGAACAAACAAAGTTAAGTAATTACCCAACTATAAATATTAAGGGAAGTTTAAGTCAGGCATTAAATGGTATAAATCCGAATAATAATAAAGATGATGGTTTTTATAATTCTATAATACTAGAAACAACAAGTGATTTTTTTCAAGGTGGGGCTACACGTTCCAAAGAGCGCGCTGCAAGTTATGCTGAAGAAGCGGCAAAAGCAGAGTTAGACTCCGTATATTTAGATGTATCCGATCAAGTACAGCTTATTCGTCAAGAAATAGAAAATAAACAGAGACAAATTCAAGTTCTTAGAGAACGCCAAAATTCTACGATTCGTACAAAAGAGCTATATCAAGAGCAATATAAGTTAGGTACACGATCCGTTGTTGATCTTTTAAATGCTGAACAAGCCATTCATAGCGCAGCTCAAGAAATAGAGACTGCTCGATATGATATTTATTCGAACTTAGTACAATTTATTAAAATAACTGGCCGTTCTCGAGATTTATATCGTTTAAATAATACTTCTATTCAAGGATTCCAAATTCAGCCATGAGCAATGTAATTAATTATCAGCCATGGCTTCAAGCCATTTTAGTTGTTGCTAAACATTATCTTATTGATCCATCGGAAGAGAAGCTTAGACTTCAATTTGATTGGCATGAGAACCAAACAATAGATGAAATTTTAACATTGGCGGCACGCCAAATTGGAATGAATTATCGTAAGGCCCAGTTAGACTTAGACGAAATTAGTCCATGGCATTTGCCTGTTATTGTTGAAATGAAAGATGGCCAAGTGGGTGTACTAGATAAAATTGATGCGAATCAAAATTTAAGTGTTCAGTTAAGTGGAGATCAAGGTTTAGCGCAAATATTCACATTTGATATTCTTAAATCGCATGTAATTAATATTTATATTTTACGACCCGAAAAATCTGTGCCAGATGCTCGTATCGATGAATATATAAAACCATATGAAGCAAGCTGGTTCTGGGCAATTATTTTACGTGATTGGAAAAGATATATAGATATTATGTTTGCTTCTCTGATTGCAAATATTTTGGCATTAGCAACTATAGTTTTTTCTATGAATGTTTATGACCGAGTTATTCCTGCTCAATCTGTACCAACCTTGTGGGTATTGGCAGGAGGGGTGTTGATAGCAGCTATATTTGAATTTTGCTTGCGTGTTGCCCGTATTTATTTATCGGATATTTTAGGAAAGCGCGCTGATTTAAGTATTTCAGATTTAGTATTTGGCCATGCGTTAAGAATAAAAAATAAAGAGCGTTCTAAATCTACTGGGACTTTCATTTCACAAATTAGAGAGTTGGAAGGTGTTAGAGACTTAGTGACATCAACCACAATATCAGCGATTGCTGATTTACCATTTTTCTTATTATTTCTTATTATTTTTTGGTTGATTGGCGGGAATTTGTTTTGGGTAATGATAGTCGTAGTACCACTTATGATTATTCCTGGCATTTTAATACAAAAACCATTAGCGAAATTAGCTTCTGAAGGCATGCGAGAAAGTGCGATTCGTAATGCAATGTTGGTTGAATCTATTCAGGGAATTGAAGATATCAAATTATTAAGGGCTGAATCGCGTTTCCAAAATCAATGGAATCATATGAATGAAGTATCAGCTGATATTTCAATGCGTCAGCGTAAATTAGTTGGCGTAATGATGGCATGGACTCAAAAAATACAAGGTTTGGCTTTTGCTATTGTGGTCCTTGTTGGTTGTTTTGCAGTCATGAAAGGAGAAATGACAACTGGGGCTCTAGTGGCTTGTTCAATTCTTTCATCAAGAATGTTGGGGCCTATTGCACAAATTTCAGGAGTATTAGGGCGGTTACAGCAAGCTAAAGTTGCTAAAACAGGTTTAGATGAACTTATGAAAAAAACAGTTGATCAACCTCCTCATGCACATCTCATTCATAGACCTGCATTATCCGGAAATTATGAGTTAAATCAGGTCGAATTTAGATATAACGAAACTGAAGGTAAACCCATATTACTAATTTCGAAGCTTAATATTAAAGCTGGAGAGAGAATCGCAATTTTAGGACGTAATGGTGCAGGTAAGTCTAGTCTGCTGCAATTGTTGGCGGGTATGCAAGAACCTATAAAAGGTCAAATTAAATTGGATGATATTGCTTTAGGATTAATTGACCCATTGGATATTCGTCGAGATATAGGGCTATTAAACCAAAATGCACATCTTTTTTTTGGATCAATTCGAGAGAATTTAAAATTAGGAGCACCATTAGCCACTGATATCGATATTTTAAAAGCGTTGGATCTCGCAGGTGCGTTAGAATTTTTACAAGAAAAAAAAGAAGGTTTGGATTATCAAATTTTAGAAGGTGGCGTTGGGTTATCGGGTGGACAAAAACAAGCCTTATTACTGGCCCGGCTATTAATCAGAAAGCCTAATATTTTATTACTAGATGAACCTACAGCTGCGCTTGATGATGTTTCAGAAAAGCATTTTATTGAACAACTAAATAGTTGGTTAGGTAATAAAACATTAATTGTTGCTACTCACCGACAGGCAATATTGGAATTAGTTGATCGTGTAATTGTTGTTAATAATGGAAAGATTGTAATTGATGGTCCTAAAGAGCAGGTTTTGAAATTATCTCAACCTAAGCAACAAATAGGAGTCAAATCATGAGCCATGGCCAGTTAAATAAGAATAAACAATTAGGACAACCCTTACCTAAAGTTAGTGTATTTATATGGATTATCTGCTTTGGACTTCTCATTTTACTAATTTGGGCTTGGGTATTTAAATTAGAAGAAGTTTCAACAGGAACTGGAAAAATTATCCCTTCATCAAAAGAACAAACTATTCAATCTTTAGAAGGTGGGATTCTGACTAAACTTAATGTTAAAGAAGGTGAAATTGTTGAAAAGGGAAAAAATCTTGCACAACTTGATCCAACTCGATTTGCATCAAATGTTGGTGAGACAAAATCATTGCTTCTTTCTTCTAAAGCAACAGCTGCACGTTTAAGTGCTGAAGTAAATGGAACAGCTTTAATATTCCCAAAAGAGGTATTAGAAGAGCAAGCACTTGTGAATGCAGAAACGGCGCTTTATCACTCTCGACGTTCAAATTTGGAAGATTCACTAGCTGGATTAAAAAAAGCTTTAGTTTTAGTAGAACAAGAATTGGCAATGACCGAACCGCTTGTTGCTAAAGGGGCCGCTAGTGATGTTGAAGTATTACGTTTGAAACGACAAGCAACAGATTTGGTAAATCAAATGAATAATATTCGAAATCAATATTTGGTTAAATCTCGTGAGGAGTTAGCAAAAGCAAATACTGATATTGAAACCCAATCCCAAGTCGTAAAAGGTAAATCTGACACACTTAAACGAGCTATTTTTAAGTCGCCAGTTCGTGGAATCGTTAAAGAAATTGATATTATGACTATTGGAGGTGTTATTTCCCAAAATGGGAAATTAATGACAATAGTCCCCTTGGATGAAAAGCTTCTAGTTGAAGCACGTATATCCCCAAGAGACATTGCCTTTATTAGACCAGGTCAAGAAGCTTTGGTTAAAATTACTGCCTATGACTATTCTATTTATGGTGGTTTAAAGGGAAAAGTTACTGTTATTTCTCCAGATACATTACGTGATGAAGTTAAACAAGATCAATTTTACTATAGAGTTTATATCCGTACAGATTCTGATAAATTAGCTAATAAAAATGGAAAATATTTTAATATTACACCAGGTATGGTAGCTACTGTAGATATTAAAACAGGGGAAAAAACTATATTAAATTATTTAATTAAACCTTTTAATAAAGCAAAAGAAGCTTTAAGGGAAAGATAATAGATTTTTAAATTTCTTTGGAGGGAGGACTAGTTTTATGTTGTAGTTGAATTGTTTTATTAATATTAACTTTCTTGGTCAGCGCAAAGAACAGAAGTTATAACAGCCCATGTTAAAGTGGGCTCTTTATTAAATTTAATGTGTTGTTTTATTGCAATTTGATAGTTTTTATAAAATTAATTTCTAAGGATTGATTGATAATTATATGGTGTATTAATACTACCTCTGTAAATGATCTTTTAAACGGTCATTGCAATAAATCCAAGTAGAATCCTGCCTTATAAGCAGAAGCCTGAAATTATAGTGCTTAATCTGCTATGTATTACAAAAATTAGCCAATCCTTCATTAACCTCTTACGTTTTCCAAGATAGACTCCACATAAATACGCAGCTTCAACTTCATCTGGTAGCTTGTGTGCTAATACATATTCACATACTTCACGAAGATACTCCATTTTATCGGCTAACCAGTCACGGAAAGTTGAACGGAAAACATGTGTTGTGATTACTCGATTTTGTTTAAGATCAATATAAACAATTCCATTTTTATTTTAATTTTTTTCATGCATCCCTTTAATTACAATGGTTAAAGAGATGTCAGATATCATACCATCACACGGAATATGGAAAATGAGGTCATCTGGTTAAAGATAAATTTCTTGGTAAAGTTTTTTAATTAATCTAATTGCTTTTCGGGATTACATAATTGGAAAACTAGTAGGAATTCATTTTGAATAAATAAAATTAATAGTTTTTTCTTTAATCTTGAATTTATTAGTTTTATTGTATTAAATATATACTTGTTACATTTAAAATACCAAAATATTAATTTTATGATGATGTTTTAAACAAAAGGAAAGAGGAAGTGAAGACGTTTTTTATGTGGGTTGGGCTTGTAGTCATTGTTCTTATTCTTGTTGCAATTTTTGTAAGAGGTGTTAGTCAAAATACTACCGTTACTACAACTTCAAATATTAAAACTGCTGCAACAGACGAAGAAGTACGTCAAATAGCTATTGAAGCTGCCAATGAAGCTATTGCAAAAGAAGAAGTAGAGAAAGAAACTATAACTGCAAATGCTTCTGAAGTGCTTGCTCAGGAGACTTCAATATTTACGATACCACAACTTAATGCTATACGTTCGGCAAAAGCATATTTAGATTACACTTTTTTTTCACGTAAAGGTTTGATTGATCAGCTATCTTCAAGACATGGTGACAATTATAATGTTAATGATGCAACAATAGCTGTAGATAGTTTAAATATAGATTGGAATCAACAAGCTGTAGGATCAGCACAAGACTATCTTGATTTTCAAGGTTTCTCTTGTAAGGGGCTTATTGATCAGCTTTCATCAAAACACGGTAGTAAATATACTGTTGAACAAGCAACATATGGGGCTCAACAGGCAGGAGCTTGTTCTTAACACATTTTCAATTTCTCAAGAGACTGCTATATGTAGCCTCTGGGTTTATTTAAATTTATTTTTATTTTTCATTATATTTAGGGGAAAATTAATAAGCTAATATTTTATAAAAATATATAATTTATAACGTGTTACGGGTGTTAATATTTTTTCTTCTATAATACACCTTATTTATTGAACGTAGAGATTATTGGGTTAAAAGTCATGGTGAAAAGTTTAAAAGCTCATGAACGTTTAGCAGAACGGCTTGCAAATATTATAACCCGTTTAAATAGAGGAGAGTATTTAGACCCTAATGAATTGACTTTAGATTTTGGTGTAACTAAAAAGACTATACAACGAGATATAGAAAGGCTGTCAATCGCAGGTTTACCGTTAGTTATAGATGAAAAAACAAAGAAGTTTCATTTAGGAGTAAATTATGTTGGCAAAATCAGCCCTAAGGATATCCAAAATTTTGCTCAGCTTTCGGGAATTACAGGTTTATATCCTAATTTGGATCTATCATTTCTAAGAGAGTTACTCGATAGTCGTTCATCTGAGGTCTATGCGGCAAAAGGTTATTTTTTTGAAAATACAACTCATTTTTCAGAGCTATTTAAATTAATTCGCGAAGCAATACAAGATCGAAAACATATAGCTTTTCAATACAACAGTAAGTTGCGTACAGTACAGCCATATAAACTTATACATCATCACGGTAGTTGGTACTTAGCAGCGGTAAGAAATGATCAGTTAGAGCTACGAGCGTATCGCTTGAGTAGAATTGGTAACGATTGTCAAATACAACATCATTTAGATCAATTTGAGCCTGATATAGAAATAATAAAACAAGTAAAAAATGAAGAGAGTATTTGGTTTGGCAAGGAAAAAAAAGAAATAGTATTGTCAGTTCAATATCAAGCTGCTGAACATTTCGAACAAAGACAGCTTTTTCCTGAGCAGCAAATTATGAAAAAAAATGATGATGGAAGTTTGATTATTTCAAGTCGTATAGCGCATCAAGATCAGATTAAATCTCTAATTAGATTCTGGATACCACATGTTAAGGTAATTTCACCTATAGAGCTCCAACAGAGTGTAGAGAGTGATCTAAAGTCATATCTAAAGATATCGGGTTTAGATCACTCTTAGAAAATTTGAGTCAGGTGAGTTCTTAGAGAGACATATCCTGTCCAAGCGATCATTTATGTTTATTTACAGTCTATCAATTTAAAGTACGGGAAATAGTGTGAAAGTCGAGTTATTAAATGAATTATATAAAGAACTGATAAATATTGATCAATTGAAAGGATGGTATGAAGATTACAAATCTCGAGTTTCAAAGGTTGAAGAAATGAGAGAAAAGATAACTAAGGGCTATAAATTAAATCCTCAAAGTGATGAGAAGTTCTTGTTATCTTTATTAAAAATTCAAAAAAATGGAATAGCGTCAAGAGGACAGTCTAATATTAGTGATGTAGCTTATAACGAATTAATAAATAATAAAGAATTTCTTGAGATTTTAGAAAATTTAATCAAAGAACCAACCTATGAAAATTATATTAATTTTAGAAAAGTTAGTAAAAGTATATTAACTTTAGTGGGTAGCAATAATTTTCCTTTAATTTTTAATAGAGCGGTCGCAGCCTGTAATCTAGATTTGTCCACTGTTGTAGATGAAAGTAAATTTCATCAATTATTTAAATATCTTGATAAAGAGAAAATTCTTGATATTCCTCAAGAGGTAAAAGATAAAAATTGGTATGCCCAGAATATTTTCTTAGTAAGTAAATTTCGTGAAATACTAAGTGATCTTAAAGGTATAGTTGCGATTGATAAGTATTGGATAAATATATTTATATGGGAAATATATGTAAAAAAAGTCGAGCTTTCAAAGCAGAAAATTTCAATACTAAATAAAGTCGAAGCCGATGAGGTAGTAACAGAGATCAATAGATATGATGAGAAAAAAATGCAAAAGATAGTTCAGCCATTAAATCGTATTTTATTTGGTGCAGCAGGGACAGGGAAAACATATCATACAATTAATCATGCACTTAGTATTCTAGATAATGAAACATTAGAAGAGTTGGAAAAAGTAGATCGTATAGAATTGAAAAATAGGTTCGATAAATATAAGGAGAATGGCAACATTAAGTTTGTTACCTTCCACCAAAGCTTTAGCTATGAAGATTTTATTGAAGGGATTCGTGCAGAAGTAAGCAATGGCGGTCTTAGCTATAGTATAAAGTCAGGTGTTTTTAAAGAGCTGTGTGAAAAAGCGACTATTAATAAAAAAGCGACTGATGAAAGTATAAAAAGTGCTATTTTAGAATTAACTAAAAAGGCAAAAAATGAGGAAATTATTTTTTATACAAAAAAGGGTGCTGAATTTAAAGTTAAAAGTAATTCAAGTGGTACGCTAATCGCGACTACCTCTAAAGATACCGAGGTAACATTGGCAAAAAGCTATATTACTAACTATCTATTAAATCAGTCTGACGAAATAATTGATCAAAGAAGTTATGAATGGGCGATAGCTAAATCTTTACGTACAGTAATTGATTATAGAGCTAATACAAGCAAAGAAAATAATGAACGTTTTATTCTTATCATTGATGAAATTAATAGGGGGAATATTTCCCGTATTTTTGGTGAGTTGATTACCTTAATTGAAGATTCTAAACGTCAAGGCAATGATGAAGAGTTAAGTACAATTTTGCCTTACTCAAAAGAAGAATTTAGTATTCCAAATAATCTTTATATTATTGGAACAATGAATAGTTCAGATCGTTCTTTAACCGGGTTGGATATTGCGTTGCGCCGACGTTTCGAGTTTATTGAAATGCCGCCAAGACCTGAGCTCTTAAAAGATGCAGAAGGGGGAGACTTAGAAATTGACGGTCTTAATATTGTGAAATTACTGACTGTAATAAATCAACGCATCGAAATACTATTAGATAGAGATCACTGTATTGGACATGCCAATTTCATGCATTTAATAGTAGAACCAGAAATCCAAAAATTAGCTAAAATTTTTCAGCAAAAAATCATTCCACAATTACAGGAATATTTCTTCGACGATTGGGAAAAGATTGATGCAGTTTTAAATGGGAATGGAATGCTTCACAAAAAGTATGAGCCAAGTTCGCAAAATAGATTATTTAAAGATCAAAGCTTGATTAATCGTAATATTTGGGAAATTAAGGCTGAAGCATTCGGTGATGTGAAGAAGTATATTGCAATTTATGATGAAACATCCGAAGTCGGAAATGAGTTAAGTGGATATTGATTATGTCGAATATCACTATCCGTGAATATGCATATTTAAGAGTTTCACAAAATCCTCCTCTAAAGAATCAAAAGATGGATTTTGCGGAAATTTCACAGAGTGGATTTGATTACTTATTTCAACTGAATCAGGAGTTGCTCAGAAATGGGCAGCGAATTCTGAAGTTAGGTAGAACGGCAACAGAAATACAAGTGCAGAATTTTGTTGGAGTTATTGAAACCCCATGCGGCACTGAAATTGAGATCTTACCAAAACATGCTGATTCAGTAGAGGATGACGTTGATGCTAGGGCTATCTTGATTAAAATCTTGAAACAGGTTTTACAATTGCCACAGCGTGATACAGGTCTAGCCTCAATCGAAAAATTTAAAGTACCTCTAACAGACTGGTTCTACGCACAATTTTTAGATGCTTTGCAGAAACTTTATCGTACAGGGGTACGATTTGATTATCAGCGAGTAGAGGCTGAAGAAAACTTCTTACGAGGACAGTTAGATACAGCACAACAAATGCGAAAACCTTTAACAAGGCAACATCAATTAAGTATAAAACATGATATTTTTACGTCGAATCGGGCAGAGAATCGGTTGATTCGATCATGTATTGATGTGGTCTGTAAGAGAGCTAAGACTGCTGATTTGTGGCGAACATCACATGAGTTTCACTTACTGTTCTCAGAAGTGCCTCAATCTACGAATTACAGGGAAGATTTTAAAAAATGGAAAAATGATCGTCTAATGTCACATTATTCCAATATAAAGTATTGGTGTGAATTGATTTTAGGCAATGAAATTCCATTCGCTGTAAAAGGTATTAATCAGGCAAGAAGTATTCTATTTCCTATGGAAAAGTTATTTGAAAAATATGTAGAAATACAATTATCAAAGCAACTTGTAAAAGGGGCAAAGCTTGAGACTCAGAAATCTAGCAAATATTTAGCTCAATATTGTTCAAAAGATATATTCAATTTAATACCAGATTTAGCTATCCAATATTATTGTGAACAATCAAAGTCTAAAAAATATTTGATACTTGATACTAAATGGAAGCTGATTAATAGCAATAATATTGAGGAAAAGTTTGGAGTAAAACAAAGTGATATGTATCAGATGTTTGCCTACAATCATATGTATCAGGGCCACACGTCAGATATCGTATTAATTTATCCAAAACATAAAAATTTCCAGATAGCACTGGAACCTTTTGAGTTTAAACTTCATTACTTATTGAAGACTGGACTGCAACCAAAAATTTGGGTAGTTCCATTTGACTTAGAACGTAGCGAGCTTATTTTAGATAATTTGACGATCGCTGGGTTGCATTCTAAATGAAGTTAAAGCTACTTAGTGTAGCTTTAACTTCTGAATAATATCTATTAACACTGATTATTTTTGACAATCGCCATTACTTCTTTTTTATAGCTATCCGGAATGTAAATGTCATCAATTTGACAATTTTTCCCATCACACTGAACTTTAAAATCTACTTGAAAGCTTTCACCAAAGTTCTTTCCTTGAGCCCGAACTAATCCGTTGTTAAGGATGGATAATTTCATCTGGTTTACACGTACATCATAATCATTGCCAGGTATAAGCACATTACGGACCCACTCGCACATTTCCCCTTTATGACGAAGAGCAATCGTATCTCTTCGAGAAAGCAGTTGTTTAAGTTCAGAAGAACTATTCTGCTTAAGAATATCTACTCCCATATATTTATCACTTACAGCCATCATATATACTTTTTTCACGAAATTTATTTGTTCAAGAGGCTGTTTATCTGTAGCGGCAATAGAAGTAGTAGAAATTAAAGTTAAGGTTATAGCTGAGGTTAATAATCGATTCATGAAGTACTTATTCCTAATAAATTTACTTTTAAGCAGGTCTGTAGTTCATACAGAAGTTAGATGAACTTTCTAAGCCACAATCCTGCATATATTTGAGTTCATTAATTCTTCTGTTATTCATATTAATCATACATTGAGCATGTAATTGTCCAGCGATAGTTCCGTAGGAAGCAACTTCAAAATTACATTGTTTCATTTTATAACTTATCCAAGAACGTTGGACTTCTAATAATTTTTTTTGTTCATTAGCGCTGAGAGTATTTTTATAGTTTGTATAAACCTGCATTATTTTTTTATCTGATTTTTGAACTTCTTTTTTATAACATTCATAAATTGAGATAGTGGTTCCATTGCTTCGCTCATTTTCGCACATTGCATATGATGCAAATGGAATGGTAGTTAGAATTAGGGCAGTAAGTATTTTCATTACGATATCCAATTAATAAAGTTAATTTAATGTCCACATTTTGAGCAGATCCATCTATTTGCTAGAGCTGTCATAGGTTTAGCAAAAGTATGCCAAAGTAACATTAATAGCCAAATCCATATCCAAATAGTGAATGTACAAATTGTTAAGAATAAGTGCATTAACCAACTCATCTGTTTTGAGTTTTTTTGATGTAAAGTTCTATAACCACATTCTTTACACACCTTCATTTTTTGAGAAACTACTCTAGCCATAAATTGCCTATTAATAGTGAAGTTGATTGCTCATTTCTAGATAAGAAATTTCAATTATTTCTGTAGGTTATTACTATAGATAACCAACTTCTATATTAAATAATATATAACAGACAGGTTATGTCTTTAGTAACTTTTTTAGTAAGATAAACAAATTAGATGAGGCTGAGAGTTTTTCCAACAATAGGTTTTTTAATGTTTTATAAATGGGTTATTCTGGAAATAATTAACTCTAAAATTTATTGTAGACTATTAATCAGGTTTATAGTGGATAGAAAATATCGATCCACTATAACTAAATTTTTAAAGATTATTGTTTTTTAACCATATTTTTTCTTGATAACTAAATTGAATATTATCATCATAATAAAAAGTTTTTAAATTTAAGTTAATAATTGATTTTGGTAAATAAGATATTTTTGTAGACATAATATCTAGGCCTTTAAGATTAGTTAATTCTCCTATTTTTAGAGGTAACTCAGTAAGTTCATTTTGCCATAAAGTTAGAACTTCTAAGCTGTTTAGTTTACATAGCGTATCTGGAATTTCTTTTAGCTCATTAGCTCCTAACTTTAAATGCCTTAATTTTGATATTTTTCGATCACCATGAAACTTAATTGATCTAATATTACAATACTGGAAACATGCGACTTGTAAGTTTGAACATTCCACCAAAAGATTTAAATCCAATTCACCTAATGCGACACTATAAATTTCAGGGCTTGTAGCACTTCCCATAATTATCGCTTTTAAGTTAGGCAATTTTTTAATAAAAATGGGTATCTCTGTTATAGTTCGTGTGGTCATTCCACTAAAATTTGAAATACAGCCTACATCAAAAACTTCCATATTATAAATTTCTTCTACTGTATCTTTATTTTTTCTTAAATAATATTCTAAATTAGTATGATTGTAAGTGTCTGAATAATATTGTAAATTGTATGATTTGTACCAATTTAAAATTTCTAGAACAATTTTGAGTTTTTGATTAAAAAGTTCTACGGTATAGTTAATTTCTATACTATATGCTAGACACTCAGCCCAACTTTTTTGTGGATGTAGCTTTTGATCTAATTGAGCTAAAGATTTAATATGCTCCATATTGGTATTGACACTATGTGTAAAGAAATCACTTGGTACCCCTTTAGTTTGCGTTATAGTTTTAACTGTATTAGCAATAAAAATATTTTTTTTAGCTTTTTGATAATTAAGATATAGATAAACTCCAACACCTATTAAAATTATAAAAATTAAAACGCCCATCTTTTATGCAACTAAGAGTTTATGAGGGTTTAAGTGTATTAAAAATATTAACTTTTTTAAAGGGCACATCATAGAACCCTTAAAACTATATTGTTGAGAGTAGATATGAGTAAAATGAATTTTAAGAAAAATTCTAGTTGAATAGTGATTAAACAGGGGAGCCTAGATTTTATTTATTTTAATTCTTATTACAAAACTCTTCCCAATCAGCCATCAATCCTTTACGCTTTTCGAGATAAGCTCCCCGTAAATAAGCCGCTTCAACCTCATCTGGCAGTTTGTGTGCTAATACATGCTCACAGACCTCACGAGGGTAATCAGTTTTATCAGCTGACCAATCACGAAAAGTTGAACGGAAGCCATGCGTCGTAATCACTCGATTTCGCTTAGGATCAATGTAACCCATTCCATCTTCTTTTAATCTCTTTTCATGCATCCGTTTAATTAATATTGTTAATGACATATCGGAAAGCATACCACCACGTGGAGCAGGGAAAATAAAGTCATCTGGTTGAGGATGAGTTTCTTGATAAAGCTGTTCAAGCAATTTAATTGCTGCTTGTGATAAAGGAACTCGGTGTTCTTTATCTGCTTTCATTCGTTCTTTAGGAATAATCCAGATTTTATTTTTAAAGTCGATTTCTTTCCATAATGCACCAAATACCTCACCTGAACGACAAGCCGTTAATATGGCAAATTCTAATGCTTTGGGAGAAATTCCAATTCGATGTCTCAAGTCATGAATAAAACTAGCCACTTGCATATACGGTAATGAAGGGTGAGGTCTGGACTCTTGTTTTAGATTACCAAGAATAGGTTCTAAATTACCTTTCCATGCTGCGGGATTATCACCAACAAAATATTCCATAGCCTTAGCATAATCGAAAATAGTTTCTATTCGACCACGAACCCGTTTTGCTGTTTCATGTATTTCTATCCAGATAGGTTCAAGTGCTCTAACAATGTCTGCTTTAGTAATAGACCCAATCACACGATCACCAATAACAGGGTAGATATAAGTTTCTAAGGTAGATGCCCATTGCGCAATGTGTTTTCCATTTTTAAGCTCTAGTGTTTTTTTCTCAATTACAATCTTGGCACATTCACGGAAAGTCTTCTCACGATGTTGTTTAAGAAGTAAAGCCTCGCGTTGTTCCTGTTTATGCCGAATAGGGTCAATCCCATTTCGGATTTGCACTCTCAATTCAGCAGCTTTTGCTCGTGCTTCAGCTAAAGAAACTTCAGGGTAGGGACCAAGACCAATATCACGGCGATGTGGTTTTAAGTTCCCATGGCTATCTAAGCGGTTGCCTACAACAGCACGCAAAATCCAGACACGAGAATTACCTTCGACATTCAGACATAAGCCATCAACACCCCCTACGGAATGTCGACCAGTCTTTTTAATTTTTGATACACTAAGTGCGGAAAGCTCTTTAGATTTTTTTGGCATCTAACCTTTTACCCCACAACCTACCCCTCAAAGAATATTGGAAAGAGATAGATTGTGCAAGACTGTATTGGATGTTTTTTATTTTAAGTTGATGAGCTATATAATTATTTTTTATTTTATTGGACTCTATAAGACTAATGTTAGACGGACACCGCTTCCGCCAAATTCGAAAAGCCCCTGTTAAAAGCAGGGGCTTTTTTTATGTGTATATTTTCAATATTGATTAAATATAAATTGGGAAATGTAAAACTTAAATATGAATCTCTTCAGCAAATAGTTCTCTTTAATGAATCTGTAATTGTTAGAAGAAAGATCGAAAGAAAACCTTCTTTCTACTTATGAGTGATTTACTAGATTATTTTGAACAATGAAATTATCTATATGTAGTTAATGTAAGGGAAGAATGGCTAACGATGGAGTAATGAGTAATCGGATAATTTGTAATCTTTGTATTATTAAAAAATTAATATTATAAATAACTGTGTTCATCATATTTTTAGCAGAATTTTTTAATTTTATTTAATGATTGTGTGATTTTAAGTCTATTAGTATAGAAAGAAATTTTAAAAAAATAACAACATAAATTTTATTTATTAGCAAAGAATTTATAAAAGTTAGCTAATTTCTATTTTTTACGACTTATAAAATATGCAGATATTTGCCAATGTAATCAATAAATCTTAAATGTTATATTTGTTTTGGATTTAGATCATTGGTTTCTTTAAACTTTGCCATGTTTATTAAAAGATGGAACTATGTTGATATAAAAAATCTTGATTAAAAATCTGCTTTATAACTTTTATAGACTTATTTAATACTTAATGTTGTGAAGTTTTTACCTACATGATCTAAAAGAGTTTTTAGAAGCACTATTATATCCAAAATGGTTATTTCGTTAATTTTATGCAATAGCGATTTAGCTACCAAGAATATGTAATTAATAGGATAAAAATGTTAGAAACTGATGTTTTAATTGTTGGAAGTGGTCCAGCTGGTTCTTCTGCTGCACTTATGTTAAGTAGTTATGGAATTAGAAATATCATAATAACTAAATATAGATGGCTGGCAAACAGCCCTCGTGCTCATTATATAAGTCAAAGAACTATGGAAATTGTTCGAGATTTGGGGATATCTGATGAAGTAATAGCAAAAGCAGCACCCAAGGAAGTTATGGGTGATGTTGTTTATTGCACATCTTTAACGGGTGATGAAATTGGACGCTTTCCTTATGGAATGAATCATCCAGAGAGAATGTCAGAGTACGCTAAAGCGAGCCCTTGTGAACAGTGTGATCTTCCTCAACACCTATTTGAACCTATTTTACTTTCAAATGCAGCATCACGAGGGAGTCATCCAAGATTTGATACGGAATATTTATCTCATGTACAAGATGAGAACGGCGTAACAGTCACTGTTTTAGATAGATTAACTAAACAAACATACTTAATCCGTTGTAAGTATTTAATCGGAGCTGATGGGTCGAGCAGCAAAGTTGTAAAAGATTTAGATTTACCTATGGCAGGTAAAATGGGGAAAAATGGCAGTATAAGCATTATTTTTAAAGCCGATTTAACCAAATACGTCTCGCATCGACCTGGTTACCTTTGGTGGATTATACAACCTGGAGCAAACATTGGGGGGATCGGGTTAGGATTGTTGCGTATGGTCAGACCTTGGAATGAATGGCAGATTGTTTGGGGTTATGACATTGAAAAAGAAGAACCATCTCTCACCAATGATGAGGTGATTGCAATTTGTAAACAGCTTATTGGCGATAACGACATTGAAATAACCATAAGTAGTAAGTCGTTATGGACAGTAAATGAAATGTATGCAGAGCAATATTCGAAAGGTCGAGTTTTCTGTATTGGTGATGCTGTCCATCGCCATCCACCTTCTAATGGACTTGGTTCAAACTCATCTATACAAGACGCTTATAACTTATGTTGGAAATTAGCATTTGTATTAAATGGCAAAGCGGGTAGTGGTTTATTAGACAGTTTTAATGATGAAAGAACACCTGTTGGGGAGCGAATTGTCAAACGAGCAAATCAAAGTGTTAGAGAATTCTCTACAATATTTTCTGCTTTAGAGTTAGATGGAAAGTACAGTACAGAGACGATGCAAGGAAGCATAAATGCCTTAAGTGAAGGTAATGAAAAAGGTGCTATTAAGCGCCGTGATTTAAGATCTGCAATTGAATATAAAGCTTATGAATTTGCTGCTTTAGGCGTAGAAACGAATGTACGGTATCATTCATCTGCAATTATTGGGGCAGAACATAATATTGAAAATGAACTAGATTCTAGTAGAGATGAAGATCTTTATTATTATCCTTCATTTACTTCTGGCCATAAACTCCCTCATACATGGTTAGTCAAAAATCATAGAAAAATATCAACCTTAGACTTAATCGGAAATGGAAAGTTTACGCTTTTCTGTTGGTTACAAGGTGACAAATGGAAGTGGGCTGTAGACAAACTTAATAACCAGCTTAACTTGGATATTAAAGTTATACAGGTAGGTCCAAAAAGAGATGTTGAAGACTCTTATGGAGAACTTTCTCGCTCTTGGACTAATGATGAAAATGCTTGCATAATGATCAGGCCAGATGGCTATATTGCTTGGCAAAGCAATAAAATTGAATCGGCGGACAATGAATTGCACAACGCCATGTCATCAATACTTAGTTTGAATTAGGATTTCACTGCTTCACCAAATTCGAAAAGCCCCTGTTAAAAGCAGGGGCTTTTTTATTACTTAGCAATCCATATAAAAATTTGGATTGAGTTAGACAGATTTTGATTTCAGTTTAATTTTATATTTTGTAGTTAATTGCACCTTTATAATGGTCAATATCTTGTAATTGTTTGAAGAATTCTTTCGGGTCAACTATTGCTGCTATATGTATAATTATAGGTAGAATAGCTCCTTATAATACTAACCCCTTTGCATCCTTAACTTGCAAAGTAAAATCGATCTCGGTATATGCTGAATTTAAATTAATAGATATGGATAGTTCATGAATTTAATAAATCACTGTGGTAAGTCATTTCTTGCAATTTTTCTTATGATGAATCTTTCAAATACATATGCAGCAAAGATACAGGCTGTAGATGCTGAAGTGCAGGAGAGTGCTGTAGACGCAATGGAAGCAGCTGGAGCAGAAGCTGTAGAGGTTGGTGAAGATGAGGCTGCATGCCGTGCTGACGAGGCTTGTGATGTTGCATCTGCTGTATCTGAGGATGAAATGTACGGTGGCATTCAGCAGGAATATGTCGTAAAAGGTTGTAAGGTAACAATCTACAACGATGGGCCAGTGAAAATGGTCAATGTAAAGACGGATCAACCATGTGATGCTCCACTTCCTAAAGACCATAAATTTTCTAGATAGACTCTGTGAGCCTATAAATTATTTTGTGCGCCTTTAAAAAAGTTTTAGTACTTAGCAACTCATATGGAAATTTGGATTGAGTTAAGCAGATTTAGATATCAGCTTAACTTTATATTTAATAGTGTTTTGGGACAGAATCCTCGTTTTCTACTATTTAATCTTTAGCATGTTGTTTTTTCTCAAAATCATGAACCATTCGAATACGCTCTTCAGTTGCAGGATGAGAGGATAAAGTATCAAGAACAGCTGTAGATAGTTTGTTAGCTGAAGATTCTTCTTGAGAAGTTGGTGGGTTGGACTGATTTTTTTTATCGATACCTTCTTCTGTTGTATCGCTTAAACGCTGTAAGAAATTTGCGAAGTGCGAGACTTCGATATGTTTCCTATCCATTAGCTGTAAAGCATATAGATCGGCTTCGGACTCAAATTTACGTGAATAATTTGCACCAATCATAGCGGCAGGTAATGAGGTAAATAAGTCTGAACTATCTCCTGTCATTGCAATGTATAATATACTTAGGCCTAAACTAGTTAACCCTTGTTGTAGACTATGGCGATAAACCAAATGGCCTTGTTCATGGGCTAATACGCCTAAGATTTCCTGATTAGTATGTGCCATTTTGATCAGTTCATCTGTGATGATAATCGTATTATTGGGTAGCGCTACAGCATTTGCTCCTAATTGATTACCTTGACGGAAGACTAATTTGGCTGGTCTGTTTTCAGCAATAGTATTCAAATATTGTTTAGTAATTTGGTCTTTTTGAGTTTGTGCTAATTGGCTGGGTGCAGTCCAATTATTTAAGACATAATTCTCGGCTTCATCACCTAGTTTCTTTAAAGTATTCTCAGGTAATTGAAAAGCAAGATAATGGGATGTAGCTGGAACACCCCATTTGACTAGACTGATGGCGAAAGTAATCACAAAAATTACACTAAATAGAATAAGAGCTGGAGAGCGTTCAAATTTCCAGATCGAATGTTGAACCTTTTTAGTTGCATAATTAAACCATTCAGGTAATGCACTCTGAAATTCAATCCGTGCATCATCAGATAATTCAATCACTGGGTGTAACTGTCCCAGCGCACCAATCAATTTCATATCAGTATATTGATAATGACGCTGAAGTTCTAATTGCTCACCATACCGAATGAGAACTTCAGATTTAGATTGAGCTGAAATCTGAGCACGGTGAGGTTTAGACACTATGCCGTCATAGAAAATGATATCTACTGCTTGGGACATAAATTATTAAACTCAAATTATTATAAAGAGATGTCAATATCAAAAATATCACTGATTTCTTCAGCTAAAGCACTTTGTTCTTGCTGAGCGAGATTCATCATTTGATCTGGATCATCTAATAAAATTAAACTCATCGATTCAATCTGATATTTGTGAATACGAACTGCAGCCCAAGCAGACATTAAGCCTATGGTTAAGATTTTTACAATCCAGTTTGAAGCTACAATCCATGCAAAATGCCATTGATTACAGTCTGTTTTAAATTGACTGTTTCCAACTGTAGTATTGTTCCATGTCGTAATAAAAAGACGTGCAGCAATTAATGGATAAATAAATAATCCAATAAATGCATATACTATAAATATTCCGAAGATTAAGGCGTTCGGTGAGAACCCAGCAATTGTTCCTGCAATAGCAAAGTAAATAATTGAAAAAATAGCAATTATACCAATTGCAATAAAAACTGGTATATAAACTGCAGCCATATATGCAGACCACTTCGCGTTTAATTTAAAATTTAATTGTCCAGCATATAAGTTGTTAAGATAATATTTTTTATATAGCCAAATAGCTACAGGTGTAAAGATTCCTAATGTGAAAATATATACTAATATACTCAAAAGAAAGACTTTATAAGATTCTTTTATCGTTCCACCAAAATAAAAACGAGCGTTACCAAACTTACTATTTCTTGCCGTAAAACGCAAAGTAGCGCGAATTAGCCAAGGTATTGCTGTATATAATGCAACTAGTCCAACCACAGTCGCAATCATTGAATACTGTGATGAAATTGCAAATACTGCGTAAATTCCTAATGCAATTAAACGTCCAATCAAAATCTTGGTTGGAATCCCTGTAAAATCAAAGCGGCGTTCAAAAAATTCAGTATTGCCATAGAAATAGCGTAAGCGACGAACTTTAGCCCAAGGTGCATATAAGCTTAAAGTAATAATAGTCAAAAGAATATTAACGATCCAGATTCCAAAATATTCTGAAGCTTTACCATGAAACTTAAAATGATAAATTCCTGATTGAGAAATTGGTGGGGGCGTAATATTTTGTTCCTCATTCAAATCTTGAGGAGATGAGGGTAAAGCTTGTTCTTGCATTTTATTCTCTTTATTGAAACTAAATGATCTTGATTGAATGTAATAGATAATTAGAAAGCTATTGAGAACATTATATATTTTTTATAAATGGAAAGAAATAGAATGAAAAGCAAACAACAATACCACTTGTGTCCCTCTGCAGTGGAAGGGGAGAAAAACACCTTTTATTTTATATAAAGCCTCTTATTATTTTAGTTGAGAATAATATTGTTTTCGCCAATCAAGATAGTTTAAATCTAAATAATCTTCATTCCCCAATTTTATGGAATAGTATGATCGTAAGGCTATTTCAAAAGCTCCTTCATGGTGTAAAAGTTCTGCAACTTGCTGCATATTCAATCTACGTAATAAATTATGATAAAACTGATTCACAATTCCATCTGAGTTTTCTTTATCTTCTTTAAATATTGAGCTTAACTGAGATGATATAGTTTCTAGTAAATAAGGAATGTCATATTCAATAATAAAATCACTTTCTAGTCTCTTTTCTATTGTTTCTTCTGCAATTGAGTGGATTATGAGTTTCGATACTATTTCTGAAGATTGTGAAAGAATCATTATTTCTCCTTTTTCTTCCAAATTTTCAACTATTTTAGTTATCTTCTTTATATAGTCTTGATGAGTGTTCGTTAGCATTAAATTTTTTAGCCTTAGAGATTATTATTAATATTATAAATTTTCTTCAATTAACATAGTACCCCTTATACGAAATAGTGGTACAAACCCAAATCGAAAAACCTATAAATCATTAAACTGTTCTTAAATTCTGTGACTTTATAAACCCCAAATTAATAATAAATTTTAATTATTTATCCTTACTTTTTAATGATCTATTTTAAAGCAAATGTCGTTTTGTGTGCTTGACTGCAATAGGGTAGAGCACTATCTTTTGCCTGCTGGCCACATTGCCAGTCGGTTGTCGCAGACCGTGAAAACAAAGTCGATATGGAAAACTCTTGTTTAGTGTGTCGGGAACTCGTTCGCCCCCTTTTTCTCTACGGTAGGGTGATCTGACTCTAATTCATCAATTGATTGAAATTTTTCACCATGAAAACACTCCGATTTTAATATTCCAAAGAAGCTTTCTATTACAGCATTATCCAAACAATTTCCCTTACGAGACATACTCTGAATTAAACCATGTTGCTTTAATTGCTGCTGGTAATGGGCCATTTGATATTGCCAACCTTGATCGGAATGGAGAATTGGTTTTTCATGACGCTTAAGTTTAGCCAAAGCATGAATGAGCATCTCTTTTACTAACTCATAATTGAGTTTGCGTTGGATTCGGAATGTAATAATTTCCCCATTAAATAAATCGATAATCGGGGATAGGTAAAGTTTTTCACCATTCACATTAAATTCCGTTACATCAGTTGCCCATTTCTGATTTGGCCGATTTGCTTTAAATTGCCGTTGTAAAACGTTATCAGCCACCATTCCGACACAACCACTTTTATATGAGCGATATTTTAGTGCTCTGATCCTTGATTTGAGTCCCATAGTTTTCATGAGGCGATATACGCATTTATGGTTAATCATTATTCCTGCACTTTTCAAAGCAAGAGTAATTCTACGATAGCCGTAACATCCTTTGTGCTTGTGATATATCGACTTAATTTTCTGTTTTAGCTCAGTATATTTATCATTAGAGCGTAGAGCTTTCATGTGGTAGAAATAAGTACTACGGGCTATCTTCGCGATACCGAGTAATAACTTTAATGGATAAATTTGCCTTAATTCTGAAACAACTTGAACACTGTCTGCAGTAGAAATTGAACTTAAGTACGCTGCTTCAGTTTTAAGGCTTTTAGCTTTTTTAAGAAAGCGACCTCTGCGCGCAAAGCTGTAACCTCATCAATGAGTTCTTGTTGAGACTTGTCTTTATCATTTCTGATTGGCTTAACTACTTTAATTTTATCTTGCTTAGTCATATTGGTATAAGTCCGTTTAGTATTAAAACCAGCAATCCCTTCTTTATGATACTGAGCTAACCATCTTCTTAAAATTGACGTCCCGCTCAGATTTAACCGTCTTCTTACTTCTCTTACGGGTATCTTATCAAGAAGCATTTGTATCGCATTGATTTTAAATTCTGGAGAATAATAAGTCTTTTTAATTTTAACATTAAGCCCATCAGTACCATGTGCTTTATAGTTTTCAATCCATAACCGGATGGTTTGGAGATCTACATTAAACTCTTTGGAAAGAATTTTATAGCCTTTGCTACCATCTAAATAAGCCTGAATTACTTTTAGTTTTAACTCTTTTGAATGCTTTGGAACTGGCATAGGACACACCTTATAAGTTTAAAGAGTCTAACTTATGGGGTGCAGTTCAGG
>Ga0308167_1001617_pt1 | contig 24936 bp, 25 predicted proteins | sample PhyCR1_2_FD_202138 | JGI IMG/M metagenome (GOLD analysis project Ga0308167, IMG submission 202138) | Phyllosphere microbial communities from UC Gill Tract Community Farm, Albany, California, United States - DLSLRC.R1 | ecosystem: Host-associated > Plants > Phyllosphere > Unclassified | place... | reverse complement strand
GTAACGGTATAATCCCCAACGTTTTCCGCATCCTCTTCAGTGCCGAAGTGGCGAAATCGGTAGACGCAGTTGATTCAAAATCAACCATCGAAAGATGTGCCGGTTCGAGTCCGGCCTTCGGCACCATCGGAACATCAATAGACGTCAACGGACGTCTTTTTTTGTGCCTGAAATCCAGTATCCGCATGGCTTTCCTCGCTTTTTCACTCACCCTAAGCCAACCTGATTCAATCTACATCAACTTACTGATGCGGGTATGACTGTGGGTGTATCGCGGTTCGATAATGTTTGTACCCACTTAGGACCTTTGAAAGGATACTCATCACGGCTCTGAGTGATGTGAAGGTTCGTTCGGCGAAGCCTGAAACAAAAGCCTTTAAGCTGACTGAGGGTGAAAGCATGGTTTTGCTGGTTCACCCTAACGGCTCTAAATACTGGCGGATTCGTTATCGCTTTGGCGGTAAAGGGAAGATGCTGGAGGTGGCGAAATACCTTGGGGCTTCGCTGGCGGATGGCAGGGGCTAGGGCCCGTCGTGATGAAGCCCGTAAGCTGTTGGCTAACGACGTCGATCCTAGTGAGAACAAGAAAGCCGTTAAGGTAGAGCAGGAGCAAGAGGCAATTACGTTTGAAGTAGTCGCCAGAGACTGGCATGCCAGTAATCAGAAATGGTCGGCATCGCATAGCGCTCGTGTATTGAAAAGCCTGGAAGATAATCTCTTTGCTGCTATCGGTAAGCGGAACATTGCGGAGCTTAAGACTCGGGATCTGCTTGTACCCATCAAAGCGGTGGAATCTTCCGGACGACTCGAAGTTGCGGCTCGTTTGCAACAGCGAACTACCGCGATTATGCGGTTTGCCGTTCAGAACGGCTTAATCGACTACAACCCCGCGCAAGATATTGCCGGTGCAGTTGCTACGGCGAAAAGACAGCATCGTGCTGCTCTTGATCTTGAACGCATTCCCGAATTACTTCATCGCATTGATCACTATTCTGGCAGGCCGTTAACTCGACTGGCGGTTGAACTCACTTTGTTGGTTTTCATCCGTTCAAGCGAGCTGCGTTTTGCTCGCTGGTCTGAAGTGGATTTTGATACGGCCACGTGAACGATTCCGGATGAGCGTGAACTGCTGGAAGGTGTTAAGCATTCTCAGCGTGGTTCAAAGATGCGGACACCTCATCTTGTCCCTTTATCGAGGCATGCCTTAGCCATTTTGGAAAAGATCAAAAGCATAAGTGGGAATCGAGAGCTGATTTTCGTAGGCGATCATGATCCCCGTAAGCCGATGAGTGAGAACACGGTGAATAAGGCTCTGCGAGTTATGTGCTATGACACGAAAACGGAAGTATGTGGGCATGGTTTCAGGACTATGGCGTGTAGTTCTCTGATTGAGTCAGGATTGTGGTCGAGGGATGCAGTAGAGAGGCAGATGAGCCATCAGGAGCGTAGCTCTGTGCGTGCGGCCTGCATTAATAAGGCTGAGCATTTGGGAGAGCGTAGATTGATGGTGCTGGGGTGGGCGGATTATCAGGATGCTAATCGGGAGAAGGGGGTTAGCCCGTTTGATTTTACTAAAATTAATAACCCTTTGAAATGATTTATAACCTTATTTAGTTGAGTAGTCACTGTCTGCATTTGGATTGGAGATGAGCAGTGCTGCTGATGACTTTTGATTAGTCATCGTTTTGTAAACTCCCCAGCTTACGGTAGATCTATGTGGAACGACCGTAAGTTGGTAGTTAATTTACTGAAATTATTGCGGATTATATTTAGAAAAATAGTATGTTCAGTCAATATGAACTCATTGAGTGTAGTAGCGTTGCAATGCAAAATGCATTACATTTACAGGCCCTAGCACTGAGGGCTCCGCCTATGACTCGCCTTAAAGACGAAACACTTTCTATACGCACATCTGCCGACATTAAACAACTTCTTCGCTTAGCTGCTGATCGTGAGCGCCGCTCTGTCGCTTCAATGATTGAGATTTTGATTTTGAATTATGCGAAGACGCACGGAATAACACCGGATCAATCTAAAAATAAAGCTGTTAAGTAAACCGTATTTTTAATATTTAATTTAAAAAAATACCTTAGTTAAAGTGCGAGAGCTAGGTTATTTGAGGTGAGGAATTCGCTAATGAGTACGACTGAAAACCAAATTGAGCTTGACCTTATTGCCAAGCTGGCTGAGTTAAAATATACACTTCGACCTGGCATTCGTGATCGTGCTTCCCTCGAAAAAAATTTCCGATCGAAGTTCGAGGCTCTTAATAGAGTGCATCTGACCGATAGTGAGTTCCAGCGTTTGCTAGATACTATTGTTACACCTGATGTATACAATGCCGCTCAGACACTACGAAATATCAGTAGTTTTGAGCGAGATGATGGAACACCACTTAACTATAGTCTAGTTAACATTCGTGACTGGTGTAAGAACGACTTTGAGGTCGTAAACCAGTTGCGCATCAACACAGAGAACAGTCATCACCGCTATGACGTGATGCTTCTCATAAACGGCATACCAGTAGTGCAGATAGAACTTAAAACACTGTCAGTAAGCCCACGCCGTGCTATGCAGCAAATCGTGGATTATAAAACTGATCCAGGTAATGGTTACGGAAAGACGCTGCTATGTTTCATTCAGCTCTTCATCGTCAGCAACCGTACTGATACTTGGTACTTCGCTAACAATAATGCGCGACATTTTAGCTTTAATGCCGATGAGCGCTTTCTGCCTGTCTACCAGTTCGCCAGTGAAGATAACAAAAAGATTACCCTGCTAGAGAGCTTCGCCGATAAGTTCTTAGCTAAATGTACGCTTGGACAAATAATCAGCCGTTATATGGTTTTGGTTGCCAGTGAACAGAAACTTTTGATGATGCGCCCGTACCAAATCTATGCGGTCAAAGCTATCGTCGAATGTATTCATCAGAATTGTGGAAATGGCTATATCTGGCATACCACAGGGTCAGGCAAGACGCTGACTTCATTCAAAGCATCCACTTTGCTCAAAAATAATCCAGACATAGAAAAATGCCTTTTTGTGGTAGATCGTAAAGACTTAGATCGTCAAACCCGGGAAGAATTTAACCGTTTTCAGCAAGGATGCGTAGAAGAAAACACCAACACTGAAACACTGGTGCGCCGACTTTTGTCCGACGACTATGCTGATAAGGTTATTGTTACGACTATCCAGAAGTTGGGGCTGGCGCTGGATGAAACAAATAAACGTAACTACAAAGAGCGTCTGGAGCCATTACGAGACGCCCGTATAGTATTTATCTTCGATGAATGCCATCGTTCGCAATTTGGCGAAAATCACAAGGCTATAAAAGAATTTTTCCCCAACGCCCAGCTTTTTGGCTTCACAGGGACGCCCATCTTTGAGTCGAATGCCAGCTACCAGCAAATCGAAGGCCAGCAAGCCAGCCTACGAACCACTAAAGACTTATTTGATCAGTGTTTGCACCAGTACACCATCACTCATGCTATCGAAGATCGCAACGTCTTGCGCTTCCACATAGACTATTTCAAACCCGAAGGAAAGAATCCACCTAAGCCCGGCGAAGGGATACCTAAATCTAAAGTTATCGAAACCATTCTTTCCAAGCACGATTTTGCTACCAACGGACGCAAATTTAACGCTGTACTGGCGACAGCTAGCATCAACGATGCCATCGAATATTTTGAATTATTTTCCAGTATTCAGACACAAAATGCGGAAAAAGATGATGAATTTCGATCATTGAACATAGCATGCGTGTTTTCCCCACCTTCTGAAGGTAACAAAGACGTTCAGCAGATACAGGAAGATCTACCTCAGGAGAAAGAAGATAACCAGCAAGATCCTGAAGGTAAGAAAGCGGCACTTATCCGTATCATTGCCGATTATAATCGCCGTTTCGGGACCAATCATCGCATATACGAATTTGATTCTTACTATCAGGACGTACAAAAGCGCATCAAGGATCAGCAGTACCCCAATACAGACTTACCCGCTGCGAAAAAAATTGACATCACCATCGTAGTAGACATGTTGCTTACAGGATTTGACTCCAAATATCTTAATACATTGTACGTGGACAAAAATCTCAAACACCATGGTTTAATTCAGGCATTTTCACGAACTAACCGTGTACTCAACGATACCAAGCCATACGGCAACATTCTCGATTTTCGTCAACAACAGAAATCGGTAGAAGGAGCCATTGCTCTCTTTTCTGGTGAGCAAATCGATAATCCGCGTGAGATCTGGCTGGTAGATGCAGCGCCAAAGGTAATTGATAATCTGCAAAATGCCACGCAAAAGCTGGCTGATTTTATGCAATCACAAGGGCTGACTAATGCACCGGAAGAAGTAGCCAACCTCAAAGGTGATGTCGCAAGAGCGCAATTTGTTAACCTGTTCAAGGATGTCCAGAGACTCAAAACTCAGCTTGACCAATATACTGATCTTTCTGAAAAGCAGAAGCAACAGATTGAGGGCATATTACCATCAGATCAATTGCAAGGATTCAAGGGTGTATATCTGGAAATAGCCAAACGATTGAAGGAACAACAGGATAAAGGCTATACACCACCAGAAGTGCAACAACTCGATTTTGAGTTTGTACTCTTTGCCTCTGCAGTTATTGATTACGACTACATCATGGGGCTAATTGCTAACCTGACTCAGCAGAAACCAGGCAAGCTCACTCTTAACCGCGAAGAGCTCATTGGCCTGATCCAGTCTGATGCCAAGTTTATCGATGAGCGTGAAGATATTGCTGAGTACATCCGTGGTCTTCCGGTAAATGAAGCACTAAACGAAAAACAAATTCGAACGGGTTTTGAAAAGTTCAAGGCAGAGAAGCAAGCGAAAGAACTCTTTGACATCGCTGCTAGACATGAACTCGCAGCTGATGCCCTGCAAGTTTTTGTTGATGAAATTCTGCGCCGACGAATCTTCGACGGCGAACGTCTTTCCGAATTGCTGGCTCCGCTAAATTTGGGCTGGAAGACTCGTACAAAAAAAGAGTTAGCGTTGATGGAGGAACTAGCCCCGTTGCTGCACAAGCTTTCACTGGGCAGTGAGATCGCCGGACTATCAGCCTATGAGGAAGAACGATAATGGCAGCATATTGGTCGTGGATTTTCTGCACATCAAGAGATACATCAATTTTAATAAGTGCTAGGTCCTTGGAGTTAACAGAATGAATAGCTATGATAAACAATCAGTTCCCCGGTTGCGCTTTGAATCATTTAGAGCTTCAAAACCATGGGTATTTAAACCTTTAGGAAAACTGGCCCAGCGTTCACTTCGCAAAAATGCGGATGGTAAAATTACCCGTGTCTTAACCAACTCGGCTGAATATGGAGTAGTTGATCAGCGTGAATATTTTGATAAAGACATTGCTAATCAAGGCAATCTTGAAGGGTATTACGTTGTAGAAGAAGGGAGCTATGTTTATAACCCACGAATTTCAGCCTTGGCACCAGTCGGACCAATTTCAAAAAATAAAATCGGGTTAGGCGTGATGTCACCGTTGTACACAGTTTTCAAATTCATTGATAGCAATAATGATTTTTACGCTCATTACTTTAAGTCAACACATTGGCATCAATACATGCGGCAAGTTTCGAGTACAGGTGCTCGGCATGACCGAATGAGCATCAGTAATAACGCTTTTATGGAGCTACCTCTTCCCGTCGCTGTTCCGGAAGAGCAACAAAAAATCGCCGATTGCTTATCATCTTTGGATGACCAGTTAATAACGGAGGCCAAGAAACTGGATATTTTAAAGACATATAAGCAAAGTCTAGCGCAGCAACTTTTCCCTAGTGAAGGCGAAAGTATGCCACGATTACGGTTTCCTGAGTTTCAAGGGAATGGTGAATGGAAAGAGAAAAAACTTGGGAGCCTCACTACCAAAGTGGGAAGTGGGATCACCCCTTTAGGGGGGCAGAAAAACTACAGAAAATCCGGTCGCCCGTTCATTCGAAGTCAAAACATTGGTTGGGGTGAGCTTCTTCTTGATGATGTTGCTTTCATTGATGAAGAAACGCACAGCAGTTTTATCGCAACACAGATAAATTATTTAGATGTTTTTTTAAACATTACCGGTGCATCAATTGGGCGAAGTGCCATTGCTGACCCTAGGGTTGTTGGTGGTAACGTTAATCAACATGTTTGCATAATTCGAACCACGGGCGAGTTAAATCCAATATTTTTAAATCAGTTCCTTATATCAAAAGATGGACAATCGCAAATTGATAAGTGTCAAGCAGGTGGAAATAGGCAGGGTTTAAATTTCTCACAGATTAGAGCCCTTACTATTCCGCTTCCGACGGACATAAATGAGCAAGTGAAAATTGCTAATACATTGGCTTCTGCAGATGCGCTGGTTACCAGTCAAAATAAGAAAATAGAAGTCCTAAAAAATCACAAAAAGGGCTTGATGCAGCAACTTTTCCCTGTATTTGGTGGGGCCTCAGTATGAAACCAAAGCAGTCCTTTGCTGATCTTTCCGTGCTGGCTGATCAGTTGCGCGGCAAACTAGAGACGATGAATACCATCCTGCTCTATGCCTACAATGGCACAGGAAAGACACGACTGTCTATGGCGTTTAAGGATGCGGGTAAAAAAACAATTCACCGTACCTTATCAGTTGGTGATCATGTAGGGGAACCATTAACAATTACCGAGACGATCGGCGATACTCTATATTTTAACGCATTCACTGAAGATCTGTTTCACTGGAACAACGATCTCGATGGCGATGCAGAACGACGCTTGCTGATCAACAGGGGTTCGCGCTTTTTTCAGGGATTATTTGAGTTAGAGATGGATAACCGTATTCGTCCATTGTTGCAGCGTTATACAGATTTCGATTTTCGGATTGATACAGAAGAATGGTCGATAAGATTTTCACGGATAGTGGATGGTCAATCTATTGATAACATAAAGGTTTCACGAGGTGAGGAAAATATCTTTATTTGGTGCTTCTTCTTGGCCGTAATACAGCTAGCGCTTGATGGTGCTGATGTTTATCAATGGATAAAGTTTGTCTATATTGACGATCCCATATCTTCATTGGATGAGCATAATGCTATCACGGTTGGTAGTCATCTTGCGCAACTACTGAATAAGGCTGATAACCCTTTGAAAGTAGTGATCTCGTCTCATCATCCTTTATTCTTCAATGTAATGCACAACGAGCTTGATGCTCGTAAATCCAAAAAGGTCGCTGCCTATTTTTTATCGAGATCTAGGGCTGATGGGAGTTATTCTCTAAGCTATACCGGTGCCACACCGTTCTTTCATCATGTTGCGATACTGACCGAGTTGTATAAGGTAGATCAATCCGGTGAGCTATATACATATCATTTCAATATGTTGCGTTCAGTGCTGGAAAAATCAGCCAGCTTCCATGGTTTCTCAAATTTTTCAGCTTGCATTGCACAAGATGCTGATGATCCTGAAAGAATTTTGCATTCGAGGCTTATCAATATCCTGAGCCATGGTAACTATTCTCTTTTTGAGCCTCAGCCTATGCTTGACGAGAATAAAAATTATTTCAGAAAGATCTTGCATGATTTCCTGAAACGATATCCATTTAACCCTGATTTATTTCCTCAACAGATTGAGGAACGTGAAGAGAAACTATGACTGACTTTGAAAAACAGAAATTGGGCAAAACGCTCTGGAATATAGCCGATCAATTGCGCGGTGCCATGAATGCGGATGATTTTCGCGATTACATGCTGGCTTTTTTATTCCTTCGTTATCTGTCGGACAATTATGAAACCGCTGCTCAAAAAGAACTGGGACCAGACTATCCTAAACAGAAAGATGGAGAGCGCCATCCTCCGCTGACTCTTTGGTATGAGCGAAATGAGCAGGATGTGCCTGAGTTTGAGAAATTAATGCGTCGTAAAGTGCATTATGTAATCGAACCTCAGTATCTTTGGACCAGTATTACTGAGTTGGCGCGAACCCAAGATGCGAAATTGCTTAATACATTACAGGCAGGCTTCAGGTACATTGAGGAAGAGTCTTTCGCCAGTGTTTTCCGTGGCTTGTTCTCAGAGATCAACCTAGCCTCAGAAAAACTTGGCAAAACATACGGCGACAGAAATGACCGTCTTTGTAAGATAATCAAAGAGCTTGCTGAGGGGCTTCAGCAGTTCTCTACCGACAGTGACACGTTGGGGGATGCTTACGAATATCTAATTGGTCAATTTGCATCAGGCTCAGGTAAGAAAGCCGGGGAATTCTACACACCTCAGCGCATTTCTGACATTTTATCTGCAATTGTTACGTTGGATAGCCAGGAACCAGCAACTGGTCAACGTTCGCATTTGGACAGTGTGTTTGATTTCGCCTGTGGGTCCGGATCTTTGCTCCTGAATATTCGTAAGCGCATGGGGCAGCATGGTATTGGTAAAATATACGGTCAAGAGAAAAATATTACCACTTACAACTTGGCACGTATGAACATGCTCCTGCATGGAGTAAAAGATTCAGAGTTTGATATTTTCCACGGTGATACTTTGCTCAACGACTGGGATCTACTGCGTGAGACCAACCCTTCAAGGATGCCTAAGTTCGACGCTGTGGTTGCTAATCCGCCCTTCAGTTACCGTTGGGAACCCACAGAAACATTAGCTGATGATGTGCGTTTTAAAAATCATGGCCTAGCACCTAAATCTGCTGCCGATTTTGCTTTCCTTCTGCATGGATTCCATTTTCTAAAAGAAGATGGCGTTATGGCGATAATCCTACCTCATGGTGTACTTTTCCGAAGCGGTGCCGAAGCTCGTATCCGTACGAAGTTACTGAAGGATGGTCATATCGATACAGTAATTGGTCTACCTGCGAACCTGTTCTTTTCTACGGGTATCCCAGTATGTATTCTAGTGCTGAAAAAATGCAAAAAAACAGACGATGTATTGTTCATCAATGCATCTGAATACTTCGATAAAGGTAAGCGGCAAAACCAACTACTTAGAACAGACGAAATACCTAACGGTGAAATCGGACACATAGAAAAAATTATTAATACTTATCAGTTCCGCAAAGAAGAGCCTCGCTATGCACGTCGCGTTAGCATGGAAGAGATCGAGAAGAATGATTTTAATCTGAATATTTCACGCTATGTGAGCACGGCCGAGGATGCAGAGGAAATAAAACTTGATTCAGTTCATGCTGAATTGGTTTCTCTGGATAGTCAGATAAAATCAGCAACCCAAAAACATAACGAATTTTTAAAGGAGCTAGGATTACCTCTCTTACCATAATTAGTTACATCTGATTTTTATTCTTGCAGCTTTAAATGCCTTTATCTATACGATAAAGGCATTTATTTGTGAGAGAGCTGTTTCATCTTTTCGTAAAACCCACGCCCAAATGTATGCGCCCCCTGTGGCAAATTCAACCGTACAGCAGTATTATAAGTATGCAGCTTAAACGAACCATTCACTTTTAGAGATCTTCCGGCATACTGATTATGTCCCTGAGGAGACCACCATGCGTAAAGCCCGATTTACCGAACACCAGATCATTGCCATTATGAAGTCCGTCAAAGATGTCTGCAGCGAATCCGGGATTTCTGAGGTTTCGTACTACAACTGAAAAACTCAGTTCGGCGGTATGGAAGCCTCTGAACGCATGAGTTCACTCGATAGGTTTGAAAGAGAATACAGAAGATTTTGAACTTATTTCTAAGTTGATATTTAGAGTTGTAATTTTATATTAATCATCATGGTTTTAAAATATATTAGTTTTTTATGCCGGTATTTTCATATTTTAAGAGGCTCTCAATTATCAATTGAGAGCTTTTTTTTATATGAGGGAGTATTGCTTGAGATTGCTAATTATGCTTTCCTCTGATTCCTGGTTTATTATGCCCTGTATAATAAATCCGCGGCGTATCCTATTGTTTCTGTCATTCGAAGCTTGAACGGCTGACTTTTGGTAAATATTATAAATGCTGAGCATGGATTCTGTTCGTTTGTCGACATTTTCGTAAAATTCAGTTAGTTTTTCTAAAACGAAAATTGGCTCAATAGGAGCGCTTTCAATATTTATCTTATTGTCTAATTCAATGAATGCAGATAGAAAATCAGCTTTTTTCCAAATTCTTGACCTTTCTAAAAATCCGCACTCATTAATAAAATCTAAAGTTTTGTTAATCCTTTTTTCATAAATGCTTTCGTCAGGAAATGACTCATTATAATTATCTAAAATGTTCTCATGCTCATTGTCTCTATTAAAATAACCTAACATCATCGTGCCTACCAAAGTAAGGCAATATGCTATATCGTTCATTCTTTTTCGGTCGCTAACAGAAAAAATTTTATGTTGTTCAAAAAAAATGTCTTCGGAGATTTTTTCGCAGAATTTTTTCATTGCGCCATCATAAATGGCATTGTTAACTTCCATATCTCGCAAAGTGTACTGAGTTGAGTTCAATCTCTGAAAGACATCAATAATTTGTTCTTTAGTAAGATTCCCTAAATCTCGCACTACAATGCTGTACTCCAGAAACTTCTCCTTATCAGACTTGTCAAGATTACTATAAGGCGCAGTAAGCACATGTGCAAAAGAGTTTTCTCCCTCAAAATACTCTTTCAAAGTATTTATTCTTTGAAGTCCATCTACCAGTAATTGTGTTCCTTCACCTGTAATAGTGTCAACCTGACCATTACAAATATAAATTTCTGGAAATGGATATCCTTTAACTACAGATTCTATAAATTTATCCTTATCTTTACTTGTCCAAACCAAGCGCCTTTGAAATTCTGGTCTTGGAATTAAACTACCATTTCTTACATCTTTTAGTATTTCTCTGACTTTTCTATTAGTTGCTGTGGTTATAATCATAATGGATTTTCCAGTTTTTGACGACATTGACTAATACTACGGACCTGATAGGTTTTCAGATGTTCTAAATCATAAAATATTCCAAAGTCAACCAAAGGATGCCCTTTTTTCCTATCTTTTCGAATTTTTGCACGAACGTCTCTTATTTTTCCACATTTTATCAATGTTCTTCCCCTGTAATCTTTTAATTGATCCGTACGTAGCCATCCATATGTTAAATAATCACCAAGATTATTTTGTCTGTGAGGCATGTTTTCTATTTGACTGAAGGATAGACTTATTTCATGCCATAGTGAACTAAAGAGTTTAGGACTGCATATCGCTAAGTCGATGTCCGAATTATCATCAAATGAGCGAAATGCACATCCGACTTTTTTACCTAATTTATATTTGTCATGAAGTGCAAATCCAATTTTTGATGAGCCAACAACCAACAGATCATTCTCTTTAATTTCGATAAGAAATTCTTCTTGCAGAATGCTTGAAACAAAATTTATACGTTCTGTATCAAAATGAGGCGTGTTTATGCCTTGAATGTGTTTGTCAAAAAAATCTTCAGGAGAAATAGATATTAACTCGGTTTTGAGTTTTGTGATTTCTTGGAAGGAACTCATTTTGTGTCCTTGTTAAAATTTAATTTAAAGTTAGCTTGAGCCCAGAATGCTATTTTCCCTGCTTTTTGAGTAAAGTTCAATTTCTCTTTTAATGATTGCGGGCTGTTGAATTTTGATGTGACTTAAGTGAATGAATTCATTTTTATATGGTTTTTGCAGGCGTTGTCAAGGTTAATTTAATGGTTAATTAAGGGGGTAAGTGGTTTTTAAACACACTTTTTGATTGAAAACAATCCATAAGTTAGCACGGTATAATAAAAGGGATTGATGGAGGGGAGTGAGATTTTTGTCACATATTCCTAAGTAAGCCCTAAATAACTTGTGCTACAAACTCGATTTCATTAATGATAAGTTATCAGAGTACAGACCTCTGACAGGGAAATTTTCATTTTCAAATTAGTTAGTTGTTGGTATTTATAACAGAGTCTGTTGACTCTGACAGGTTCTGTTCAAAGTACTATACGTCTCCATAAAATCTCAATTCGCTACTGGTACCATTTTAGTACAAGTATCTAATAGAATCTTGATCGTAACGCCTCTATACTATATCCCAAGTTCAGAAAAGAGGGATGCTGAATGTCTTCAATACCTGTTGCAGGACCGGGAATCGGTGTTGTTCGCAACAATATGAAAGAAGCACGAAGGGAAGGAATGCCTCGCAAAATGGCACTTCCTGGGACGTACTACTGGTTTTATCAAAAGGTCCGTAACAAAGGTCCATGGGATTACAAACAAGCCGATCCTTATTGGGCGGAGTTTGGTAATTTTAATTTTGGTGCTACTGGTTATGCTGCGGGTATTCCTGAAGAAATCCTTCTCATGGGAGCCGGTTGGGCGCAGAGCCGGGCAGGAACGTCAAGAGCTGAATGGGGTAAATGGTACAAAGACACGCCTTATGGAGATGATCCCAACGATCAATTTTGGATAAGGGAGGGCGTAAAATATGCCATTGAAAACGGTTATTAAGTGGCTGCATCCGGTGCTGACAGTGGTATTACTCGTCACCGTTGTTGCATTCTTTGCCTTAAATTCTGGTGAGAATGATCACTCCAAAGATAAACTCATCTCTTCGCAGCAGCTTGACGCAAACACATGGCTTTATGTCACGGGTTATAGGGGCGGTGGGGCAACCGTTGCTGACAGCTATCGGTATTATTTATCCGGTAAAATCCAGAGTGATATCAGTGCTAATCTGGCGAAACAGGTTCCGTTCCTGGTCGCGACTGGCAGTTCGGCTGCTGTAAGCGTAGAGGGCGATACCATCAGTATCAAATACAGCGGTCGCGTGTATTCATTTAGTAATTCAATTGTGTATGAATATCAGGGTAAAACATTCAGACCGCACCTGGATTTTCAGGCAACTAACTGATCCTCTTTTTTCCCTTAAGGTTATCTTCAATTGTGCCAGAGAGAGTCTGGCACTTTATATCGCACACGTTATTCGCCAAACACCCATCGGCCTTTATCTATGGGCGCTCGCAATTATCTGGTAACACTCAAACCCAGCCTGCTCCCACCTCCGCAGGAGCAAGCCCCTCAACCCTTACCACTCCGACAGCCCAATCGCCTTCATCACCCGCTTTCTCATATGCACAGGCAATGACGCCAGTTCCTCAATCGTTCTTACCCGCGTCCCGTTGATCACATCCCTGGGCTTAAAGCTGATAATGATCCGCCCCCAGGTCACTTTCACATCCAGTTGCGCACCAATGGGAAACCCCGCTGTTTTCAACCAACAGCCCTTCAGGGTAATCGCTGGAACGCGGCGATAATTTGGAGTGCGGGTCACATAACCCACGGTCGCATAGCGCTGGGTATAGTTTGGCGCTTTAGCTTCGTGGTGGCCTGAAATAGAATTGATGACAGTCATGATGACTATTCTCCGTAAATAGTGATTGTGATCAGCGATGCGGATGTGTTGCCCCACATTCGTATCGCGCTAAATGACCGGAACATTTAATCAGGCAGGTAAAAACGCAGCGAGAGTGAAAATAAAAAACTGCGAAAGGCCACGCAGAAGACCCCCGCTCTTTTCAGCTGAATTCATGCATTTTCGACGTTGATTCAATTCCCCTCGGTTAACCCGCAAAGGATCGCCATGTTGCAAAAAGACGCTTTTCCCAGCAGGACCAAATGGACCATTATCACGATTGGGATGCTGGCCGGGCTGACAGGGGCGCTGCCCAATGCGCTGCATTTGCCAGCGAGCTATGCGCGTTATCTGTCGCCACTTTCATTGGGCGCGGCCAGCGTGCTTGCGTTCACCCTCAACCGCCTGATCGCCGTTAAACCCTGGCTGTGCGCGCTTGCGGTATTGCCGTTTATTGCGTTGATGACCGGCTGGCAGCACTAGAATTTTCCTGCGTCTCATGATGATGACTTTTATTTCAGAAACAGTGGCGCAGTCCTGCTTATGCTCGGTCTGGCGATGCCGTTTCTCGTCGCTTTCTGCCATGAATCGCCAACGCCGAACAATAACCTCTCCCGCAGTGCAATCATCGCCGAAGCGATGTGGCGCAACACTTTTACGCTGTGCGTGACCGCCATCATGACCGGGCTGTTCTGGCTGGTGCTGTTGCTGTGGAGCAAACTCTTCAGTCTGATCGGCCTTAGCCTGTTCGAGCGGCTCTTTTTCAGAAATGACTTTTTCCCGTCGATGGCGACCGGTGCGGCCATAGCGGCGGGCATTGTATTTTGTCGACGTTTGCCAGGCGCTGTCGGTGTTTACCGCAACGTCATCACGCTGGCGGTGGGCGTGATAGTGCCGTTGCAGGCGATCTCCTTGCTGCTGTTCCTGGCCTGTTTGCCCTTTACCGGATTAGCGATTATCCCCAAATCGTTCTCGGCCGCCACGCTGCTGCTGACCATGACGTTGCTGATGCTGATATTCAGCGCGATGGCCGGTATAAAAGAGCAGAACGAACCACGCTGGCAGCGCGTAAGCGCCCAACTGGTGCTGGCTGCACTGTGGCTGACGCCGCTCCTGGCCGGTCTGGCTGTCTGGGGCTTATGGCTGCGTGTTGCCGATTATGGCTGGACGGTGGATCGGGTTTATGGCGCGGTAATCGCGTTTATTGCTTTTGCCGGCTCGCTGCTGATGGTGTGGTTCCAGCGACCGGTCAGGTCGCAGGACGCCAACAGCATGAATACCTATATCGCGCTGATGCTGGCGTTAGCGTCCGGCGGCTGGTTTTTACTGCATTCGCCGGTGATCGATCCCTGGCGCATCATGGTGACAAGCCAGCAGGCACGTTACGAACAGGGCAAAGCAAAAGCGGACGCGGGGGATCTCTATGTATTAAGCACGGCGGGGCGACGTGGGAACAAGCTGTTGCAGACGCTGAATGACCATCCTCAGTGGCTTGAGGACCCTGTAAGAGTAAAAGTCATGCTGATGCAGATCCTGGCAGGGCATAACACGACAGACATTCAGCCCGATATCAGCACGCTCAGGCAGGCTATCCCGGTACGTCCGGGTAGCGAAACGCCACCGAAAAGCTGGTGTCAGGCACAGAAAGGCTCAGAACAGGCGTTGAGGACCTGTCTGGCGGATGTGGGTTCCTGCCTGAGTGGATGCAGGATCTCAACAACGATGGCTCGTCAGAAGTGCTGTTATACAGCCCACACTCATCCCTCATTTTTATCTATACCTTGCGCGGCAACACATGGCAGCAGACAGGAAGCGCGAACGTGCCGCAAAGCGCCGATAGCGCTATGCGTAAAGCAATGCCTGACACAGTGCCAAAAGCGTAGCGCGATCTGGAGATTAACGGCCAGCGCTTGTCGGTGGATTACTATGGCTATGAGGGGCAGTAGGGAGAGTCTCAGGCTTTGATGTTTTCCCAACTCAGACCAAAGCGCGAAAGGTACTTTAGTTGCGCAGGCTATCGGCGTTATCGGGAGACGGCCATCTGCCGTCGATATGTTTTAGAGGGCTGGTACGATTCAGGGTAGAGCGTGTTACGTCTGATGTGATTCATTGTTCTCAAAGAAATGCCAAATAATTTTTAAACAGATGTGATCGCGTCGTGTGATTGCTCAAAATTTAGTCTTTTTCTGAAATCACGTACAAGAAAAAATCGCGTACAGCCGGAGAATGAGAAGGGCAAACACTACACTTCTTATGGACAGGGCGAAAAAGTGATTAACATCGAAGAAAAAATTGAAAAACATATTCAATCATTTCCAGCATCATTAATTAACTACCTGAAAAGCGACTATGAAGAAGACTTAATGGTGGTTATAGATGATTTACTACCTGGTGATATAAAAACAGCAATGGAAAATGAGGCGCGCGAACTATTGGCAGAGGAATCGTTGCGTCGGGAAGTAATTATTGCTGAAAGTGGTCATACACCGCGCGCTTATGATAGCGTGGGCAGAAATGCGATTCGGGAAAGAGGGAAGTATATACCGGCTTTTTTTGATAGCCCAAGCATTCTTAATTTTTTTATGCAAATAACCGGTGAAAAGTTACACCGTGTACCTTATGAGCCCGAAGAGTTTATAATTAATTCACAAAATAAAAGTGGTGATACGCATGGATGGCATTGGGATGATTATTCCTATGCATTGGTTTGGGTCATTGATGAACCAGATGTTCTTTCAGGTGCTCGCGTTGAATATGTTCCACGTATTCCCTGGAAGAAAAAAGAAACACGTGAGTGGATTAAAAACGTTTTAAAAGATAATACAATTTTTAGCCACCATGTCTCACAAGGACAATGCTATCTGTTGCGGGCTCGGGATGCCCTGCATCGAATTTCCCCTCTCACTTATGAGTCTCGCCGAACGGTTATTGTCTTCACCTATGCCAATGATTTCGATCTGGCGGATGAAAGTCTTACGCATGATTCAATGGAAGCCATTTATCCTCAGGATACACAGGCTTAATTAAATAAAGGGAAGTGAAAATGTCGAAAGAAACTTCACTGGGCGGAATGAACGATGACACAGGTTTCCCCGTATTTTTTACGGAAATATCAGACTGTCTGGGACGCTATGAAAATTACAAGGATGCGGCCAGAGCAATAGCAGAAAAATTTCCTCCCAGTAAGTTTCCTCGTTTGCTCGACATATGCTGTGGCATAGGAAAAATGAGCGTTTCACTTTTTGAACTGGGTTACGAGGTTGTGGGGTTAGATTTATCTCTTGAGCAGTTATCTGTTGCTAAAAAGATGTGTAAAGGACCGGTATATATCCATGCAGACATGGGTAATCTGCCTAAAGACAAATTCGATATTCTTATTAATGTCTACACGAGTTTTGGCTACTGCAGCACTGAACATGAAGATTTGGCCGTTTTGCCCGAATGGTATGAAGCCCTAAATCCAGGAGGCATTCTGATAATGGAGTTGGCCGATATGGACAGAGCCAGGAATCGAATAGATGTATCTGGCAGATTAATACGTATGAATAGTGGTGTGACTGAAATGCTTTTTATGGATTGGGAGAAAAGGATTCTGACGGTAAATTACGACAAAGATGGTCAGTCATGGTCATGTTCAACGCGACTCTACGAAAAAGAATTTTTACAAAATGCGTTACTAAATTGTGGTTTTTCCAGCGTCGAGCTTTATGGTGATTTTTCACAAAAGCCGAAGGGGAAAGACGATAATTTGCTTGTCATTGCGCGTAAAGGATTATAATTATGAGAAATGTTATCTGCATTGTGGATGCCTATTCAACGGGCGCTGATCTGGCTCCAGTTTTTAAGAAGTCAGGATGGCAATGTATACACGTTCAGTCTAATGCTGTTATTCCGGATGATTATCTGCCTTCATTTATTCCAAAAAACTTTGATTTTCTGATGGTCCCTGACTCAGATGAGTTAAGTGGATTCGAAAGTATCATTGAGAAATTACAACTTTTTGACCCGGCATATATTATCCCGGGTACAGAGACAGGCGTCAAAATCGCTGACTATCTTTCCCATCGTTTATCTAAACCCGGTAACGCTTGGGAAAGCAGTACCCTGCGACGAAATAAATTTCAAATGCAGGAGGCGCTTAATGATGGCGGACTTTTATCTATTCCGCAATTTGTCACCGATGATGTCATTAAAGCGGTAGACTGGGCAGAACAGCATCAATGCTGGCCGGTGGTTGTTAAACCTGTTGACAGTGCTGGAGCTGATAGTGTCAGGTTCTGTGAAAACCACGTGGAGCTGGAAGACGCTTTCAATAATATTCTTGGTAAGAAAAATAAACTCGGTCTGTTTAACAGCACTGTACTGATTCAGAAAAGACTACGCGGTCAACAGTTTATCGTCAATGCCGTCAGCATGGATGGCATGCATCTCATCACTGAAATATGGACAGATGATAAAATACCCGTTTCAGATGCTTCCTTGATATGTGAAAAAGAAATCCTTCTTCCTTTTAGGGGAGAAATACAAAACACACTTGTCTCATATATGAAAAAGGCGTTAACACTTCTGGGTGTTGATAATGGTCCTTCACACAGCGAGTTAATCATCACTGAACAGGGGCCTGTTTTGATTGAAACAGCTGCGAGAATGCAAGGTACTATTATGCATGATGCGGTAATTTCTGCACTTGGGTACAGCCACGTTACCCTGACTGCTGAGCGATATATCAACCCGAATGCTTTTTTGGGTAAAATCCATGATAAGTATAATCTCAAGAAAAATCTTTATTGTGTGACACTTTCTTCAAAAGAAGATGGTGTTGTCAAAAATAACAGATGTAAAGAGTTAATCGGTCAGTTTCCATCCTATTTTGGATTAATGCATACACCTGAAAAAGGTGAAAATATTTTTCGCACCACAGATCTGTTTACAAATCCTGGAATTATTTATCTTTGTCATGATTGTGAAGATCAAATTAAACGTGATTATATAAAGATACGCGAGCTTGAAAGTGATGGTTTATTGTTTGAATTGATGTGAGAAAATCATGGAAATAAAAACTGGTGCTGTTTTTGGCCTCATTATGGTGTTAATTTATAATTTCCTTGATGCAGGAAAGGAAGTTTATTCTGGCCACTTGGTGCAAAGTTTGCATCCAATGCTGGTGACTTTTATTGTATTTTCAACAGTCCTGGTTTTTTTTCAATGCATATTCTTGGTGAAATTAAGCAGGGGTTATATTATTCCTTTGCAGTATCCTGTTATCATTACACTTTTAAATATAACTACTGTGGGTTCTTGGGTGACTTTTTTTTATTGCCTTCGTTATATAGAGCCGGCTATTGCTTCGGCAATAATTACAGGATTTGCCCCGCTCATTATTGTTCTTATTTCTCCATTTTTATACCGTAATGAGAAAAGGCAATATAGATTAAGTTTACTTCTGGGGATCGCTCTGTGTTCGTTATGGTTGAGCATCATCAGCTTGCAAGGGGATAATAAAAATTATAGTTACAGTAATTATGAAATAGTGGCTGGAATTTTTTTAGCGATTTCCTGTGCTTTCTTCAGTATCTTGTCGAATATACTGAGTAAGAAACTGAGTGACAGGAAATGTATTCCTGAATCAATCATGGCTCACAGATTTTACCTGACCATCATAGTTACTTTTAGTTACATTTATGATGTTAATACTGAACATCTAAGCGATAGTGGCCTGTTCCCGGGCGTCCTTTTTCTGGCTATATTAGGAGTGATATTGCCTTTGTGGTGTCTTCAGTATGCTATTAAACATTTAGCACCCGCTAAGGTTATGATTTTTATGTCCATAAGCCCTGTGTTTACTTATGTGTTTCAGCTTTTAGATCCCAGGTTGTCTCCAACCTATTCATCGCTCGTGGCCATCTTGCTATTGTGTTGTTTTTCACTCGCCACCGAGATTTGGCAAATCAGACATAAAGGAAGAACTCTGGACAATGGCTATAACGGCGTACCGGAAGATAAGCGGAGTTGAGATTACTTTCTCAGACAGCACTGCTCATGCTTTTCCTAAGCATTCACATGATGAATTTTACATTGGTGCCAATGTCTCAGGACGTGAAAAAATCTGGCTGGACGGTAAGAGTGATGAAGCAAGCGTAAACGAAATCACAATTTATAATCCAGGCCAGGTACAGTCAGCGATTCCTACGCCTTACACATGGCTTTACTATAGTTTTTATATTCAACCCGATATGTTAAGAAGCCTGTCGGGTTTTCACGATGATGAAGAATTTAAACGCAGCATTTTTTGCGCTCCGGATACCGCTCAGCAGATTCGGGAAACGGCACGATTTTCCCTTGATTCCAGCAACAGTAACGGAGAAGTGATTGAACACCTGTCGTGCCTTTTGAACACTGTTATAAACAGAGCTGGTGTTCGCTATAAATGTGAACTTGGTCATAATGATAGTTTATTAGCGGAGAAAATTGCCTGCCGTTTAAAAAGTGAAATGTTATCTCCACCGTCCCTCATTGATTTAGCTGCCGAAAATTGCGTTACACCTGTGCAATTAGTTCGTATTTTTAGCCACACTTACGGTTTGCCGCCCCTTGCGTGGCTCCGATGTGAAAAACTCAAATTATCGAAGCAGCTTATTCTTAGTGGGGAAGCCATTTCTGCGGTAGCTGCAGATCTTGGTTTTAGCGATCAAGCTCATTACACACGTAATTTTAAAAATATGTTCGGCATCACACCTGGAGCGCTTTACAATGTTGTGAATAATGTTTAAATGTAATTTTATTGCAACCCAAAGCTAATTAATTTTTCTTGTTTGTGTTTATGATGTTATTGAATGGTAGGATTAATCTATGATAATGCAATGAAGTGGTTTTTGATTAAGTTTATCTTTGTTAGTAAAATATGAATGGATTTTTCCGAAGGTGTTTAAAATAGCGTAATATTACGATTGAATAAGGGATTAAATAAAGTGAGGAATTGGCTGCATTATTTTAAGCAAAGTTATGGCATTGGAAATCCGAATTTTTTTCACAAGCACGGTGCTGGTTCATAAAAAATCATATACCTTAACTATGAGTTAAACTATGCGTTTTTTTATAAACTAAAGTAACAAGCCAGCCAGAGATTTTCGAGTTTGTAAAGCGACTGAGTATGCTTTCTCCCCGTCATGTGATCAATGTTATGCAGCATCCCTTGGCTGAACAGGCGGTTTTGCTTGAGATATGTCAAGAATTACCTGTCCCGCATTACGTGAACATAACTCAGTGATTCAGGAAGCGATTAACAATGAAAGACGATATCGATCAGCTTTTTTTCGCGCTTGTGCGCCGCCACAATGGCTTTTACCTGTTTAACAACGTAAAGAATCAACAACTGTTAAACTGCAATTCTTATATCGACGCTGATATGCAATTAGATGCTGGTGAAGAGGAAGACCTGATGGATAACTTTTTCGAAGAATTCCATGTCAAGAGGGGCAGTTTTAAGATTCAAACGTACTATCCAGATGCCCCTTTTTCATGAAATCCCTTTAAGAAAATTGAACCCATACTCGTGCCTGATTTTACGATCGGTATTAGGAACAGTGCGCCCGTCGCCTGATATCGAAATCCGTTCGTATAATTTTGTAATTACGCTGAATGCTTTGCACCTGTGAAGCCCGTTGATTACAACGAAGACGCAGTAGGGCTCCGTCATGACTTTATCGCCCTGTGGTGCCGTTCTCTTGATAATCTGGTATACAGACCCGTAAGGCGCTTAACGTCAGGATAAAAATGAAAATCAGAGAAGAAACTCTTATGCGGGCCGGTTTCACGTCACGTGAGCTGGGCAGAATAAAAAACATCTCGCAACGCTCCGGTGATACCCTGGACAAAGCCATTAGCGACCTGGCCCGACGCTTTATAATTGCTGCTGTCGCCGTGACATTTTTCCTGATGGTGTTCTTTGTCCTGCTTGTTTTTGGGTCACCCCAATCGGCTATCCCGGGTGCTATCGGTCTTGCCTGTGGTGCTGCTGTTGCAGCATTCTCCCAGCCACCTGTTATCACTTATAAAGCCTGGCGTTTCAGACGCGCTCAGCGCGGTTGATCGCTGTTTTTGCTGTCGTGAAGCCGTTCGAAAATGGCCCTGGCCTTCACTCCGTAGTTCACAATCTTCATTGTCAGCTGTGACCTGTCCATCGTGTCTATTTTCCGGAAGTAGTTGGTCGGTAGCCACCTAAAAAGCCTCCATGCTTACGCCGCAGGAGTCGCTGCGATGGGCAAATGCCAGCGGTTCGCTGGCAATCGGTAAGCGTGGCTCAATGGAAGGCACGTCGACGCAGGCCCAGATCAGGCAGGTTTTGAGGAAGACAGGCTAAAAATTAAGCTATAAAATTAACGCCTTGGCTTTTCTGCCTCTCCAGCGTCTTAGGCCTTTAAAGAAGTTAGTGCTGTCGTTGTGTTATAAAATTGAAATTTCTCAGCCATTATAAATAACGACATGCATTCTTTTTTATCATTGATTTTACCGCTGGCGCTTATCATTTTGCTGATTAAGTATTTTTTTCTGCCGATGTTCAAGCGAGACGATTTCTTTGCTGCTAAGGGCGAGTTGAAGAAGATTTCTATCGATACACCGCTGCTTAACCGTCTTGGGATGAATACGGAGGATTACTACTACGACGCAGATTTTCTCTATCAAAAACGCAAGGAAGACATCCTTAATAAAATCGCGCTGGGCCAAATTATTCAGGTGAGACCGACCGGAACGAAGATCGGCAATCGTCGTGTCTGGCAGGTTCGTTATCGCACAGGTGTCTCGCGGACAGAAAAAACATTGAGCATTCTGAATAACTACTCGCTATTTAATCAGGATTTTGCCGGTTTTCTTTCAGCCGTTCGGGCGGCCAATCCCGAGGCTGAAGTAGAAAAAATGACAATCTGGCGTATATAAACACTTGTATATAGGTGTTGAAACACGGCTGGAAATGGCACTTTATATCACGTTATTGGCCCGTATAAATTTTTTAATGGGAATCAACCATCTTACGGAAAGCTGAATGATTGAGGATGAATGCTGGACCCCGTGCTTCCGGGGCAGGTTAGTGGGTTCAACAGAATATGACAGTCTTGCTATGACCTCTCGTATAAATCTATTCCAGCAAAGGACATCCCATGCACGCTGAGCCAATAACCCCACAGGCTTCTGTTCTTTCATCAAGAAATGCCGGTTTTATTATTGCAGCGCGTTTTATCTCAGACTTTGGCGCATTCCTGAACATGGTTGTGTTATCGACATATGTTTATGTGATCACGCAAAGCGTGTTCCATGTCAGTGTATTTCTGGCGAGTCGTGTCGCGGGTGGCATCATTGCAAGCGTGATAGGCATTCCTTTTTTTCGTCGTTTTCACGGCTATTTTTCACTGATTATTTTCGATGTGCTACGTGCAGCACTGCTCGTATTACTTTTAATATTGCCGGTAAATACGCAGATTTACCTTTTGCCAGCCATCGCTTTTGGTATTGGTCTTGGAAATTCCATGTTTTCCATTGGCCTGAATAGCCAGTTACCATGGTGGGTAATGGCATCGCATCGCGTCTCTACCAATGCCTGGCTTACCTCCGTTTCATCAGTTGGTGCGGTAGCGGGGAGTTTGATTTCCGGGATTCTGCTTGCCGCGAGTGGCTACCAACAGGTTTTTATCGTGAATATCATGACTTATCTTGTCGCAGGGTTGTGCATTGTGTTTTTACGCTATTTAGAAACACCGGTTATTACCCCAACCGCTGCGCCGCGTAAGGAGTGGCATAACCTGATTACGGGTTTACGAACAGCACCCTTACTGGCTGGAATGTTGATCGTCACGCTGACCGACACCTTAGGCAGCGCGGCGCATAATGTTGGTTTTCCCATTCTGTCGAAGCTGATGACGCCAGATTCTGCGGGCAAGACAATGGGACTTCTGCTGGCTGTGTGGGCAAGCGGTAAATTTTTAGGTGCGCGCCTTGCCAGCTATTTATCACGTAATAACCTAGGGCCCGGTATCGAGAGGCTGTTCTTTATCGGTGTGGCGTTGATGTCTTTAGGCTTTATTGCCGCCTTTCAGCAGACTGCTGTGCACATGGCGCTCGTGTTCATCATTTTTGCGGGCATCGGCGATGGTATTGCGGATGTGTGTCTGATTTCAAGTATTCAGCGCGAACCGGACATGCTGAGACTGCCGGTCTTTAGCCTGATGACCTTGTTTCAGATGACGGGCTTTTGTGTGGGCATGCTAATTGTTGCTCCTTTTTATGCATGGCTTGATCCTGCGCTGGTTATTATCATCTTTCACGGTCTTCCGCTGGTGACGTTGGTGATAGTTGGTTTGATTACACGACGATTTTAAGCATTTGAATCTTGATAGCCACAAACAATGTACCTTCATCCACTTACACAGACAGTCGATAAAAACCGCATAGACGCGCTGTAAGGGAAAACGGCAACCCACCAGTAACTGGACCAACGTGCCTTGCGTTGCCAATGCTGCCAGGCAAAGGCGCGTCATCCACGACTTTGCGTCGGCGAGCAGATCAGGATGGTGCATGAGTAAAGGCTGATCATGGTGCCAACGTGGCCGAGCTAATGCGTTACCGGGCTTTTCAAGGGAAAAATAAACGAGCATTCGACGAAACCAAAAGGATGTAGTGCTCGTTGTAACCGAAGATAAACCAAAACCAACAATCAAGGCCTTCTCACGATGAAAGTCATTCTGGTCAGACACGCGGAAACAGAGTGGAATGTACAGGGCATTATTCAGGGGCAGTGCGACAGCGCAGTGAGCGAACGTGGCAGACGCGAAACGGCTGCATTAGTGGCCGCGCTGGCAAAAGAAGATCATGTCGTTGAGTGTGTTTATGCCTCTCCACTAGGGCGAGCATGGCAAATGGCTCAAACCCTGGCTCAACGCTTCGCCTGTCCAGTGATTGCGGAATCTGCACTTAAGGAACAGGCATTTGGTATGTTTGAGGAAATGAACATAGCTTCACTCGCATCTGACTATCCTGCTGAAGCTGAGGCGTTATTTTCATCACATGCTGATTATTGCCCTCCAGGTGGCGAATCGCTGGCGCAGTCAACGCACAGAATGATGCGGTTTTTGCATTGTCTTGCGGACGAGCAAAAACACCAGACTGTTTGCCTCGTTTCACATGGGCAGATCATTCAGGGAACGCTTGCCATGCTTAAAGAGGGAAACCTTGTTAATTTTGCCCGCTATGCTCAACCCAACGCGAGTTACTCCATATTTGAGTTGATTGATGGGCGCTGTACTGCGCTTAAATGGGGCATCGCCTCGCATTTGCTTCAGTGTTAACTTTGCGGTTTCTGCTATCGCTATGTGGCGGATTCTGTGTCCGCCAGGATTAGTGAGTCCTCTGAGCGCACTTATCTCAGCGACACCAAAAACCCCACCGCCACCAACGCATAAAACCCCGCACAGATCAGATCGAAACTGCGCCGTGCCCGATTGAGATACGTCTCCGCCATTTGCGAAGCAAAAATCAGCGCATACAGGCTAAATATCATCACCCCGGTCAGTGCGCAGGTAGCAACCAGAACATAGCTCT
>Ga0308167_1001616_pt1 | contig 24943 bp, 44 predicted proteins | sample PhyCR1_2_FD_202138 | JGI IMG/M metagenome (GOLD analysis project Ga0308167, IMG submission 202138) | Phyllosphere microbial communities from UC Gill Tract Community Farm, Albany, California, United States - DLSLRC.R1 | ecosystem: Host-associated > Plants > Phyllosphere > Unclassified | place... | reverse complement strand
GTGCCCCAGTTGCTGCCCTTGTCGGTCTTCATCACCATCCAAGGCGGCACGCCGAACCAGCGGCAGATTTCCTCGATGCTGTGCCCACGCGACTCGAGCAATTGAGCGTCGGCAGGATTGATGCCGATCATCTCTGGCTTGACGCCCTGCTCAAGCACGGGGCTTCGACCTGCGTTAAGAGCACCGGATACAGTCTGGACATACTCTCGAAACTCGGTGCGCTGCGCAGGGTTTAGCGTCTTGTCCACCGAGAACGCAACGGTAGGCATCATGCCGTTCTTGAACGTGTTGTTCGCGGCGTCGTCGGCAGACATTGCAGACCCGAACACATCAGCGCCGTACCTGATGGCAGACAACCCAACGCGCCCGTCAAGGGTGAAAGCGGGAATATGCAGCATGTCCTGCGGCTGGATCTCCCGGCGAGTGCCTTTGCGCGGCCTGAACCAGTACCTCAGCCGACCATCATCGTCATATTCCGGGTCAACCCGCGATGGCATCAGAAAGTCCAGCGCAATGACACGGCCAGCGGAGCGATGGATTTCGCAGTAAGCATTGCCCCATAACAACATGGACGCGACTACCGACTGCCAGAAGTGGAACGCTGCCATGTCCTCATTCGGGCTGGTGTGCACCACGTCGTACAGCGGAAAGTCCCGAGCGCTTTCTCGACTGCCGTCAGGCATGCGCTTGTAGATGCTCAGCGGTAGACCGGCGACCGAAGTGGAGATGATCCGTACACACGCCCACACTGTTGAGAGACGCATGGCCTTGTCGACGGTGACGGCTTTACCACTGCTCGATTGCCCCCCCGAAAAGCTGCTCCAGAAACCGCCATCCGAAAGTCGGATCTTCTTGCCGACCCATTCCCCCATGCTCGCGCTGGGCTTTACCGCTGCAGCGCCAAGCGCTTGCGACAGTGTCTTAACCATCGGTGAGACCTCGGCGGATAAAGGCGGCGATGCAGAAGAAGCTGACAGCGCCCGTCAGCAGCGCCCAGCCGGTGCCGGCCAGCATCCAGACGCCTGCACAGGCTAGACAGAAGGCAACCAGTGCACTGGCGATGAAGTAGTGGAATGCGCTCATGCGATCAATGGATCCCGAATGCCAGCCATGAAATTGTCCATGCCACCTTGGCCCGCAGGATTCAGGGCCATCAGTGTCACGGCGTTGAAGAGCGCCATCAGCGGGTCAATCTTCGCCGAGCCGCTTGCTTGCTTTGTAATCAGGATCGAGTTGCCGCGGGGCTCAACCTTCGCGTTACCGCAGCACCAGGCCATCATCGGCTGACCACCGTGCAGCAAGGTGCCTTCGGCCAGCTTTCGCTCAGCCGTTTTTATTGCACCGCCAAGCCGCCAACCTTGCGAGATACCGTCGATCTTCTCGCGCGGGATGCCTGCGAATTCGAGTGCATCGAGGATCGCGCCCACCCCCGCCGGGTCGAGGCCGACCTTATCCAGCAACCCAGAGACCTCAACCTGTGAAACAAGCTCGGCAACTTCATCAATGTCGTTGCCGATCCTCTCAACCAGCCGAAGGTGCCCGTCATTGGCAAAGTCGCGGATACGAGGTGCCTCGGCCTTGCGGCGCTCCAGCACTGATGGGTGAGCCCATGCCCGGGTCCACACCAGCCAGCGGCGAGTTTCACGCTCTCGACCCACGGCGGCGAACCCCAGCAGGTCGTCAAGCCCGCCACCGTCGACACCAATGTCGATAACCTCGCAGCGCGCTATCAGATCCTCAAGCGTTTTGCAGAGGTCCGAGCTTTGCTGCTCCCAGAAATCAGCGCCTGCCCAGCGGTCAGAAAGAAGCGCCAGGCCGATCTCGACGTTGAGATGCTTGGCCAGGAAGCCACGAAACGATTCCTCCCCATCCATCTGCGCCTGGGCGTAACCGCGCTCGATGAATGGCTCATCAACCGACAGCCCCAGATTTGGGTTGGTGATGTAAGCGTTGCCGACTTCGCGGTGCGCTCCCGCATCGAGCATCGATTTCGGAAACTCATAGAGAACCGGCAGGAACGACTTATCGACGATTTCGCCGTTTCGGACCTTGCGGGCATACATGAGCTTCTGGCGGAACACACCTGCAGGCGGCGCATCGGACTGGGTAGTGGCCCAAATGATGAACCCTTCGGGCCGGGAGGCCAGGCCACCGGTGGCTTCGCGAAGCATGGCTTCGGCGTTGGCCCGCTTGCCGAATACCCACAACTCATCGATGAACACGCCGATGGCCTTCTTGCCCGACACCGTCTCACTATCAGCCGCGACGACTTTCAAGGTGGCGTTGGTCTGGTAATGAGTCACGGTGCGCAGGTGATCCTGCACCTTGAGAAGTGCAGATAGCTCTTCATCCGCGCGGACCATGTCGCGGATCGGGATGTAAGAGTTATCGGCGATTTCTTTCGTAGGCGCCAAGATGATGAACTCACCAGAAGGGCGCCAGTTGAGGATCAGCGCCGTCAGCATGATGCCGGCGGCGATGGTCGATTTTCCGTTCTTCTTGCTGATCAGCAGCATGAATTCGCTGACCAGGCGCCGTCCCTCATCCGGGTCATACGCGCCGAAGATTGCCGCAACGAACTGGTTGACCCAATCGCGCACCGTCTCGGACATAAGCGGGCTGCCAGTGGCGTCAACCATGCGCAGCGCACCGAAGACCTCGAGCGCCTCCTCCGCTTCAGCGGGGAACAATGGCTCGAAAGGAATCAGACTCTGGCGGGCTACGATGCGCTTTTCCCAGTCGGGACATGCCGTTGTCCACTTCATCATTTCACCGCCCGCAGCGGGCCGCGGCGAGAGCCGAACTTACCGGTGGCGGCCTCAGCAGCCTTGTCCTTGGCCTGCTCTTTCTTGCCGCTCTCTCCTTTGCGGGGATGAATGAACGGCATCAGCGCCTTGGCAGCGTCAACACGCAACTTGGCATCAGTACCCAGGTCGTTCATGACCGCGAGCAGAAAGTCCTTCGGGTCCTTGTGCGAAAGCGCGGCTGACAGATCAAACCCTGCCGGCTCCCACTCGCCCTCAACGCTTTGAGGCGCGCTACCAGCCTCGGGCTTTGGTCCCTGCTCGGTACTGGCCTGGGCCTTTTTGTTAATGCCGGTTTTAACATTTTCTTTAACATTTGTAGGTAGCAGGCCGAGCGCCTGTAGCTTGTTCAGCTCGGCCACTACATCGGGATCTTTCGCGAGCCGTGATCCAGCTGCGGATGCCGTCTTCTCTGAGTATCCGGCAGCGATCGCTGCGTCTTTTTTGGACGCACCTTCCCTCAGCGCAGCGACGAAGGCACGCTTTCGGGATGTTAAAGCCATTTAACAAAAATCCTGTGGAGGAAAAAAATCTGTACGTGCGATCGGAGGCGGTCTAGCTAGCTGAGAAATCTTAGCTTTTAACCCCCCTACCCCTTTTGCGGCACGTCACTGGCATGCCTCTTTGTAGCTCCACCGGGTTCCGACGATCCGCAGTCGCCTCAGCTACCCAGCCCCGCAGCCTCCTCGGCCTGCTTGACGGAGTCGTGGCAAGGTTTGCAGAGGCTCTGCCAGTTGGTCTGATCCCAGAAAAGAACCATGTCTCCACGGTGAGCAACGATGTGGTCGACGACTCTGGCCGCAGTTGTGCGGCCGTTCCGCTCGCAGTAGATGCACAGCGGGTTGTCACGCAGGTACTGCTCTCGCGCCTTCTGCCACCGGTAGTCATAGCCACGTTGGGAGCTGGTCATGCCGCTCCGCCAGCTGCCAGGTGTGACCACCTTGACCCGTGACCCTGTGCTCTCCTTGATGCGCGATCCGAGCGTCTTGAGCCTGGCCATCAGCGCACCTCGATCACGGTGCCGCGCTCTATCCAGCGCATCACTCGCCCAAGGTGAGGATCGAGACCAGTCACATGGGACATGAGCAGGACGCCGGCCAGGTAGTACTTCAGCCACCGGCGATGCCGGCAGACGATCGTTGCTGTCACGTGGGGCATTCGCTCACCTCGCGCCACGAAATGGCGCATGTCGATTTCGTGGTGCGGTGCACTTATGCTATGCGCGAAGGAATTACTTCACAGGGATCGGGATGACCAAACTAACCAAAATTCGTATTGCTCTCACGCTTGGTGCGCTCGCCGGAATCGCTCCAGTGACTTTAATCTTCCTCTGGGGACTACTCTTTTTGGTCATAGCCATCGTCTATATGGATAAGCTCGCCTTGCCAGTGACGATAATCGCCATTTCTGTGCCGAGCCTATGGGGGTGCTGGAAAGCCTATGCAGCAGCGATGGCGAGCAAACCCAAGCATCCACGTGACTGGCGGGTTATCGCCTCTGTGATTTTGGCAACTGTCTGGGCTTTCCCATGCAGCGCGGCAATGAACTGGGATCTTACGATCCTGTTCACATTCCTCATGCCTGGCTTGACCGCCGCGATCATGCTCGGTGTCACCGAGTACCGCGCTCGCAGGGTTGATCAGAACGGTGAGCTTATGGCGATACCCGATTGAGGGCCTCATCAGCCTTGTCTGCCGCCTTGGTTGCAGTGGTCGCCGCCCTGGTCGCTTTCTCGGCTGCCGTGCTGGTCTTGCGGGTCAGCTCATCCAGGCGATGGTCACGCTGCTTGGTAGCCTCGTCGTATGCCTGGCGGATCTGTGCGACCTGTTCGAGGTATGACGCTGCGAGCGACCACTGACTGAGCTGGAAGCCGAGAAAGCCGCCACCCACAATCAGCAGCAGGGCAAGCAACCAGACCTCGGCGCGGCGCCACCAACGGCGGGCGATGTACTCCAACACGCATCTGTCCATCACGAGACACCTCCAAGCTGCAAGCGGAGCCGCGCAATCTCGGCGCTCTGGGTGGTCACCTTCTCGGTGAGGTTGGCGACCTGAGTCGTCAGCGATTCGATCTTTCCTTCCATCCGGCCAACTGCGGCGGCGAGCTCATTGCGCTCCTTGGCGAACTGGTCCGCACGGGCCTCGGCAAGCTTGCGGGCCTCGCGCTCTGAGTCGAGCAACTCATTAAGGCGGCGCACGGTGCCGATGTCGGCGCTATCCATCGCCCGATCAGCAGCGTCTTTGGAAAGGAAGCGTCGCACCCAGAGGAGCGCGCCAGTGACAACAATGCCGCTACCGCCCAGCCAGGTGGCTGTGCCTGGGCCGAGATCGGTCGGGTCCATCGATGGTCTCCAGAAACAAAAAACCCGGCGCGAAGGCCGGGTTTGAGATGTTTTCGCCAAAGGCGAAATTGTGACGATGGCGAAATAGTGCCAGAACACTCCTCAAATCGTCAAGCGGCTAATTCATCATCCTCATCCCATTCGCGAATGCGTTCGATCGCCACGGTCACCGGCTTCAGCGCCTGCCGGTCTAGCTTGTCGATTTGAGCACCAAGCCGGTCCCAGATCTCCTGCCAGTCACGAGCCCAGTTCTGGGGATTCATCTTCTCTCCAGTCCGCTCCTCAACGAACAGACAGACCGCCCCAGGCCCCATTGCTTCACGCCCCGCCACTAGCAGCTTGTGCGACTGGAGGGCGGCCATTGCCATCCAGTAGGCTCGTTGCTTCTTACGGTCGGTTAGCGAATCCAGTCCGCTGCCCAGCCATACCAAGCCATGAGCGATGCTTAGGTCGTTGCCAGTGGCGATCGGGGAGTACAGGAAACTGCCGAAATGACGGATGCTTTTCGGCAGCTTGTCGATGGCGAGAAGTATCAAGCCAGCAGTGAGCATGTGGATGCATCTTGCCTCCGTCAGCCGCTTTCCAGAGCGGGTCTCTTGAACATCATCAGTCCGAACCTTGTACACTTTCGCCACCTCCTTGCCTTCATGGCTCTCCAGCATGACCATGATCTTGTTCTCTCCCGAACCGAACTTCCGGCCAATCACTGCGGCCTCAGCGGCAACTGCCAGTGCCGAAGGCCGGTCTTCATGGATTGCATCGTGCCAAGCCTGGCGTGCACAAATTACCTTCATGTCGTTCCCCTCAATCCCCGGTGTAGTTGGTGCCGCCGGCGCCGCGGCGGTTGTTCGACTGGTACTGCGCATCTGGGCCGTCGGTGCGCGGTGGCCGCTGGCGATCCACCTGCTGCTCCAGCTCACGCACTCGCCGACCCAGCTGCGTTACAAGTTCTTCCAGAGGCAGCGGCTGACCCGTCACCGCAGAGAGCCATCCCGATGCATTGCAGAGACCACAGGGCAGCTCATAGAAAACGCCCTTGATGACCGCTTTCCCTCGGCAGTCGTAGCACTGCGTCAGGACGATCCTTTCCTTCCTGAGCGCTGGGCCGTGCTTCTTCATCAGCCGATCACCTTGAAGCCTTGGGCGCGCAACGACTTTTCGGCCACCTCGTGCGCCCACTGCCCATCAGGGTCACCGATGATCAGCTCGAAAGGGTTTTTGAGGCACAGCGACTTGCGAGAGGCTTCCCAACCCTTCTGGAACGACTCCCAATCAGCCTGGGCCATCGGGTCGATGTAGTTATTGCCCTTTGGCGGCTCGCGGCGATGATCGCGTGCGTTAGTGCGCTCGAACTCGGCGCGGATTGCGTCGATATTCTTCATTTCGAATCCTCGCTAGTAACAAATTCAGTAAGACCGCTTGAAGCCATGCCAACCGTGGGCTGCACGCGATTCTGTGAAAATTCAAATAAGGTCTCTGTAAGGCCGTGAATGGAGGAAAAGCCGATGGTGTCTAACCAGCCGTGCCACTTCTCCAAGGCTGCCCGGCGCTGCTGCATGGCTTGCGTGTGGATGTAGGTACTGGCGATCTTGCCCAGCGTGTGGTTGAGCAGCATCTCGCCGATGTGCCCGTCGATGCCGAGGTCGGTCCAGGTGCTGCGGGAGACCTTGCGCAGGTCGTGACTGGTCCACGCGCCCTGCCCCAGCCGGGTGAATACGTTGCTGGCCTGAGTCTCGCTCAGCGGCAGGCCTCGACGATTCGGGAACAGGTAGGCGCCGCTGTAGCCTTGGCTCTGCTGCACGGCCCGGTAGCGGGTCAGCAGTGCCTTGAGCTGGCTGGTCAGTGGCAGGCGATGCTCGGTGCGGGTCTTGGTGTTGGCTGCCGGAATGAACCACTCGGACGCAGCCAGCGAGATGTCCGCCCAGCGCGCCATACGGGTCTCGCCGATCCGGGTGCCGTGGGCCAGCATCATCAGGGCCAGCATGGCGTCACCCGGAGCACGCTCGAATGCCTGGGCCAGCTGCTGCATCAGCTCGGGCAGTTGCACGTCACGCAGTCGCGCAGCCTTAGGGCGCACCCGGGCCTTGGTGAAATCCTTGAAGCGCATCCCGGCCATGGGGTTGCGAACGATCATGCCGAGCGTGTGCGCCTGGCGGAAAGCGATCAGCAGCAGCGCGAAGATCTGCTGCAGGTAGGACAGCGAGACGTTAGCTTGGCACGGCCACATCAGCTGCTTGTCCAGCGATTCGGCGCTCACCTCGGCAATGGCCAAGCCGGACAGTCGCGGACGCAGGTGCTGGACCACGGCAGAACGGGCGCCGGCCTTGCGCTTGGAGGACAGCGAGCGATCGTCCACCATCCGGTCGACATACCAGTCCAGCAGCTCACCTACGGTCGCCATGCCGGACACCGCCACCGGCGCCGCACGGTCGCGCATTACCCGCCGCCGCAGCGTAGGCAGCTCGGCCAGCACATCGGCAACACTCAACTCCGGCCAATGGGCGATCGGCTCCCAACGCTTGCCGGTGACCATGTGCCAGGTGCCACGCTCGCGGCTGGTCCAGAAACGCAGGTACAGGCCGGGGTGACGCGGGTCGCGCAGATCGCGCACCGACACATCGGCAGCCTGCCGGCGGATCTCGGCCTCGCTGAGTTTTACTGCTCGGGTCGCGCTCATGCGGCCACCGTGGCCGGCAACATCAGATACGCCCGCAGTTGCTCCATGGCATCGAAGTGCCCACGACACACGATAGCCAGGTAGCCCTGGGCATTCAGCCGGCGAAGGCAGTCCTTCTGGCTGGTCGAGACCGGCGCAGGCTCGACGGTCGCCTTGAATTCGATGTACAGGCCGAAGTAGCCGCCGCGTGCCATCGGCAGCACCAGGTCTGGAATGCCGGCCTTCACGCCCTGAGCCTTGAGCTTGGCGGCAACAGCCTTCACCCGATGTCCACCGTTCGGGACGTGGTAGATAAGCTCGAAAACCTCTGGGTAGCGCAGCTCAATCTCCCGCATCAGGGCGGCCTGCTCCTGCCCCTCTCGGTCGATTGGCTTGGCGCGGTGAGTTTTGGACTTGAACGGACGGATGGCGGGCGGTTTCATGCGACCAAAACCCCCTCGTTGATCAGCAGCGACTGAGTGCGCATTACGCCCTCAGCGTGGTACTGACGTGCAGTAGCGCGGTCGACGGCCTTGCTGCGACCATCGCATGCGTCATGGCAGGCGCTGCAGGCCCAGGCGCCCTGCAGGTCGTGGGGCTTGGAACCAACGCCGCAGGTGCCTGCCATGCGGTAGTGCGCCAGAACGGTCGTTTCAGGGTTGCCGTTGCAAACGCCTGGGATGCGCACCTGGCAATCCCGGCCGCGCGCGGCCTTGGTCAGTTTCGATTGCCGCATGGGCTGTCTTCTCCATGAAGGTCAATGACGAGGTAAGTGCTCGGCCACAGCAGCTTGCCGTGGGCAGCAGCAATCTCCCTGCTGCCATAAAGCGCAATGGGCGGCGCGGGAGCGGCGGATAGCCCGAGCAGGTGGCTCTGGCAGTAGAGGGCGTAGCGGTAGGTGGACGGGTCAGGAGCGAGGAGCGTGCTCATACCGACTCCTTACCGCGGTGGGATTCCCACTCGAAAGGCACCACCACCCCGCCACCCTCGCGGAGACGGTCGTAGCAGCGCTCGCCCATGGCGTGCCGCAGCTGGCCGGGCGCCAAATTGGAGATCACCACAGTGGGGCGCATCTGTTCGTAACGGCCGTTGATGATTGAAAACAGGGTGGTCAGCTCAAACTCGCTCGGCTGCTCCTTGCTCACGCCGACCTCATCCAGCACCAGGAGCGAAGGCTCGATCAGGCTTGCCAGAATGTCGGCTTCGGACTGCTCGCTGTTGCGGTCGTAGGTCGCGCGGATGCCTTGCAGGATCGCACCCACGGTCCGGTAGACGGCTGTCGCTGACGTGTTGCGCATGAGATCGTTGGCCATTCCAGCGCCCAAATGGGTCTTGCCGGTACCGACCTTGCCCAACAGCATCAGGCAGCGCCCGGTCCGCTCGATCTCCTCGAAAGCGGCCACGTAGCGCGAGCAGTAGGCCAGGGCTTTGCGCTGCCCTTCGTGCTCAACGCGGTAGTTGGCCAGAGTGCGGTCGGCGAAGCGCTTCGGGATCAGCGCAGAACCCAGCTTGCGGGTCATGGCCTCGCGCCTCAAGCGGGTTTCCTCGGCCTTCTGGTTCGCCTCTCGCTCGGCAATGGCGGACTTCTCACACTCAGGGCAACGACCTACGATTTCGCGACCCATCAGCACGGTCACGCGCTGTTCAAAGTCGCCGTGATGCTCACAGTGTGCAGGCTGGACACGGAAACCGGCGGCACTCCGCACGTCGGACATGGTGATCACCGATTCAGATCGCATATACACCGCCCTCGAGCTCGGTCAGGCCGTCGGTGTAGTCGCGGTCGCTGAAGCCGTGGTGGCGGCTGCTGGGGCTGGCTTTCGCAGGCAGCTGAGCGCCAATGCGCTTGGTTACCCATTCAACTTCGAAGCCTCGCCAACCGTTCTCGACAGCGATCTCCAAAGCCTGGGCAGGCTGAATTCCGAACGCCTTGCACTGCTCCAGCTTGGAGTTCAGGGTGGCCCAGATCCTGGCGGTCACCGGGGCCTTGGCGGCCTTGCGGACTACGAGGTAATCAGCGATCAGCGATTCGTCCAGGCCATGCGGGTTGTCAGCCAGCATCGCGGCCTTCCCGAATGGCGCCTTGCGGTCAGCCTTGTCCGGTGCCGGCGGCTCATCGCTGGGGGGGCATGTAATATCTTCCGTAGGAAGATTTACATAGGGGGTTAGATTCTTAGAATAAAGAAGGGACTCGGCGGTTTTGGTCTGTTTCGACTCTTCGCCGATTCGGACCACTTGAGCCGACTCGGCTGTTTTGGTCTGTTTCGGATCAACGTACACCCAGTCTTTCGGGTCATTCACGCCGATGTCACCTCGAGCGCCGCCGTCTCTGAACAACACGCGGCGGCGCAGCAGGCTGGAGACCGCTTTGGATACGGTGTCAGGATGCGCGTGGATGGCCTTCGCGATGTCGGTAGCCGGGATGCGCTGGGCACCTGCACCGAAGTTGATGGTGGCCTTGGCCACGTACAGCACAATCTTCATCTCCCGAGCAGGGAGATCGATGGCAAGCAAGCCATCCATGAGCTGGTTGTCCATTCGGGTGAACCCCCTGGACTTGTCAATTTGGACGATATTTGTCATGCTTCAACTCGTGTCAAGTTGTAGAGAAAGCCGCCCTGCCAGGCGGTTTTTTTTCGCCTACGAATTAGTTACTGGATGGATTCGCAGGTGTTTTGAACATCTACTTAGCCTTGGCTCAAACTGCGAGACTTCTCCCACTCCAGGCCGACTGGCTGAGCTTCAGCCATGAGCTTTCCACTCGAAAGAATCTGCAGCTGGTACTGACGGGAGATGGGAACTGTTTCCCCCCACATGGTCACCGCGCTCGGCTGAATGCCAAGCGCCTCGGCGAGCTTCTTCTTGCTGCCGAAATGGTCGGCGGCCTCACGCGTTTTCATTGCGCTTCCTCGATAGTGCGTCTGTAGATTTCAGCATGCTGAAGCCTCGCAGTCAACGACGCCTTTAAGGCAGCTGCATACTTAAATTCAGTTAACTTAAAATCCACTGATGGAAAGACACGAACGAATAGCCAAAGCCATTGCGGCCAGCGGCATGAAAAAGGGAGAGATCGCTGCTGCATGCGGCGTCGCAAACTCTGCAGTCACTCAGTGGATTTCTGGGGAAAGCAAAAGCCTCCGCCCTGAAAATCTTTACGCTCTTGCGAAAGCGACGGGCTACCGAGCTGAGTGGCTTGCGATCGGCGAAGGCCCTGAAGTCGAGGAAAGCAACACTTCGCCGGTCTCGCAGCCGAAGATGTCTTATCGATATCCCGTAATAAGCTGGGTAGCTGCCGGCGCCTGGGCGGAGGCTGTTGAGCCATTCCCGCCTGGATTTTCTGATCGGTACGAGGTATCTGACTACGATTCTAAAGGGGTAGCTTTCTGGTTGGAGGTGAAAGGGGACTCTATGACTTCACCTGTCGGTACAAGCATCACCGAAGGGATGATGATTTTGGTCGACACCGAGGCGGAGGCTATCTCTGGCAAGCTTGTGGTTGCGAAGCTGGCAGAGAGCAATGAGGCAACATTCAAAAAGCTTGTCGAAGATGGTGGAAGACGCTTCCTGAAGCCCTTGAACCCGGCCTACCCCGTGGAAATGTGCGCCGAGGGCTGTCGCATAGTTGGCGTCGTCGTACGCGCCATGATCAAACTGTAGCCTTCACGCCTACCGAAAGCCCGGCTCGATGCCGGGCTTTTTTGTGTCTGGGCAAAGGCCCAGCTGAGTGCGAGATCCAGCGTCACGCCCTCATAGGTTGAAAAATCGTACAACTCGGGTTAACTGTATATACATACAGAAAAAGGAGTTCATCGATGCTTAGTCTCGCGTTTTCGCATTCACCCTCTCGTTCGTACGATCGCCTCGGTCACCGCATCCAACAAGCTATCGCTTCACCTCATGTGCAGAAGAAGCAGTTCGTTGAGCTGACCCCTAACCCCGACGAGTCAACGAAGGACTGGTCCCAGATTTTGAGTGACCTGGAGGAGACGACGGGGATACGAGTGGAGCGGTTGGGCTCTGGAACAATTCGGATCGACTGGCACGAGTACACCGAAATCTGACAATCAGGCCCGCTCTCGCGGGCTTTTTCACGCCTGCATATTTCAGCAAACTGAAAATATTTATTCAGCATGCTTGACCATTAATTTCAGATTGCTTAAATTAAATCATCGCCGCTCATACCGGCGGGCAGCTACGGCAGCCGACGCTCTTTACACAACCAGACGTGACCACCTCGACGCACCCAGGCCATCACCTGGGTCGGGACAAGCTAAGTCGTCGACCATGCAGCCTCTGGATAGCTGCCGGACTCCGCCATCGGAGGACGCCAAACCATGCAGCCAGCCGGGAAGAACACCGAACACGAAATGTGTGACCCGGCCAGGTGGGGATAGCCGCGGCAACGGCATGGGGAGGACAACGATTTCACTGGCTGGCCTTGGCGACAGGGCCAGACGGGAAATCAAAGCAGGTCGTGCGAACTGGCCCAGTAAGTAGATGCTGGGCCAGAAGGGTGAGTTAAAGCATTACAGTGGAAAGCATACCCAAGGCCCCAAGGATGAAACCAATGAGCGCTCCTCGCCCTGGGGTTTCATGGAACAGAAACCACACAATTACGGGCTCGAGAAGCAACAACGAGGTGACTGATACCACGGTGACGATCCAAATATCACCGACAGCAACGTATCCAAGCCAGTATGCCGCCAGTAGGCAAATCCCTGCAAAACACATCAGTGCTAAGGGGAAACTGAGAGCACCCCACGAAGCACTTCCGGTATGGGCCAGTTTAGCGACTACCACCTCACTGTAGATTGCACAGAACTCACCGACCACCATCAATCCTAGAGCAGAAACTCCGAGTAGTTCTTTGGACATATCAAAAACTCCTTCGTATTCAGGGCAATATTTTTCCGCTCCCAGCTGGCAATGCCACTGACCAAGAGTTCGTTGCAGGAATACGAAGCAGCCTTGAACAGGCCTGAATTACCGAAATACTTTCCCATGCTCATGTCCTTCGAAGGAGGTGAGTCTCAGCATCAAACCAAGACGCCGTTCAGATAATACGGCCCAAGAACCATTCTGAACACCCAGCAACGCGTCCGCCTGACGAAAACTGCCCGATCACCTGGTTCCCCATCACCAGGCTGCATCGGTCGTGGCGTTCGCCCTCCCCTTGGCCCGGGAGGTGCACGGCAGAGAGCGTCACGACCAATACAGCCCCAACGGAAGTGAATTGCAATGGCAAAGTCATTCAAACAGATGATCAAGGATGGCGAGGTGCGGCGCGCCGACGCGATGAAGGTGCAGCTCGAAGACCTTCACGAAGAACCCGGCTTCAACCTTCGCACTGAAGGTGAAGCCTTGGAGTCGAGCATCGACCTGCTGGCGGAGTTTATTGCCGGCGGAGGCCAGATTCCCCCGTTGGAGGTTCGTCCTAGAGCCGAAGGCGGGGTGTGGGTTGTTGACGGGCATCGCCGGCGGCGCGCGTTACTGAAGCTGAATAGCGCAGGTCGTCTCCCAAGAACCCCCAACAAGGTCAACCCTGCGATCTTGGAGGCTTGGGTCGCAGTCAACTCATTTGAGGGAAGTGATGCAGATCGCGTTGCTCGAATCATCACGAGCCAAGAGAACGAGAAACTGTCTCCGCTTGAGCTCGCTGAGGGCTACAAGCGCCTGCGGGCTTTCGGCTGGGCGCCCGAGCAGATCGCTAAGAAGGTCGGAAAGACTCGGCAGCATGTCGAGCAGGTGCTCACTGTAGGCAACGCGAATATCGACGTGCAGCACCTGGTCGCCGCCGGTCATGTATCGGCAACGACAGCCGCTCAGGTGGTACGCGAGCACGGTGACAGCGCCGGGAAGATTCTGGGAAGCGAGCTGGAAAAGGCGCAGGCAAAGGGGAAGACGAAAGTTACCGCAGGATCAATGAAAGGCCCAACGGTCCCCAGGCAAAGGCTTGAGTCGGTAATCAACGCTTCTCGCAAGTTGATTGCATCACTGACCGCAATCGATGAAGACAGCTTGTCCCTCACACTACCAACTGCGCTTGTCCTTGAGCTGCGCAAGGCACTGGACGCCGCACAACCGAGATAAATCATGGAAACGATCAAATGCGGCTCATGGACTGGCCGGCTCGGACAGGGCCTGGCTCCGCGCGAGCTGGAAGCACTACTGGCTGTCGCCCAAGGCATGACCGCCAAAGAGATTGCCCGCGTCATGGACATCTCGCCCGGCACCGTCGCCAATCGCATCGAGAACGCCATGTTCAAGCTTGGCGTACACCGCCGCGCGGCAGCAGTGGCCGAGGCCATGAAGCGCCAGATCATCAGCCCGCTCTGCATCCTGCTGGTAGGCCTGATGGCCATGCATGCAGCAGCCACCGACGGCGACCCTATGCGTCGTGATCGCCGAGCGCCCGAGCGGCGCACCGCCCAAGTTCGAATCGTTCGCAGGGCTGAGGCCTTCGAACTCCACGCCTGACCCACCGAGGATTACCCATGCAAACCATCATGCATCCTGCGTTTCAGGAAAAGTTGGCTGTGCTCGCGGCTCTGCTCGAGTACAGCCGCACGCTGCGGGCTGAGACCCGTGCGAAGATCGGCGCGCCGAGCTACCAGGTGGTCAGCAAAGGACCGGCTTGGGATGTGGTCGACATGGCCACCGACTCGGTGCTGGGCTTCGCATTCAGCTATCAGGCCGCTCTGCGTTTCGCCTCAGCGATGGAGGCCGGCGCCGCCAGCAAGAGAGGCATTCAATGATCGGCCAAGCCATACCGGATCAGCGCCAGATCGCTCGCGACTGGCTGAGTTCGAGCGTTGATAGTTTCATCGTCCATGGCGGAACTGTAGAGGTGCTGCCAGGGCCTGGGAATGTCCCACTGCCCGCGCGCCGCGAACCTGATCAGCTTCGCGATGCTACCCGGAAGCCCGTCAACAAGAAGACCGCTGCGCGCCTAAAGCGAATTGCAGAGATTCGCGAGCTGGCCAAAACAATGACCTATGCCCAGGCAATGGCTCACACCGGCATCTGCCAAGGCGTACTGGTGCGTTATGCCGCTGACGGAGGTTTTAAATTCCAGCCTGACCCCCGGCGGGGAAAGGGCAACCTCGGCAGAAAGCTCAGCGACCCCGTTGAGGACAGGAGAAAGGCCGAGATGCTCGTTGCCTACCGCGACGCGGGCCTGAAAAGGAAAGACGCCATCGAGCTGCTGGGGATCTCCTACAAGCAGCTATCTCGAATCCTGCGGGAATTCAACCTCACTTTCCCAACGACCGCCGAGAAGAAAGCGAAGCGAAAGCTATGAAACGGATCACCGCGCGCGTCCGGCACGGCCGGCGCCAGCAGCACATCAATCTGCCGCCCAGCGGCTTGGGAGGTATCGGTCATGGCCGAGCAGAAGACGGGTGCCGCGAAACACTCAGCGGACTACCGCGACCGCGAGAAGAAGAAGGTCGAGAGGCTAGGAATCGAGGACGTGACCATCACGATGCCAGCGGGGATCAAGAAGGCGCTCGCCGCAGAGATCAAGCGCCACGGCTACAAGCAAGTTCAGGAGCTGTGGCAGGACATGGCCTTGTCGTGGATCGCTCAGGATCCTGAGGAGCGGGCGCGTCGGCTTGAAAGACCTGACGCGCCAGCTTTTTACATATCGCCAAAACTAGCGCGTCAGTTCGAAGCGGCCAGCATGGCCGAGCTTAAGCGCGACCCAGGCAACGAAGTCGTTACTCCGGATCAGTTCTAGCTGATGCTGATGTCGACAGGCCAAACCATTTCCCCATCCTCCGGCCCGCTGTCCTTGATGAATACCGTCTGAACTTTAGGGTTTTTCCTCCTGAAGGCTTCATCCAGCATCGCTTGAGGCTCACAGAACTCCAAAACAACCAATTCAGGCCCTCTTCCCTTCAATCTGTTGAAGGTCAGGCCGCCTTGAAACTCCAGTAGGTCGTCATCGTCGAAAGCCTGCAGTCGTCGCTTCAAGTCGCCGACGGTGAATGCTTGGTCACTCATATTCATTCCCTGATCCGGCCCCATGCCGGTCACCCGTAATACCCCATCCCAAACCAAATTGCCACCATGCCGCCACCAGTACGGAGGGCGGCGCATGCATGGAGTACCGCAATGCAAGTCGAGACCTCGACCGTCACCAAGCTGCTGATCACCGGCGCCGAAGGCCTGGACCCGATCAGCGTCTACCTCGAAGACTTCGAGCCCTGCAAGGGCAAGATCACCGTCAGCTGCTACGACAAGACCTGGCACGCCTACTGGGGCGGAATGTGGGAAGGGCTGAGCATCGGCCAGTTCTTCTGCAAGCTGCACGACGCCTACATCATCGGCTACTTCGACCGGGCGTTGAGCTCTCGCCGGTTCAGCGCTGAAGCACTAGCCGACAAAGCGCGGAAAGTAATCGTGCAAATGCGGCGTGACCGGGATCTGGACGCAGAAGACGCCCGGAGCCTGCTCGACGAGGCCGAGGATGTTCGCCACACCAGCTCGCTCGATGAGTGCGGCGGCGCCCACCGCGAGTTCATGCACCGCGTATTCGGTGACGACTGGTGGAACCTGTCAGCTGACGCCATGGAGTGCAACCCTGACTGGGACTACCTCTGCCGCATCGTCGCAACAGTGCAGCAGGCTCTGGCCAAGCAGTTCTCGATCGCCGCCTAACCTTCCTGCGCTGCCCGCAAGCGCCTCAGGAGCCTTCGCTTTTCACCTGGCAAATGCCATTGGCCCGGTTCTTTCCGGTATACGAGACATCAGGCGAGCCGTCAGGGTTGATCGACAGTGAGATTGTCACCCCACTACCCTTGGCTTCAAAGTAGTTATCGTTGAACTTCTTCAGCTTTCCTTCTTTGCCATTGATGTAGATGGGACCGCCCTTGTCGGCGTGCACCTCAATGTTTCCTGGGCACGTGGCGTTCACCAGCGGAATGCCAGCCTGAGCAGTGCCCGAGGCAGCCAGCACAGCACAAATCATTAGTCGCTTCATCTCACGATCCTTGAGTGGATTGGCCGAGAGGGAAGCAATAGTCCAATTCAGCGCTGGCCGCCAGCGCCTTCCCCTATTCAACGATAACGCCTCCCCGGCGAGGGCGATCTCAGCGGTTCAGCTGATCAGTAATCGAGTGATGAAATCCTTTCGACCTGATCCTTTCTCGCAGCTTTGCACTGATAAACGTCACCTGCTCATTTGATAGAGCCGTCTTCGCCTGGAACTGAAGACGATCATCGTCGTGCACCACATGGCCGAGCGGCTTAGGAAGTGAATCTCTTTCCCACAGCAGAATTTCCTGGCCGGTTTCTATTACCGATATTGAAATCGAATCGTAGAGCTCCAGGTTGGTCGAGTCCAAGAACTCGATAGGCATTTCCTGAACCATGTCACCAACTCCATGAAAGCGGAGCCGGCAATATAGCGCCGGGATAAACACTATGACCACAGCAATCGACCTGTTCGCCGGCCTCGGCGGATGGAGCACCGGCGCGCGCGCCGCAGGCGTCCAGGTTCTCTGGGCGGCAAACCACTGGCCGGTGGCCGTTGAGTGGCACAGCGCCAATCACCCCGACACACAGCACGTTTGCCAAGATCTGCACCAGGCCCGCTGGGAGCAGGTGCCGGCTCACGACATCCTGCTCGCCTCGCCATGCTGCCAAGGCCCGCGGCAAGAAGTCGGGTAACCCTGAGCATGACGCATCGCGATCGACGGCCTGGGCGCCGGTATCGGCCCTTGAATTCCATCGGCCACAAGCGGCGGTGATCGAGAACGTGCCGGAGTTCACCGACTGGGTGCTCTATCCGGCTTGGCTGCAGGCAGTTCAGGCTCTTGGGTATCAGGCGGCGCCGCACATCGTTGACTGCGCCGATCTCGGCGTGCCCCAGCATCGGGTTCGCCTGTTCATGGTGCTGACCCGCAGCAAGGCCCCTCTGATGCTGCAGCTGCCACAGGAGCGACACGTGCCGGCCAGCAGCTTCCTCGACTTCGACGCCGGGCGCTGGTCGCAAATCGAGAAGCAAGGCCGGGCCCAGGCCACCCTCGGCCGGGTGCACAACGGCCGCCAGCGCTTCGGCGACCGATTCATCATGCCCTACTACGGCAAGGGGTCCGGCACCACCGGCCGGGACATCAACCGACCGATCGGCACCATTACCACGTTGGACCGCTGGGCCTTGGTCGACGGTGACCGCATGCGGATGCCAAGCGCCAGCGAGGCACTGGATGCGATGTCGTTCCCCGCTGACACTCTTTGTCCAAAAAGTCACCCCTTGACCATGCATATGGCCGGGAATGCAGTTCCTCCCAAAGCAGGACAAAAAATTATTGAAGCTCTAATGCAAACCGTATAAGAACGGCACTTACTTCACCCGAGTGACATACTGTGAAATCTCAGGACATAAAACCACGCAACCTTTAATCTCAGTGGGATCTAGGGCAGTCCATAAAAATCTATACTCCCGCTGAGGGGCATAGGGGTCAGCGGGCTTCACAAAACCCAGCAAACCAGGGCTATTTTCAAGCTCTTTATAGTGACGACCTTGGTAGCTGACCATGCCATGCGCTGACTGTGCAAGCTTGTACTTGGCGTTTAGCGAGACTGTTAGCGCCCGGGCAAATTTATCGACACTCGATATTTTTACGCAATACTTTCCAAAAGATTCAGATAGATCATTAACAAAACCTAGCGTTGTACATAACACAAACGCATCAGCAAGGTACGTCGTCATTGTGTTGTCAACTATCGTAATCCCGCGTGCTCCCTCGGCGACGCGAACACCACATTTAGCAGCGAACGCTACAAAATCCGGGTCGGAACCATCGCCGGTTACAGCACGGCCGCTGTTGTAGTGTTCGTACGCTTCTTCCTTGTCACCTTGAAGCGGATCCTCATACTCTCGACAACGTTTCAAAGTACTTATAAAAACTTCACCCCGAGCAAAAGCTTCAGCATACTCCTCTCTATCAAAGTATCTGTAAACACTATCCACTGGAGCTTTAGGTTTTTTCCTGCTGTTCTTCTCAGCCCGCATAGCTTTGAAATCAGAATCGCTGTGTTTCCTTGCTTGCCTATTCCACCAACCACCCATACTCATCCGCTCGCTCCTTTCCTTGGACGTTTCGCTGAGAGAATAACCACATGGCCGCAGAAAACCAATTCATCGGACTAACCAACGCGGACGAAAAGCTCGGGACAGTCGCCAAGCACCACCTGGAGCCGATAGCGTGGATGGTTGGTACGACCATCTGGGGGACCAAAGAAGAGGCAGAGCGGTATGCGGCGGCGAACGGACTGCCGGTCGTTGGGTTAAGACCGATGTCCGGTACCGCTGAGGCGGAGCGGCTTAGCACGGAGAACAAGCAATTGCGCGAAGTCATCCAGCATTCTGACTCGAACATCCAGCGGCAAAGCCTGCGAATTTCGAATCAGCGCGCCCAACTGGCCGAGCGTGATGCGCTGCTCGGCGCAATTGCAGGCTGGACCACCGAAACCCGGGCCGCTGTGCTTGAAGCATTCCAAGACGAGCTTAACGAGAGCGCCAGTTACGCCTGGTACGACGCAGCGATAGCCGACCTGATGAAGTTGATCGAAGCCCTATCCGCCAGCGCAGAGCCGAGCGCGCCGGTTGAGCTGAAAGCACCAGAACTGACTGAAGACCTCCGCGAGATCCTTGGCCGTCCGAACTTCACCTGCCACTTCATCGCCAAGGCGCTGCGGGTTATGGGCCATTCGATCGCCCACAAGTCCGAGGATGAGCAGGCCGTGGTGATTCACTGGCTGCTCGGCATTTACTTGAAGCATGGCCCGGATTGGCGCCAGCGCGCGGCCGCAGAGCTGGAGGAAGCAAGCCAATCATTGAATACCTGATCGACCCGCTCTCCCCGAACAGCCCTGCAATCCAGACCACTATCTCGCTGCAGCGCTGAGCCTGGCAGTCGGTGCACCGTCCACGGCTATCTGACGAGCCCGGCCGACTCCCCAAACCAGAGCCTTGGTCATCGACTCATGAGGCCTGGAGTCGTATGCCTCTTCGTAGATGGGCATGCCAGAAGCAGCGTAAACGCCAACAAACAATTGGGTATTACCGGTACGCGACAAGCGCACCTGGACGTCAATGGCCGTCCCGTTATCGAGTATTTCATCATGCATTCGATGGTGGAGGGTCGGATCAGCCCAAGTCCAAAAAACATCTCCTCGAATCCTCATGTCGACCTCCTTCGACTTGCCTTAATGGTTAGTCCCTCGACCACCTTAACTAACGGACGACAACATACAACCTTGAATGGCCGATATGCGGACTGCGTCTGACAACCGGCAACTTTTCTTATATCGAATAAATAACTTGTACAACTTATTGCCGCGATGTGGCGGCCAAGGAATCAGTATGCCCAGAGCACAAACGGCGGCACGGTGGTGCCCGGACGAATGCCCGATCACCGGCCGCAAATTCTTCATGTGGATCGAGCATCCCGATGGCGGGATGGTGCCGACCTATGGCGGTCCTTTCGACAGCTACACGATCCCGACCCGCGAAGGCGACCAAGGCTTCTGCTGCGAGCGGTACGACCACGATTACGGTGGTTGGCGAGATGATGAAATGGTGGGCCTCAAGCTGATTGACGACCAAAGCCACGAATGCGAGCACGGCCAGGTTGCCGAGCTGCAGGCAGAAATTGAACGACTCAAGGACCAGAGCCGCACCATCACGCTGGCGGGGTGCGAATACACGGAAGATGACCTCATCGGCACTGCGGTCAGGTGCGTCAGCGGAACCAGCAGGCAGAAGACCCCGCGCTGGGTGCTCATGATGGATGCCTTTGTCTGCGGCTCAGGCGTAGCCCAAGCGCTGTGCCGGCGCTACGGGCTGGACCCGGACGAGGGACTGCGCAAATGACCATGCGCCTGAAGAAAGCCGAGCGCGAGCAGGTCCGCCTGAAGTACGGCGGCCGTTGCGCTTACTGCGGCAATGACTTGGGCGAGCGCTGGCACGCCGACCACTTCGAGCCTGTCGTCCGCAACTGGGGCGAAGCAGCGAAGACAGTCCCAGCCCTGCGGCCAGGCAATCACAACCTGGCCAACATGATGCCGGCCTGCGTCCCGTGCAACCTGAGCAAGCACCGCATGCAGCTAGAGGACTGGCGGCGCTGGCTGGCCGGGCACGTCAACAGCCTCAACCAGTACCACCCAATCTACCGCCTGGCCAAGGCCTACGGCTTGATCTCCGAGACAGGCGCCGAGGTCGTCTTCCACTTCGAAAAGGTGAGCCAACCATGACCCGCCTCGCCCTCTGCCTCCTGCTGCTGGCCACCAGCGCCAGCGCAGAACAACTTACCGATGACATCAAGGTCGTGCACGACCAGAAGCGCGGCGCGACCTGCTGGGTACCGTACAACGGCTATGGCACACCGCAGGCGATTTTCTGCATCCCCGATAGCCAGCTGCAGGCCGGCAACGAGCGCCAGCTCTCCCCGCACGAAACCCAACCCGAACCTACACCCGCACTGGCGCCTGGGCGCTGGATTGATGAGAGGTATCAGCTGTGAGCAAGTATCGCAAAGGCCAGCTTTACACCCGTCGCATGCGCCCGTCTGACGATAGCGACAGTTGGCGCCTGGCAATGCGCCTGGCGTTCTACACGACCATGCTCCGAAGCGGGGATTACAAAAGCGCCTATGTGCTCTGCCGCCACGGTGTGAAAGAGATTATGGAAGTTGGTCGGAGCCGCAAAGACCTTACCTCCACGCTGTTCATGTCCGGATGCCGCAACTTCAAGGATATCCAGCGCAAGAGCAAGTTCGGCAACATCGAGCGCGCCAAAGCGGCCAAGGCCAAGCAGGTGGCGCCATGACCGAACAGACCTGCACCTGCCCATCCGGCGACGGCTCACTGCGCTGGCCGTGCCCGGTTCATCCGCCGAAGGAGGTGATGCCGTGACCGAACAAAGCACCAAGGAATTCTACTCTGTAGATCAAGCCTCTCAGCATGCCGCAGACTGGTGCAAACGCAATCCCGCATGGCGCCGGATCTGTGATATCCCAGATATCTCCGTGTTCGAAAAAACCTACGATGAAATCCCAAAGCGCGAGCGCGCCTACTGGGAAAAGAACGGCGGCGAAGAGTGCTGGCGTGAGTTCGGCGCCGGAGGAACCAAGGTGCCTACCGGATTTATCTCTGGAAAGGGCGATTTCTTCGACCACGTCCTCAAAGTTCCGCGCCATCACAACATGATGATGGTGTATCGCGTAGGCAAGAGGTGGAAGCCATGATCGCCCTCGCCTACATGGCCTACCTGATCTACAGGGGGCCGCGATGAGCGCAGAAGTATTCCAATTTCCGCTGAAACGGCGCGCTCAGAACAACTAGGTCATGGCTAACCAGGCAGAGCGAAAAAGGCTGGCCGACTGGTTTCGCGAAGTCGCCCGTCACATAGAAGGCAGCGAGGTGGAGCGCGAGCCTCTGGCTGCCATGATCGTGCTCAGCAGTGCAGCCGGCGACGAAGTACTGCATGCCGGCTATTCAACCGATGCAACCTCCCTCGTTCAGGCCGGCAACGCCGCTCGCCAATGGGCACACCTAACATTCCAGCGTCGAGCCGGCAACTTCTTCGACCGTCTGCGCTAACCCCTACCCCAACTACTCAAGCCCGCCGACATGCGCGGGCGAGGATTCCCTATGTCTGCAACCAACCGATTCCACCAAGTCGCCAACGACGCGCTGGTCATGATCAGCGAAAACCTGAACCCAGGCGCCAAGCTGGTACTGGTGATCTACACACCAGGCAATCCGGAGCTGGACATTGTCCTGAAAGACAGCAGCCTCGAGGTTGATGAGGTCGTGAACACCCTACGGCGTCGTGGCGGGTTGAGCCTCGACGGCGACAATGACTACAAGCGAGGTGTTTGCGACGTGATTGTCGGCGCATTGGCCAGCGGCAAGCAGGACAACAGTCCGCCGCCTGAGGGTCACTGGGGGCACCGGTTCTGGGATATCGGTCGGGCCGAGGGCGAACTGCAAGAGCAGCTGGTCCACGCACTGCGCCTGGCGCGCAAAGAGCTGGATGCCTGCCAGCGGGTGATCCATTACGCAGGCGGATTCGATCCCGCGTATGTCAGCGATGCCCAGGCGGCGCTCAAGGTCGCCGACGCGGTACTCGTAAAGACGCCAGCCTGACCACCAACCTGCCGCCACCGGCGGCGTGGAGACCATAATGAAAAAAGAGCTCATCAAGATCAGCGAGTTCCAGCGCAGGAAGTGGGGAGCGAACGGCACCCCGCTGTGCTCTCAAGCGATTCGCAATCATCTTCGTAACCGCAAGATCCCAGGCGAGCGGGTAGGAAACATCTGGTACGTCGATTGGGCTGCATACCAACGGGTCACCGGAAACAACCTGGTTGATATGGTGCTGAAAGGAGCGGCGTGATGGTTCCCCGACCAAGGAACAAGGCCAACAAAGGCCTGCCCATGAATTTATACTTCGACGCCCGGAGGGGCACATATCGCTATCGGCGCCCCACCGACGGGAAGTGGTTTCAGTTCGGTAATGATCGGGGTCGGGCTATTGATGCAGCCGCCCAGCTCAATATCACCTTCCTGCGTGGCGGTGATCTGGTGTCCGAGGTGCTGGGCGAAACCACTGTCACCCTGGGCGAGTTCCTTGCAATTTACGAGCGCGACGTGCTTCCGCCACGTGAACTCGCAAAGGCTACGCTTGATCTGTACGCGGTTCGTTTTAGGCAGATTCGGGCTGAACTTGCCGAACGCCCAATCGACCAGATCACGATCAGAATGGTTGCCGAGTTCCTAGAACCCCTCACGCCACGTGCCAGCAACCAGGCACGCGCGATCCTGATTGATGTGCTCAACCATGCAGCAGCAAAAGGCCTGTGTCCGGACAATCCTGCCTCCAACACAATACCGAAGCTGGAAAAGAAGCAGCGTAAGCGGCACACAGTAGAGGGTTTGAAAGCCATACGGGAAAAGTCGCCGCGCTGGCTCAAGAATGCAATCGATTTAGCGCTCATAACTGCGCAGCGCCGCGGCGACATTCTCGATATGAAGTTCGAAGATGTGCGCGAAGGCTACCTCTATGTGGTGCAGAGCAAAACGGAGAAGGCGTCCGACGCCGGTTGGCTAAAGCTGAGAGTTACCGAACACCTCAGCGAAGTTATCACCAGGTGCAGAGATGATGTTTTGTCTCCGTACCTGGTGCATCGCAGGCCAGAACGGAAGAAAAAGCGAGAGGGGAAAGATCACTGGACGAAGATCGACGAGAGGTTTCTCACGCGAGCATTCAAAGATGCGAGGGATGCCGCTGGATGTTATCGCGACCTCAAAGAGGAAGAGATGCCAGGGTTTCATGAAGTGCGCGCCCTGTCCCTTCACTTGTACAAGCGAGCCGGGAAGGACGGTCAGAAGATTGCCGGGCATGCGACCGAAGGCATGACTAGGAACTACCAGAAGGGGCACGAGGATGTGCTGTGGTCCGAAGTCGACGCCGACCTGGATATCGGCGAAATAGCCGGATAGTTTTGCGCCCATTTTGCGCAAGTTTTGCGCCCGTTGGCCCATAAAAAAATCCAGTCACCGCTAAGTGACTGGATTCTTTAGGGATTTTTGGTCGGGACGGAGTGATTCGAACACTCGACCCCTTGCACCCCATGCAAGTGCGCTACCGGGCTGCGCTACGCCCCGAACTGCTCTCAATACTGCTGAGAACGGTACAAAATCTACCCTAACCTTTTGATTAATGAAAGCTTTTTTTCGAAAAACTTTCCATTCGTCGGATCAGGTTATTTCTTCAACACCACCAGCACATCTTCCAACTCGACAATCATCTGCCGAATCATCTGCTTATACTGCGTCGTGTCGTCCTTGGCTTCATCACTGGACATGCGCAAGCGCGCACCGCCGATGGTGAAGCCTTGGTCGTACAGTAACGCGCGGATCTGGCGGATCATCAGTACGTCTTGGCGCTGATAATACCGGCGGTTGCCGCGGCGTTTGACGGGGTTGAGCTGGGGAAACTCCTGCTCCCAGTAGCGCAGCACGTGCGGTTTTACCGCACAGAGCTCGCTGACTTCACCAATGGTGAAGTAGCGTTTGCCCGGGATGGGGGGCAGCTCGTCGTTATGACTTGGTTCCAGCATAGGCCT
>Ga0308167_1001615_pt1 | contig 24951 bp, 23 predicted proteins | sample PhyCR1_2_FD_202138 | JGI IMG/M metagenome (GOLD analysis project Ga0308167, IMG submission 202138) | Phyllosphere microbial communities from UC Gill Tract Community Farm, Albany, California, United States - DLSLRC.R1 | ecosystem: Host-associated > Plants > Phyllosphere > Unclassified | place... | reverse complement strand
TCAGGACGGTTTTTCCAGTATTTGTAGCTGCTGCGATGAACCCCGAACACATGGCAGAGTGTGGCCACAGGATAACGCGCCCTGAGTTTCCCGATTAGCGAGAACTGTTCAGGGAGTCTGACATCAAGAGCACGGTAGCCTTTTTTAATATTTCATTTTCCATTTCAATACGTTGCATCTTCTTCCTGAGTTCACGTATTTCGATTTGTTCCGGCGCTATCGGGGAGGCTTTTGGCGTTTTGCCCTGACGCTCATCACGCAGTTGTTTGACCCATTTCGTCATCGTGGAAAGACCTACATCCATAGCCTTAGCGGCATCAGAGACGGTGTAGTTTTGATCGACGACCAACTGGGCTGATTCGCGTTTGAATTCAGGACTAAAATTTCTGCTTTTCATTGGAGCACCTGTGTTGTTCTGAGGTGAGCATATCACCTCTTTTCAGGTGGCCAAATTCAGTAAACCACTACACATAGACTGCCCCTAAATGCTCGTACCTTAGTGTTTATAATGTGTGCTTCTGGCACCAAGCGGGCCGTCATATCTGCTTAAGACACAGGCCTAGCGTAGGATATTTTCCGTTTTCCAAGCGGTCCCCTACACGCCAGCGGCCAAGAGCCTGACCTTCCAGGCGTTTTATTTTGCGTGATAAGCGATATATGGTTGCCATATGCAGTGAGGGAGAAGGGCTTACTTTCTTGCCACGCAGGCAGCAAAGGGAGAGGCGAAGGATAAATAATATAATCAAGATATACTATAATGTTATTATATTAAAATAACATTATGTGAATATCACAGGCTGACAGGTTGGATTTGCTGTATGCGCAAAGGTGAGGCAGGTAATCGAAGATTTAACAAGAATGTTGTAACTATATGAGCAGGCCTGTCAGAAAGAAAAGCACTGTCGCCTTTTCCTGGCAGACGTTCAGGCATCCACGCCTCTTTGAGCGTCGCCAGGTCATAGCCCTGTGCTACAGCCGTCTGGATGATTTCCATTTCAGCTATCGCATCGAACGGCAGCTGTTCGCTGATCACGGCGTAAATTTCCTTTGCCCCCTGTTCAAAAACAATCTCTTTCTGGGTCACATTAATTCTTCTCTGTAACGCGCTGTAACGAGTTTTAAGGTTTCCGAGGTACGAAGATGTACCTGAAGGGCTTTAAACTGCATAGCGAAGCGCTGGAGGAGTGCTACTGGCCTCTCCCAGCGGAGAAAACGTACAGATCAACCTTCCCGCCATCGATATCCGGCATGGGTTTTTGCCAGAAGGACATGCAGCGAGAGATCTTACTGACAGAACCGCCCGCAGTACATTCGCTGCGAGCGAGAGCGTATCAAAGCGAACCTCCCTGCCGTTTGCATCAATACGAATAAAGCTGCTCGTAAGTCATCAAGCCAGCGCTCCCGCGCGCTTCACCAGTTCATCAAGTATACCATCGCCAGTGATCCGGCCAGCCTTCTTGTCGGCAAAATAATCTCGTTCGATGCGCTCCCATTTTTTACGGTCTTTGGCTGCGTAGCGTGGCAAGGCCGCATAGCTGACGGGGTTCACCTTTGCCGCTCGTTTGAGCAACGCCAGTATATCGGCGCGACGTGGATAGAATGCGTCTGGGAGAACGTCAATGATGCGCTTCATACGGTCGTGGTATGTGTTGAAGTCTTCGACGTGGCGCAAGTACAGGTCCTCAGTTTCATACATGAACTTGCTGGCGTTCGTTGTGATTGCGTCGATCTCGCTGCCGAGGATGACCATTTCAGTATTCAGGTAACGCGGGCCTTTTTTACTCAGCAGGTGCTTTTCCAGCTGCGCCAGAATGGCTTGTTCACGCAACAGTGCAACATGGCTCAGATCGATATTCACACCATGGCGAACCGCGTTGCCCGTCATCATCATGACTGCTGACCATGCCGCCGCTGTTTGCTTCCATTTCGCGTACAGGACGTGGGCCATAACGTGGTAATAGAACGGCAGTGTAACCAGGTTCTTCGCCTCGTCACTGCCGCCTACGTGGCGCGGGGTGATGTGGTGAACCTCGCAGTAACATGCGGTCGGCGGGTTGTGCTGATAGTGGTGGCAAAGCGCCAGGTACATCTGTTTGTAGTCGTTCATTGCTGTTAACTAATACGGCGCTGCTGGTAGTGGATTTTGATACCTTCATATTCAAAGACGGCTATATGTTCAGGATCAACCTCAGTCGCGCGGTTCGCTTCACCTCGGAGGTCGATAAAGCGGACGGCAACCTCATGTGGAATGCCATATGCCAGTAGTGTTTTGTGCCAGCTCAAGTCTTTGATGATTGGTTCTACGGGATCTTTGTTCGCACTGACAACCACTGTAACCCAACGTTTGTCTCGGTCGGGTTTGTCTTCAAATCTCATGGAAGCTCCTTATTTGATGAACTCATCCCAGCGCGCCCGCAGATACTCTGCATTGATCGGGTTACGGGTAGGGTGAAGCGGTTTCCCATGCAGCTCGCGCAGGTCGGCGTCATCCTCCAACGCTTCGGCACTAAAATGAACCTCCAGCGTCTCTGGGTCGATCGCCATTTCGCCCAGGTCAAAGAGCGTATGCAGGTCAGCGCGCAGCAGGATGCCATTTTTGAAGCTGGCTCCGCCTTTACGGGCGTGTGGCACTAGGTGTGCGGCTTCGCACCGACGAGTACTAACCTGGGTAATGAGGCATCGTCCAAAGCAGTTAAATTCGGCGTCCGCGCGGAACAGCCACTGATTGCGGCGACGGCGGCCATAATACACCACATCTTCGCCAGCGTCGCGGACCTCTACCAGTTCGGCGTTAGTGCGCGGTTTACGGGGGTGGGTTTTGCGGGTGTGCTTTTTGCGTGATGTAGCAGGCTGGGTCAGTGCTGCTGTCACGGGAGTCATGGGCACATCAGCGATCTCTATAGGGCGAGCGGTCTGGGCAGCAACCGGCACAGGTTCTGCCTGAACCGGTGCGGGGGCTGCATGCTCGGCCAGAAACTCATCGGCCAGCTGGTCGGTCGTCTTTTCAGATGCTTTGTGTTTGATAACAAACATCGCGAACTCACGGCGCAGAACCATGCTGATCCGTTGCTCCATGACCTCTTTCAGATCTGCTCTTTCGCCAATCGAACCCACATTCACGCTCATGTTCGGGATGTTGAACTGGCGCGGGTTCTCCATCGAAATGCTCTCTTTTCCTGGTAGGCCGGTATTGATGTTGTAGCCAGCAGAGGCCGTGCGCGGCTCGATGGTCTTAATGCCAAATGTCATCTGTTTGGCCGCATCTATTGTGTTGTGACTACGGCGGCGGGCATCTTCCCAGGCGCGTTCGCTTTCGGCATTAGCCTGGCTTTTTCTGGGTTTAGGTACACCACCCAATCCCTTCATCCTTTTAGCCGGTTTTGGGGTTGCAGAAGGTGCTTGGGTTCTGGCATGCACTATTAACGGGTCCTGACTCATTACCCGGAACACCATTTCCTCATCAAATCCGTTTCGTAGCCGCTGCTTAATCTCCCATCGAATAACGGATCTGTCTTCCGTGCTCAGGCGCTTATTGAGGCGGTTAATGATGCGTTTGCATGCACTTTTGAGCCACTCCGGTTGTTTCTCCAGAATGACTGGTTGGGTTTTGGTTTTTTGAGCCGCAACCTTTGCTTGGGCTTGTTCCCTGGCTTCCTTGCGGGTAAGGGGCGCTCAGAGTCTTTCAAATGGTCTGGGGTAAGACGGCCAGAATACTCAGGCATAGGGGTGTCGATGCCTTGCTCTTTGTTGCGAAAGTATTCCCCCATCAGACGGGCGTATTCTTCTGATTCGCTGGTCATTGCTCTTTATCCCAGTACCTTTGACTATTTCAGTGCTTTGGTTAGCAGCTCAACAACAAGTGCTGACACGTTACCAAGCCCCGTTCCGTAATAAGCGTTCTATTTGGCTTTGAGCGTCAGTGCGTCATCTAACGACTTCGGAATATAGAGGCTGCGGCGAACATTTTTGTCTTCTACGGTAGATTGTTCTGCGGCAGTTCCGGTATATCCCTTATCAGCCATTTGCGCAGCCAGCTTTTCTGCGGCTGCATGCTTCTCAGCTGGCGTCATTGTTTTTTTAGGGTTCTGTTTCATACCGGGAATACCTCGTTCATCAATTGGTTTATCTCTTCTTTTGCGTCTTCTGTCCCGCGACTTTTTAACTCAAGAACACCCAGCCCGTCAGGGATGGAATCGCGATAAGGTTTGCGTTCATAGTTAATTGCGTTGAGCACGGTTAGTTCAGGATTTTCGACCATGAAATCCAGAAATTCGGCGCGTTCCTTTTTCTTCACGCTGGCGTTGGTGTTCCCACGGGTGTGGTAATCCTGGCTGAAAGGCGTGGCCGTTAACCAAATCCCGCGTGAAATCGGGCGTGTAGTCCTCCTGAACGCCGTAATGTGACTCACCCAACACCAAAACGCACACACCGTAGCGGCTTGAGTGGTGACGCTCACCCACCCAAAGCAGAAACTTGACGCAGGAATTAGTTGTTGTTTGCATACGTTACATTGTCACACTTTGCATCGTTGATGGGCATGGACGCATTATCAATATCCTCAAGCGCCAGCGTTACCTCGCCTTTGCGCAAGATGGCGTCCCGCAGCATCGTCAGGCGGAAGTTAGAGCCTTTCCAGTAATACTCTTTGTACTTGTCATCTGCGACGAAACCACCTTCTCGATGGCGTTTATACACGATAGGCGGCATGCTCCCTTTATCGGATGGCAGCAGCTCCATCCAGCGCTCATTCTTGACGTTTTCGTAGATTGTTAGCCGCTGCGCTGGGTCGGTCAACTTGCCGCCGTCCAGCACCCACCGGCACATCATCGACGCTATTTCTTTTGCTGCGGGATCTATATTGAATATGGTGCCAGCATGAACCTAGGAGGCCATAAGCAGCGCTGCAGACATAATGAATGCGTGGCGTAGTTTCATAAGAGATCCCTTAGTTCAGGTTGCATCCAATGCGGAAGGCATTTCCGATTTCAGTGTATTCAGCGCGACCAGCGCCCGTGAGCTTAGTGGCTTCACTGGTGAAGCGCGCATTGTTGCGGGTGCATTTAGCGGGCGTGGATTGCGCGCCTTTGATGCACATCGAGTACGCAACAGACGGATTAGCGAACTGGGTACGCTGGGCATAGCCTTCGCACACCGCTGTTACGCGGGCCTGCTTCTGGCGCGCGGTCATCGGTTTGATTGCCTTACTATTGGCAGCCTTCAGCTTATAGCAGCTCAGATTACGCGAGCGGGCAGCTGCCTCCAGGGCTTTTGAGCGGCGAAGATTGTCGTTGTATTCAGGATGGCTGGATGGGTTAACGTTCAAGCTCGGCTGTATCACGTCAGATGCCTGGCAAAGTTGCTGATCGCTATATCTGGCAATCTCCGCTGCCTCTATCGCGGCTTTGTCTGGCTGCGGGGCTTTGGGTTCGGGAGTGGTGCATCCGGCAAGCGTGAGGCTAGTAGCGAGCGCCAGCATTATCTTTTTAGTGTGATTCATGGCTTCTTCTTATGAAAAGACCAGCCCGCCAGGGAGAGCTGGTATTAATCCCAGTGGTACACGTTAGGAACAGCGTTCCTACGTAACCGTGTGGATGCGCATGCTATTACGCATCAGAAGCGCAGCCAAGCGCCAGTGCCGATGATTGTGTGTCGCCGCAGCTTCGCGCGCAATGCGCGGGCCTGGACTGCCCCTGGCAGGCTGTACAGCTATAACTGTCGCATTGGCTTGCCCAGCGCGCAGATCCAACGCACTGGTAGATAACGAAAAGTCTTCAAGGGGTCAGTTTGGATATCGAAAATTATTGTACGTTAAGGTGGTTTTTTTACCTCTGAGCTGTGGTAGAGCTTGACTACTTTGACAGGCTGCTTTGTGCTGTGAGTTCAAGCGATGGATGCAACACACTTATTAAACCGCTCTGCGGGTGATTCATAGTCTAGCGTTTTTCTCGGTCTTTCGTTGAGCTGTCTGGCAACACTGTTTAGTCTTTGCTGGCTGTGAACCGATAAGTCAGTTCCTTTTGGAAAATACTGTCTGAGTAATCTGTTTGTATTTTCATTTGAGCCGCGTTGCCAGGGGGATTGAGGATCGCAGAAATAAATCTGTATGTCTGTCGCTATAGTAAACCGAGTGTGGCTGGTCATTTCAGCGCCTCGATCCCATGTTAGTGTTTTATAAAGCTCAACAGGTAACTCCCGTGCTTGTTTGATGAGTGCAGATATAACAGTTATGGTCTTATTGTCCCTGACTTTGGCCAGCATAACAAAACGGGAATGACGCTCTACGAGGGTGACGATATAGGAGTTTTTCGAGCCCTGGATCAGATCACCTTCCCAGTGACCAGGTATGGCTCTGTCTGCGACTCCCGGTGGCCTTTCGCTGATAGGTATCGCATTCGGGATTTTCCCTAATCCTTTGCCTTTAAGCGATGATGTTCTGGATCTACGCACGACTCTTCTGCTTCTGAGGCATTGCTGCAGTTCTTTTTTTAATGCACCCCGGGTTTGTATAAAAAGCGTTTTATACATCGTTTCGTGTGACACATGCATTTCCTGACTATCCGGATAACAGCGTTTCAGCCAGCCGGCGATCTGCTCCGGCGACCAGTCCTGATGCATCTTCTCTGCAATGATGTTACACAATGCGGGGCTTTCAATTAGCTTGCAAGGTTTTGGTCTCAGAGCATTTTCCCACGCAGCAGTATCGGCTTTTGCTGCCCGGTATTTTTTTGCACCGCCGTGCCTCCTGATCTCGCGGCTAATCGTTGAAGGAACTCTTGATAATTTGGCAGCGATGTCCCTGATGCTGCGTTTTGCTACCAATCCTCTGGATATCTCCTCTCTTTCATCAAGCGAAAGCGCTAAACGGTGCCGCTTTCGCACGGGAGGTCGGTAGCCACCTGTCTGGTGGATTGTAGGCATAATAGAAGAGTGAAATCTGTCGAACATTCTGGCGATATCATGCAGAGAATCACCTTGCCTGTATCTGTCCCAGATAATCGCCTTTTGTTCTGGCGTGTAGTAAATGCGAGTTCTTCGTTTCATGGCAACGCCCCCCCCTTGATCAAGGATAGCGTTGCATCGACCCATTGAACTCACAGCGAGAAGCGGACATACTACTGCTTCCTTTTTATGCACACTAAAAGCACTCGATTGTCGGCCACAGTCGAAACGATTCATTCTGCCAACTTGTGATTTACATCAGTAAAAACTCGTCAAACGCCGCCATTGACTCCTTTCGTTCAGCAAGGAGCGCGATCTTGTCCGGCTCCGAAAGATGTGAACCGGGCGTGGGCAGGGCACAAGCTGTGTCCTCAAGCCAACGATTAAAAAGAACACTGCTAAAGAATGCCGGGGGCTGTGTCTTCTGTACTTGGGCAATCTCGATATACGTAGCAATAACTGGATTGACCTTAGAATACGTAAAACGTGAAGAGGGATGGTTTACCACAGCCACTGGCACGCTACCAGCAAGCGACCTAATCCGATTGCCGTTACGTAGGCTGAAGCAAATAATTAAATCCGGAACCAATACCGCCAGGACTTCGGTAAATGCTTTCTCACTACGTTGCCAGACGCCTGCCGGTGGCGCAACGCGGCTGCCCTGTAGAAATTCCTGGAGAAAGTTGTAATAAGCAACACTGTTCCAGAACTCCCTTCTTTGTGTATCGGAGAAGCGCTGTCTGACGTTCTGAACAGCAGACATTATTAAGGTAAAATGCTTATGTCGTGGAAGCTTACCAGTTGCCCGAGGGTGCCTCTCGCCCAAAGCAAGTGCCTTAACGATCTCGGGAGTAACTGTTGGACGTTCATGCTGCTTACCGCCATAGTGAGACTCGCACACCAAAAGTATGCGTAACCCGCAAAATCCTCTCTCATAATGGAGGCCGACCCAAGGTGCAAAGCGGACGTTACTTTTATTCATTATCATCCTTAGTTACTGTCTAATTACACCATCACTGATGCCTCTAAATTATCAGAATTAATTATTCTCTTTAAACCGGTATTTGATTGAGCACGATGCGCTTCATTATTAAGCGGCCAGAATGTCCGCTTCTGGCACAAAGTGAACGTCCGGCATCAGCCAGCGACACGTCAGGATATCCCCCGGTGCCAACAGTTTTTCTTTCCCGGTAATACGGTACTTCAGTCGCCAGTAGCGTGAATTACTGGGATGGATCAGCAGGTATAACCCCCGCCCCTTGACAGCTTACAGGATTTGTCTCTGGGCCTGGCAGCGCTTACCTCGCGGGCGTTGAGTTTTAATTTGGGGGTACCTCATTTCATTGAACAGAGACATACCCCTGAACGTACCCCCAGAATACAGTGGATTACAGTAGATGCAAAGAGACCTCAGCAGACGCTGATTTTGTTAATGTTCTTGTTTTTGAGGGATTTTGCAGACGTCAGGAGAGGGTGTAAGAAGAAATGCCTACAGGATTCAAATTACCACCCTAATCCATTGACTAAAAACATAAAATTGTGTTCGATAAAATTTATACCAACGATTATACCAACACATTGTTTTGCGTGGTTTTACTGATTGAATCTGCTTAGCAGGTTAACACCTCACGCAGCAGCTAATGTATCGCCCGGCTATCTGGACGCCAACATCCCAGGATAATGCTTAGCAATGATGTCGTTCATTTTATCCACTAACTCGGGGCGCTTGAAGGTGAGATGCGCAGTGCCCTTTTGAAAGTAGCGGATGGTGAAATAAGCATCATTATAATCATCCTTACCCGGATTATCACGAATATGCTCCATCAGGTGCATGGAGATATCGCCTGGTGTATTGCGTATCGCTTTGCTATCGAGCAAAAACAACACCCGTTCAAGATCTGTCAGTTGATCACGACGAAATCCCCACGTCAGGCTATAGCCACAGCGGGCGTACGCCACCAGATTGTTAATAATGGCTTTCTTACCGAAGAAGCACGAGCTATTAGTTTTGTAATCCCATGACAGCTCTTTAAGCCGTTGATAATGCCACGCTCGACCACTTAAGCCTTGCTCTGATGTAGCTGTTCGAATGTGCTAAAAATATTTGCTTCAACGATGGCCGGAAAGTGAATGTATATTCCCAAAGTAGAAACACATTACCCTAACCATCCGGCTTATTAATCTCTTTAATCATCGAACGTATCGGTTTACTCGATATTTCCGTATCTTTTAAACAAATGTACTTAGCAAGCGAAAAATACATTTAAGTCACGAATAGAAAGTTATCGGCCATATAAATAAGAAACCTAACATTACTATTTTCCAATAAAAAACCCATTCATACCCCTGCGACAACTTGTGCCGCAGGCGAACAAAAAAACATAAAAAACCACCCTCACTCCCTGCGACACAAAATGTCACAGCGCAATATGAAAATAGCATTTTCAAGAGGGATAAATATGAACACTGAAAAGTCTGCTGAACTAACTGAAGTCGCTGAAATGAATTATCGGGATACTAAAATGCAACAGTGGATTTTGCGGATACTTTTTCGCCTGGGCGCACATAAACAGTTTATTACTCAGCATGGATTTAGCAATCAGCAGTTGGCTGATTATCTTCATCTTACCCATGAAAATCCTTTTAACTTTAGCCAACAAGATCAAGATTCGTTACTGAATAAGTTACGAAAATATTATCAGGATGCTGAACAGCATAATTCGCTAACCCAGTATTCTATTTTTCATTCTGCAGTGAGCAGATTTTCCACGCGTATTGGCCTAAACAGTGCCGAAAAATCCATACTGGAATTCACATTACAGTTACATCAGGAACGGCTGCTCGATGACGTCACGGAATGGCTTGGGCCGCTCACCTCAGCCAGGGTTTATCGTGTGCTGGCGGCAATATTGGATATGACCGAAATTGACATACGCGATGCACTTGGCCCTACGAGCACCTTAACTAAAACAGGTCTGATCAGCCTTGAAATGAATGGCGCACATTTGCTCCGCAATAAGCTTGAGCCATTCTCACCCACCCTGGCAGAACGCCTTTACGCGGGTGAGACGAGTCCAGCGCGACTCCTGCAAGGCCTGATTAATGGCTGTGGACCAGCCGAACTGAAGTTAGAAAATTATGCTCACATCCCGGCAGTAAGTATTCTGCGCCAATGGTTGCATCATGCACTAAACACGCATCGTGTTGGGGTAAACATCCTAATTCATGGTCAACCGGGCAGTGGTAAAAGTCAGCTATGCCGCTTGATCGCCGAAGAGTTGCAGACTTCTCTCTATGAAGTTAGTAGTGAGAATGAAGCCCTGCGCCCACTCAGCGGAAGTCGTCGCTTACGTGCCTGGCGTGCAGCTCAGCGTTTATTCATTGAAGAAAAATCGCTCATTCTACTCGATGAGGCTGAAGATGTTTTTGTCGAAAGTCCCGGAATACATAACAGCAACCCGCTTCCATTAGCGAAAGCATGGATCAATCGCTTATTGGAAGAGAATGTCGTCCCCTCTCTCTGGGTAGCCAATGACATCAGCTGTATGGATCCGGCTCTGGTGCGCCGCTTTGACATGGTAATTGAGCTCAATGCCCCACCACGTGAACTGCGGGCAGATATCATACAACAAGCCTGCGGCGAGATACTGGCACCTGACGCCATCTCTCAATTAGCTGAAGCGCCTTATCTTGCACCGGCGGTTGTTAACCGGGCGGCAAGCGTGCTTGCGGCCATTGGCGAAAATCTACCCAAAGAAAATCGCCCTGAGACTTTAATGTATTTAATCAATAACACCCTAAAGGCACAAGGTCATATGCCGATAAAACGTCATGTTGCTGCCCAAACATCAGCACTCTATGACTCTGCATTTATCAATAGTGATGTTCCCCTTGGCGAGATTGGAAAAACTCTGATGCGTGGCCAATCAGCTCGTTTTTGTCTTTATGGCCCACCGGGCACAGGTAAAACTGCATGGGTATATTGGCTGGCGAAGCAGCTAGATATGATGGTTATAGAACGCAAAGCCTCACAGCTTTTTGGTCGTTACGTGGGTGAAAGTGAACAGAACATAGCGGCACTATTTGATCAGGCGTACCGCGACAATGCGCTACTGCTGATTGATGAGATTGACAGTTTTCTCAGCGTACGCGACGAATTTCAGTCCCCCTGGCAGGTAAGCAGCGCCAACGAGATGCTGAGCCAGATGGCACAGTTTGAAGGTATTTTGATCGCTACTACGAACAGATTTGATGTGCTGGATGCCGCCGCGCTGCGTCGTTTCGATTTTAAGGTGCGCTTCAACTATCTCTGTGATGAACAGGCTGTGGCATTGCTGAATCTCTACTGCCGTGAGCTACAGCTTAATGAGCCGCATTTCAGTGACATCGAGGAAGTATCAAAACTGGACTATCTGACACCTGGTGATTTTGCGCTGGTAGCACGTCAACATCAATTCAGGCCAGTGAGTTCAGTAGAAGCCTTTGTTGCCGCACTGAAAAACGAGTGCTGGATGAAAAAACGCAATAAATCAGCGATTGGCTTTCTGTAGTAATTAATTTGATAGGGGATCAAAATGGCTAAAAGACCCGAAACTATTGAAACCACCGTGCTGGCTCTTGAGCTGCTGCGTCGTATTCCGCGCGGCAGAAAAATCACAGCAAGAGAACTGCACGAGCAATTGTTGCATGCGGGAATCGCGCGCGATTTAAGGACTATTCAGCGTAATCTGGAGATGCTTTGCGACCATTTTGATATCGAGTGCGACAACCGTAGCCGTCCCTATGGCTATCGCTGGCTGGAGAATTCTAATGGCGTTTCGCTACCGATGCTGACGCCGCAAGAATCGCTGCTATTGGCAATGGCAGAAGCACATCTGAAGCCTATTTTACCAACCCGATTAATCAAATCCATGAACGGGTTGTTCACCCAGGCGCAACGTAATTTGCATGACAACGGCCCTACCCGCCTCGAAGCAGAGTGGCCGGATAAAGTACGCATTGTGGCAACCAGCCAACCGTTACTGCCGCCACCGATTGCTGATGGCGTGTTTGAATCCGTTAGTGAAGCGTTATATCTCAATCGTTTATTGCGCATCACCTATCGCAATGCGAGCGGAAAAGAGAGTGAAAACACAGTGATGCCATTGGGCCTGGCGCAGCAAGGCCCTCGCCTCTACCTGGTCTGTCGTTTCGAAGGCTACAACAACGAACGCAGTCTGGCGCTTAATCGCATTCTTTCCACCAGTGTCAGTACCTTTACTTTCGAGCGTCCAGCCGAATTCAATCTGAAACAATATGATGACGATGGCCGCTTTGGATTTGGTGAAGGCCACCAGATATTTCTTACGTTTGAAATTGACCGTACCGCTGGATTCCACTTGATTGAATCACCGCTTTCACTGGATCAAACCCATCGGGAAATAGGCCATGAACGCCTGGAATTCTCTGCCACAGTGGTAGACAGCGCCATGCTGAAGTGGTTTTTAGCCGCCTTTGGCGAAGCAGTCAGTAACGTTCAACGGCAGCCGGTTGTAGAAGGATAGATCACAGAATGAGCCTGAACAGCATCACCTGGGGTCTTTGCGCACCTGCAACCGTACCTTCCGTCAGAAGAACACGCACCTTACAACTTAACGAAATTGTTGCACGTTTCCATCATCGGGCTGTGCCGGGTTTAGGCGGCGTCTGGTTTGGCCGCCAACTGATAATGGCATTACAGGGTGTGGCTATCGCCAGTCAAATGGGCGAGAACGTCAGCAATATCGAAGCCGCGAATGCCATTGAAGCTCTTTGCTGCTGGCAGGGCTTTCAGGAGAATGAAGGAAAGAACAGAGATCGCCGTCTGCGTGGCATCCAAAAAATTCGCACATTAAAACCTGACAGCCTGACCTTCAACGCCGCAAGAAGACGCGCTTTCTACGTCACCATACCGATGCGCATGGGTACGATTGAAGCACTGCCCGCTCTGGGATTTGTTCACGCTCAGCGTAACTTTAACGCTTTTCAGTGTAGCCCGGTGGGCGAGCAACTTGTCAGGCTTGAAGCGCCGCAAATGGCTGAGCTGAAAAAATGGATCAGCTCACCTGACAGAAAGCCCCCAAAATCCATCACTTCGCCATTAATCCCCTTATCGCAAGATGCCTGTTTGCTGATACGAAACCAGCTGGAAAATGCTGGTAACGACGAAGATAGCAAGCGTCGCAGGGATGCCCTGCAATGGATGGATCGCTTGCGCCAGTCCCCGCCTGAACCACTCAGCTGGCAAGATCGCCCTGACGAAATTTCATCAGTTCACTGGCACGATTTGCAGGCAGGTGCATATTTCTTTAAAACGCAAAACACTGCACTGGCACTGCTGGATCGTCTCGAGTCTGAAATGGCTCAGCGTGGCCCTGGCCCTGTTTTCTCTTTGCATCACGAACTTCCGGTGGCTATCAGTGACGCGGCTGAAAAGCTGAGGCATTACGCACAAGCATTTTTGGATTTGCAACACAATGACGCTGCTGCAAACCAATTTTGCAGCGAATGTACCCTGGACCCTGCGGTGTTATTACGTGCACTGGTCAGTCGCGACGGTCATATTCTCAAGCTAAAAGGCGACCTGATTGAACCGGGTCCGGCCTTTGATAGCGCGGCCTCTCAACCCTCTCAGAACACCGATGAAGAAGAACAAGACGCCGCAGACGTCTCTGATTTCTGGCCTGCAGAGATATCCTGGCGAATCCGCAACCTTTTCCGGCTCAACCTTGATCTACATGGCGAACTGGCAGACTGGCTTAAAGAAGGAAATGCATAATGGCTGATTTTTCAAAACTACCGCCCTCTCTGGCCGGCTATTTTGATGCACCTGAGGGTTATAAGGGACATTTTGGCTGGCTGTGTGGCTACTCAGCAACGGATGACTTTCTGGAAAATGCGGTGGATCGCTTTAGCTGCCTTAATCAGGCTGCGCGGGCTCATCACGGACAAATAAAACTGGCACTCTTTCTTGATGCCGGAAATAAACCTATCTCTGCGGCTGATGTCCCCGGCGTATTACATTGCCAGATGAAGTCAGCCCCACCTCTGAATTTACTTCATGCAAAAGTCGCGATCCTGGGGTTTAAGCCTGACCAAGCGGAAAATGCCTGGTGGTTACGACTGCTCGTCAGCACCGGAAACTGGACAAAAGAAACACTGACTGAAAGCCTTGATTTGGTCTGGTGTCTGGATCTCTCCAGTGATGCGCTGGGCAACGTCACCGATGATATTCAACAGAGTTGTGCGGATTTTCGTGCCGCGCAAAATCTGTTTGAGGAAATTGCCTCCTGGTGTGACACCAGCCTGCTGTCATTAGAAGTAAACGATCGTCTAACAACTGGCGGGCTGGCGCAACTGGATGTTAACGCCTGGCTCAATACATGCCGCAAATATGCCCGCGGTAAACCCCGTCTGGTCGATAACCGCAAAAGGTCACTCTTTAATCAGTTAAAATCCTGGCTGGAACAGCCTGCTGTCGCTGTAAAAAGAAATTATCTTGCAATGGGGTCCGGTTTCTATGAAGGAGGAAGAGGCGATAAATCATTAGTACCACAAAAAATTGTCCAACTTTTACAGGATGACGATTTATTAACAAAAAAACCGGAAATTGATCTCTACGTTAATCCTGAGGCTTGCCAGGCGGTTGCCAGTAATGTGGCAAAACTCAAAGAACAAAATATCACTGTCAGACCCCCTTCTCAGCTGGCAAAGACTGAACGTACCCTGCATGCTAAATTTATTTTCAGTGCTAACTACCGCAACGTCAGCGATACGTTGACCCAGTGCTGGCTTTATATGGGCTCAGGAAACCTTACCGGACCTGGCTTTATGCAGCGAATGAAAACAGGCGTGGGCAATCTTGAAGCCGGCGTGTTCTTTTCACCGGAACGGTTGGCGAGAACCCGTGCCGGGAAGTTGGCACCCGAAAAAACCCTGACATGGTTACTCCCCATCCAGTCGGAGATTGATTGTGATGCTCTGCAAATACCCCTTCAGGCGGGACAGGAGATGGAGGAACGCTCTCCCCACTTTGCACCGCCCATAACCTGGCTGAAATGGAACCCCCTTGCGGACGGTCAGGGTGCCCTTCATTCCCCTGGACTCCCCGGGCATAAAATCACCGTTTTAGCATCTGACGGGACTTCGTGTCCCCTGGTTCAGCAGGGTTTTCTGTGGCAGGGAGAAATGCCACGCTGGGTTAACATTACCTGGCAGTCAGATAACGGGACGGAGAGTGCAAAAATTCCCGTTATTGATGCGTTTGGCCGTATTGCAGCAACGCCTTTGCGACCGCTCGATCTGGAAGAAGTGCTTTGGCAGCTATCCAGTTTCCCTCACACACCCGATGTGGATTTCGCCGATCTAACCAGCGATTTGACAACCTCAACGGCCGGTTCTTTTGCGATAAATTCTGACGACCAGCCAGTCTCCTCTCAGCCTGTCAGGCAGGTGATGGCGTTAATCGAAGGTATTGCCGAGCGTCAGACCACGCTTCCTGAAAGCCAGTGGCTTTACTGGTGTCGGAGTCTCGAGCAGGCACTGATTCAGGCGAGCGAAAATAGCGATATCACCCGCTTTATGGATCTTGGCATCAATCCACTCAGTCCGCTGAAAGAAGCCCCTTTCCGACCGGTGTATGCCGAAGATGACCAGAGCGATAAGGGGCAGGATTATCTGCAGATGCTGATGCGTATTGAACAAGCCTGGGGTGTCGATTCCCTGGCCCATTTCCGGAGAGCGTAAATGAAGAATAACTTTCGGGGTTGGCCTGTCGTCACTGAGTTACTGCGCGAATTGGTTGCGCAGGAACAGGTAGAGCTTAATGCCGGACAAAAAGCCGCCTTGCTGGCGATTGCCGATCGCATTGAACATCATGGCATTATCCTGGCGGATGAAGTGGGTATGGGCAAAACCCGCATCGCCGCGGCGCTTTCGCGCTGCGTCATTGCGGCTGGCGGCAGAGTTGCCGTGTTGATTCCTGGCGGACTGGCGACCAACTGGCGGGATGAGCTGCAAACGGCAGGTGTCACCCCTTCATCACCGCTGCTTAGCCTTAAGCAATATATGAGTGCCTGGGGAACGGATACACCATCTGTCCCCTGGTTTGAGGAAGATTGCCTGATTGTTTTCCACGCCATGGCTAACTGGCGACTGGGTGAAAACAGTCGTCCGTGGCGTTGGGGATTGCTTCCGGAACTCTGCTGGCAGTGGTCTGACAGGCGTGACTGCCCTTCATTAACCGAGCCTTATCTCAAGCTGGCTGCCAAAAAAATCAGCACGGCGATACGCCGTTTGCCGACTGCACATCCAGCCAAAGAAAAGATCAAATCGCTGAATCGTGAGATCCACTGGGATAACGCGCTGTTAGATGAGCATTATGGCGTGCATTCATCACAACGCGAACAGCTTGAAACCAGTGTGGGGCTCGGCCTCGGGACATTTGATCTTGTTATCGTCGATGAAGCGCATAAAAGCCGGGGACACAACAGCAGCCTGAATCGTTTGCTGGAAAATATCATTCAGCCTGCTGGTGAAACCCGACGGCTGGCCGTGAGCGCAACGCCCATTGAACTCGACAGCCAGCAATGGATACAAATGCTGGCGCGTATTGAGATCAGTTCTCCCGAAGCTATTCAGGCCATTGAACATTACCAGGCCGCCGTCGCAGATATCAGGGAAAACTACGCCAACAGCCTGTCACAACAGAAGTATTACCTGGCCGCCGCTGCGTTTGAGCAGGCTCTGTCCCCTTATCTGTTACGTCGTGACAAACGCGAAGACGAATTTGTGCAGAAATTCCATCAGCACTCAACTCGTCCCTATCGTCGTAAGAAAGATATCGTAGTGGATACCTTCACGCTGCCGATGAACTGGAGACAGGCGATTTGTGCAGCTGAAGCGCTCTCGTTTGCTTCCCACATGCACGAAGATAGCGCCACACAACGACTGCGGCTGACGGTTGGCAACGGTCATGGTATCGCCACGCTGTTAAACAATCCAGATGAAGGCGCGACGCATTCGCTCGAAACGGAGCTGCAGGAAGTCGCTAAACCGGAAACCAACACGTGTGTAAATAAGCGCCAGCAACGTGTCAAATGGTGGCAGAGCCAACTCAACTCCGTCCTGAACACGGGAGAAGGAACAACCCTCTTTACCCATCCCGCGATCCTGGCTGCGGTTGAAGCTGTGGAGGAGGTTTGCTCTCGCGATGAAAAAGTATTGGTTTTTGGCCGGTTTACTCGCCCGATGACCGCGCTGGTGCAATTGCTTAATGCACGTGAAATGTTGCGAACGCTGAAGTCAAAACAGGATTACTGGCCGCATGAACAGTTGCCTTTACTCGAGTGGCCTGCCGTTCAGTGTGCCTGGCGCCAGCTATATGATGGCGAAGCCGATCAAGACGCCATTAATGCGCAGCTTGCCAGTCAGTATAAAGAGCTTAATAACAACCGTATCGCGTTTCGTAACAGCCTGATCTCGCGGCTTGATGAGGGATTATCAGCCTGCGAAAGTGACAATGTGAAAACACTGTTTGCCGTCTTTAAGCAACGTGCTATCCATCGTGAGGGTAATGAAGATTTAGTCATTGTTGCCAGGGCTATTTATGCACTTACCGGGGCCGCAGATGAACGACGCTCCCCTGCACGCCTGGCAGAAGTCTTTACCGATATCGTTAATGTCATGCGTGGCCGGGATAACCCCGACAGTGATGAAGAAGTTGACGGGGAGAGTCAGTTTACAGAGCAACGCTGGCAAGCTGTTGTGGACTGGCTCCATGAAGAGTACAGCCGTCGCGAAAGTGACTATGCACGCCTGATGAATGGACAAACCTCTGCGGCCAGTCGCAACCTGCTTAATCTGGCCTTCAACCGCCAATACAGCCGTCCTTCTGTTCTGGTCGCTCAGTCGATGGTCGCCAGAGAGGGGCTGAACCTGCACCTGGCCTGTAGAACAGTAATCATGCTACATCCGGAATGGAATCCTGGCGTGGTAGAGCAACAGATTGGCCGGGTCGATCGATTGAACAGCCTCTGGCAGAAAAAACTTGAAGAAGCATTGGCCGCAGGAGAACGCGGCGATGCATTACCCACCATAGATTTCATGCCAATTGTCTTCAAAGGCACCTACGACGAGCGGAACTGGCAAGTTCTCAGCCAGCGCTGGGATAACCTTCGTGCGCAATTACATGGCAATCCCTTCTCAGTGAACACGCTTCAAGAGGATGTCAGGAACAGAGAAAGTATACAGTCGGTGATTAATGCTGCACCCAACTTTTCTCCCCTGACTAAAAGCAGAAGGACTCCATTATCTGACTGATAAATTAACCTGAAGTTTTTCAGGCATTTGCCGTTATTAATAATCAAATAGTGAATTTTTCTTCTGCCGCTTCTGATGTAGTGAGTTTACACCAATGTCAGGCGTCAGGGACGGTACTTTCTACATTTTAATAAGGATGATCATGCACGAGAACAACATTGCTTTGCTCTGTGATGAAGCTGGCAGGCTATTACAGCTGAATATTGAATTGCTGCACAAGATGATTAACGAACCGAAAGTATTAGCCGATAACCAGCGATATGACCAGGGGCAGTTATTTGCCCGGCATAAAGCTGAGAAAAGAGTTGAAGAACTTGAGGGTGAGCGGTTAAAAATCGTCCGCAAGGAGATCGTGCTTGCCGTCGTCGGCACCATGAAAGCGGGAAAATCCACCACCATTAATGCAATTGTTGGCAAAGAAATTCTGCCCAACCGTAATCGTCCAATGACGTCGATACCGACACTGATTCGCCATGTACCAGGCAAGCTTATCCCGGATTTACAGCTGAACAATACTGACGCACTGCATAACCTTCTGATTAGTTTGAGTAAGAAAATCAGCACATCAGAAGGTAAACATCTTGTTCGTCAGTTGGAAAAAGACAGTGAGAAGAAAAAATTACTGGCAATCACTCACAATGTTGAATGGTTGAAAGATACCTATCATGGTGAGGAAGAAATTTTCTCCTGTCTGACCCATCTTAACGACCTTGTGCGCCTTGCCAGCGAACTTGAAGTCGAATTCCCTTTTGATGCCTACGACGAATTCCATGAACTTCCGGTTATTGAGGTGGAATTTAGCCACCTGACCAGTTTGGATGATAGCCAGGGTACGTTAACCTTGCTGGATACCCCAGGTCCAAACGAAGCAGGTCAGCCACATTTGCAGGCAATGATGCGCGATCAACTGCAGAAAGCTTCCGCTGTTCTGGCCGTACTCGATTACACCCAGTTAAATTCTCTTGCCGACCAGGATGTGCGTAAAGAACTCAATGCTATCGCTGAAGTGGCTGCCGGGCGCCTGTTTATTCTGGTGAACAAGTTTGATCAGAAAGATCGTAACAGCGATGACGCCGCGACGGTTAAGCAAAATGTTCCGGCAATGCTCGATGGCGATCTTCTGACTGCAGAGCAGGTTTATCCAGGATCTTCCCGCCATGCATACCTCGCCAACCGGGCCCGAAACGTCCTTAGCTATTCTGATTCACTACCAATCAGTGAAGAATGGGTGAATGACTTTGCTCAACTGGCTTATGGACAAATGTGGGATGAAAGCGACCTGCAGGATAAAGTTCAGAGCCTGAATCGTGCCGAAAAGATCTGGCGCCACTCATTGTTTGATAAGTTGATCGCTGAAGTCATTCAGGCAGCACATGCTAAAGCCGCTGCCTTAGCCGTGGATTCTGCTGCATCAAAACTGGTACAAAATGCGGAAAACGCTAACGAATATCTCTCCGTACGCCATCAAGGACTCAGAGCGAGTATTGATACATTGCAGCAGCAAATTAATGATTTGCTTAACGATATCGAAAGTGTCAGTCGCTGTCAGAAATCGGTAGATCAAGAAGTCAAAGCTTCCATGCTGCGGGTAAATCAGGAATCAGAATCATTAATGACACAGGTTCAGGAAAAACTGGACGGAGAAATCGAACATTACTTCCGTGAAGGTAAACGCATGGAAGAAGAAGCACTTGAATCTTCACTGCCTAAAGTCACTGAAAGCTTATGGGGAGGATTTTTCAAAGGATGGACAAGCAATTTCAGAACACAAGCGCGCGATTTCGATCCCAATAGCCCAATTGTGACATTTACTGAACGTCGTGACGCGGAAGCATTTGTGGCCAAAATTGAAGATTCAGTGATGTCATTTCTGGAGCAAATCGAGGGTCATATAAAGCCGACCCTGACAGATATTGTTGCCGGAATAGAAAAGAGTTTCCACGGTAACGCGCTGACAGCGATAGACAATATTGCTAATCAGATCAATTCACGCCTGGAAGAGGGAGGCTTCTCAATTAAGATCTCGTTCCCGCAGGTTAAAAACCTGCAGTCTCCCCTATCTGTCAGAACTCGTATGACCACTCTGCTTGAAGAAAAATCGTTTAAAGAGACGCGATCTCGACGCTCCAGTGGTGTGTGGGGCTCCGTATGCAAATGGTTTGGTACCAGCGACTGGGGTTGGGAAGATTACAGCGTGGACGTTGTCAAATCAGTGGTTGATATCAATAAAATAAAATCAGCAGTGGAAGTTCAGACCCACGAACATTTCGAACAGCTCAATAAACATATAAAAGAACAAATCAACGACCCAATCGTTGCTGAGATTAGCCTGTTCTTCCAGCAATTCAAAAGTAAAGTTGAGCAACTCCGTAATACCCTGATCCAAAGTACAGAGGATCACAAAAGTAACAAGCAACAGCAGGAAGAGCTCACAGAACGTTTACTTGAATTGCAAAAGCTGACGCCGGAGATGATCCGAGACAGTAAAGCGCTTAAAGAAGAACTGGAGGCGCTGCTCTGATGACACTTTTCAAAGAAATTTTTCCTGAGATTGAAGCCTGCCAGGTACTCGAGTGTATTCCTGAAAAATTCGTTGTCGATTTTGCTAACGGTATCGATGTTGTAAACGATCACCTGCGCAGTTCGCAAAACCAATCTTTCTTTCAACGAATTAAGGAGGGCTTGAGTGGACGATCATCTGTCAGGCATCAGGCGATAAACGCTTCTTTAAATGATGGAATGCAGGCTTCCCTTACCTGGCTCACCGAACTGACGTCATCTCTGGCAGGCACCAATTTAGCCGTGTCGCGAGTAAACGAACGCGTCAATGCGTTGATGCAGAATACGGCGAAAATTGCGGAATACTCGGCCGACACGCGTGAACAGTTGCGTGAGCTTGCCAGTCACGTTAACCAACGCGTTGGCAAACTGGAGGAACAACTCCAGCGGGTCGATAGCATTCAGCAGGGTCAGTTGCATTTTGATCGTGTTTTCTCTAACTGGAGTGCTGGACGTTACGCCGCGCTTCCACTTGCCGGACGTTGCTACGTGGCACTCGAAGAGTTGCGCTGGGGGGCTTTTGGCGACGTTATCCGACAGGCTGAAACAAAACAGGCGGAGCAGTTTATTGAGATGTTGAAAAACAAGGCATTGACCCAGATGGCTCTGGATTACGGAACAACATCCAATGCGCGCCATGACGTCCGAAGCTGGTTGGGATGGCAAGCTAACGCAGTACAAAACACGGTCTGGCCTGCGACCATTAATTGGATGGCTGACTGGTGTAATGAAGAGATTCATCCGGTTAGCTGGGCGGTTACTCAGTCCTATGAAACGCTACCCTTGCGGATGCCGCGGATTTGCTCAGCCGAACGAATTGCAGACACAATGGTCGACGAAGTGTTTAGTGAGGATTTGAAATGAATCAACCAATGAAAGTCGGGCTGGCGCTGTCCGGGGGCGGTGCTATTGGCGCTTATCAGGTTGGGGTTGTCAGGGCGCTTGCAGAGTCAGGCACGGAAGTTCACAGCATTTCAGGTGCCAGTATCGGCGCACTAAATGGTGCCATTCTTTCCTCCTCTTCTTCGCTGGAACAGGGCTCTGCCCGGATGGGTGATATATGGCATCATCTGGGCACTAACGAGGTGCTTAAAGTAAATAAATCAGCTTATCTGCGGTTACTGACGCAATTTGGTCTCTCCATGGGGCTTTCGCCATTCCTCAGTAAATCCGGAACATTGATAAGCACTCTGATGAGTGGCCTGGGAGTGAAGTCATTGTCTGCTTTGCAACAAGATGAATCTCTTCTATCTGACCAACCACTAATAGAATTGATGAACCGGTTTCTGGCCCCCGATGCATTAGCACGCGGAACGCCCTTATATGCTTCTCTCTACCCCACTGAAGGGGGCATGGCCGACATTATAAAGTGCGCTTTGGCAGAATTTGGCGTGGGCAAGACGCAAAACTCGGAATTCCAACATATCCAGGCCTTGCCTCCGGCAGTGCAAAGAGAAGCGTTACTTGCTTCAGCAGCTCTGCCACTGTTATTTCAATCCCGCGAAATCAACGGCAAGCATTACAGTGATGGCGGAATGGGCGGATGGGCAACCCTGCAAGGTAATACGCCTGTCACCCCACTGGTTGCGGCGGGTTGCAATATGGTGATCGTCACGCATTTGAGCGACGGCTCATTATGGGATCGCCATCGTTTCCCGGACGTTACAATCGTAGAAATCCGTCCGCAGACCTCATTAAGTCGCAATATAGGCGTATTAGGAGGAATAAAGGATCTACTAGGCTTCACTGCTGAAAACATCGACTCATGGATTGACCAGGGGTATCGGGACTCGCTCGCAGTGATGGAGCGAATTAAAGCCCCATTGCGGGCGCGTCAGGCGTTAAATGCATCTGTCACCACGCTTGCTAATAGTATGTCACAAAATGCTGATAGTAGCGCTCAACTTCAGAACGCTATGGCACGGCTTAAATAAGGCCCGTTTAAAAACACGCAAAGCATCACGTAATCTCATTTTAGGGAGAAGAGTAAAGTGAGTTCAGAACAACCTGTCCCACTGATTAATAAGACGCTCTCACTTGATAAGTTGTTGCGTTATGCTTCTACTGCACAACTTTCTGAACTGGCTGATATCATTACTGATTCAGGCAAAGGCCGTCTGTCACTGACAGAAAGCAGTAAGAAAAACATCCTGGCACATAAGAGATGCAGAACACTTCACATCATCAGCCCAGACTTAGCACATGAAATCTGTGCGTTTGGTGGAAACACCGTTGTTAATGCATTCCGCCCAACCTCTCAGCCTTCTTACTTTACCGTCGCCACGGATGTCGCCAATAAAATCGGGGTAAGAGTACCTGAAAATTCCTCCATCTGCGATGTAGAAGAATTAATCATCAAAAAAATTCTGGCCACCTCTCTTAAAGGAAAGAGTAAGGAAGAAATAGAGGCGTTGTTTAATGCGCATAATTGTAAATTGGATAGCCAGCAATTCGAGCAATTATTGAAAAAGGGAAAGACAGCTGATTTAGTCTCCTGTCTTTACTCCGCCTGCGGACCCTATGCACTTTCCCGCCTGGTCAATTCGGCGATGATTCCAGCACTAAATGTGGCAGCAAAACTTGGCATGCCTCTGATTGGAAAATTAATCGCGACCCGCACTCCAGCGTTAATGAACCCAATCGCAGCAGTCATATCCGCAGCCTGGGTCACCTATGATCTCACAGGACCCGCTTTTCGTATCACCATTCCAGCGGTGGTACGTATTGCTTATATCCGCCAAGCCTATATCCGGCAGAAAACTGATAATTTTTGTCAGGAGCTTAAAAAATGCCTGTAACTCAAAAAGTTCTTTACCGTACTTTCAACCAATCATCAGAAATTCTGGAAGGCCTGAGTAACGGACTTTATGCTATTTATGGTGGTGTCATTCGCATTACAAAAGGGAACGATAAGGCAGGAACAATCGTTGCGCATTTGAAATTTCCAGGTGATGAGCAGCAAACGGCAGAGAGTATTGAGAAACTAAAATCTTCACTTTCCAATATCCAGGGCGGCATTGATAACCTCCAAAACTCTCTCGGGTCATTGCACACTCTCCAGTATGCCAATATTGCACTATCTGGATTAAACCTGGCCGTTTCGGCTGCCGGCTTCACCATTGTATGTAAAAAACTTAATGGTATCGAATCTATCCTGAATACGCATACTCAGAAACTCGATAAGCTGCTTTCGTTAGTCTTGGATACCCATCAGAAAGAATCATTCAAGCAGGCTGCCCGCTTTAATGCTGTGATCACCACTGCCCTACAATTTGTTGAGATGAATGATTACGAGCAGCTTAAAACACTGATCTGTCCATTTATCGAGCAGTACGAATTCACCAGCCTGATTTTAAAAAATTGTGCTCGTTCTGCTAACCACGAAAGCTTCTTCACTTCATTGCCTGAACTGTCCCTGCTTCAGGAACGCTTTATGCATCTCGGATTGTGCCTGAGCTATATTCAGCAAAAAATCAATGCGCCCAAATACGCCCTTGAGACAATGCAAAAAATGCAAAACGACTGGCTGGAAATCAATGAAACTATTGTTGCTACATTAACTGCATCGCCGAAGACCATATATGCATTGACTCAGCAAAGTGCTGCAAACATACGTTCATTTCTCGCTTATCGAAAAGAGCGTAATTCAGGAATTGAATATCAGACAAATCTGTTGATGCTTGCTGAGAAGCATCCTGAACTGTCTGAAATCATCAATGCGGAAAGCGATGACATTCTGTTACTGGCGGCATAGAAAATGAGGGGGAAGCCAGCATGCTAGTGCTGGCTTTTGAAAAATAATTTTATTGTATAAAGCGGGCAAAAATGATTTCGTTTACCAACAAATCGGGGAAATAATTTTCCGTATTATTAAAACATGGAGTGGGTGATATTGATAGAATTGAGCGGCGTGAAGTGAGTTGTTTTCCAACGACTACATTCTATTGAATTTCATGCATAAAAAAGACGTCGGTTGACGTCTCTTGATTTGAATTTGGTACGCCCTACAGGATTCGAACCTGTGACCTACGGCTTAGAAGGCCGGTGCTCTATCCAACTGAGCTAAGGGCGCATGGAGATGGCACGGATTATACGTCGGGAAGCGGGTACGTCAAC
>Ga0308167_1001607_pt1 | contig 25080 bp, 20 predicted proteins | sample PhyCR1_2_FD_202138 | JGI IMG/M metagenome (GOLD analysis project Ga0308167, IMG submission 202138) | Phyllosphere microbial communities from UC Gill Tract Community Farm, Albany, California, United States - DLSLRC.R1 | ecosystem: Host-associated > Plants > Phyllosphere > Unclassified | place... | reverse complement strand
CCTGTCCGGACCACGTGATCGTCACCGAACGACGGGCACGGGTCAGGCCGACGTAGAACAGCCGGCGTTCCTCGTCGACCTCGGCGTCGGTCGTCGCGTGCGAGATCGGCAGCAGCCCCTCGGCGGCGCCGATGACCACGACGTGCGGCCACTCGAGGCCCTTCGACGAGTGCAGCGTGGCGAGGGTGACGGCGTCGAGTTCGGGTTCGTGGTGCGTCGCCGCGCGGTCGACGAGGTCCTGGGTGAACTGCTGCATGGTCGTGCCCGCGGGGGCGTCCTCGGCGAGCCCCATGATCGCCTGGAGCGCATCCCACTGGTCGCGCACCGCGCCGGTGCCCTCGGGCGGCGTCGGCGTCCACCCGCTGACCTGCAGCACGAGGCCGACCCGCCGGGTGAGTTCGTCGTCGGTCTGCCGGACGGCCTCGCCGCGCATGTGGTGCACCGCGAGCTTCACCTCGGGTCGGTCGAAGAACCGGGTGCCACCCTGGACGCGGTACGGGATGCCGGCTCGGCCGAGCGCCGACTCTATCGCCGCGGCCTGGGCACCGACGCGGTAGAGCACCGCGACGTCCCCGTACGACGCGGGCGTGGCCGGGTCGGCGACCAGCGACGCGATGGTGCGCGCCACCGTCTGGGCTTCGTCACCGTCGTGGACGCACGCCAGCACCTCGGGCTCCGGACCCGGCTCCGTGGTCTGCGCGACGAGGTCGAGCGCACCGGGTTGCCCGCGCATCAGGGCGTTGGCGGCGTGCACGACCTCCCGCGTCGACCGGTAGTTCCGCTCCAGGCGCAGCACGGACCCCCGCGGGAACTCGGACCCGAAGCCGAGCAGGTAGCGACTCGAGGCGCCCGCGAACGAGTAGATGGTCTGGCTGGCGTCACCGACGACGCACAGGTCGTCGCGGCCGCCGAGCCAGGCCCGGAGCAGGTCGTGCTGCACCGGCGAGACGTCCTGGTACTCGTCGACGACGAAGAAGCGGTACTGCTGTCGGACGTACGAGGCCACCCGCGGCTCCGACTCCACCATCCCGAGGGTGGCGAGGAGGACGTCCTCGAAGTCGAGCTGCCGGCGGTCGTCCTTGAGCTGCTCGTAGGCACGCATGAGGTCGAGGACCCGGCGCGGCGAGGTGTCCCGCGGCATCACCCGGTCGGCCGCCGCTGCCTCGTACTCGTCGTAGGAGAGCATCTGGACCTTGCGCCACTCGAGCTCGCCGGCCAGGTCGCGGAGCGTCGGGGTGTCGACCCGCAGTCCGACGGTGTCGGCCGCGTGCGCGATCATCCGGCCCTTCGACTCGACGATGCGCGGGGCGTGCCCGCCGACGGTGTCCGGCCAGAAGTAGCTGAGCTGCGCCATCGCCGCGGCGTGGAAGGTGCGCGCCTGCACGGTGCCCGCGCCGAGCGACCGCAGCCGCGACCGCAGCTCACCGGCGGCACGCGTGGTGAAGGTCAGCGCCAGGACGTGGTTCGGCGCGTAGGTGCCCGTGGCGACGCCGTACGCGATGCGGTGCGTGATCGCGCGGGTCTTACCGGTGCCGGCGCCCGCCAGGACCGCCACCGGGCCGAGCAGGGTCCGGGCGACGGTGCGCTGTTCGGCGTCGAGGGCGGCGAGCAGCTCGTCAGGCGACGGTGGGCGGACGCCCGGGGCCACCTCGCTCACGGCAGGTCCAGCGGCCCGCCGTACCACTCCTCGATGATGGCGCGGGCGATCGACGTCCTGCCCGGCAGCAGCAGGGTGTCGCCGGCACGCTCCCGGATCTCTTCCCGCGAGAACCAGCGCACGTCGAGGATCTCCACGCCGTCGGGCCGCGCGGTCGTCGGGTCCCCGTCCACCGCCCGGGCGCGGAACCCGAGCATGAGCGACGCGGGGAACGGCCACGGCTGCGAGCCGAGGTACTCGGGTTCCTCGACGTGGACGCCGGACTCCTCCCAGACCTCGCGACGGACAGCGTCCTCCAGGGACTCCCCCGGTTCGACGAAGCCCGCGAGCAGGGAGTAGCGGTTCGAGTCCCACGCCGCGTTCGAGCCGAGCAGGATCCGGTCGTCGGCGTCGGTCACGCCGACGATGATCGCGGCGTCGGTGCGCGGGAAGTGCTCGTGCCCCTCGGGGTCGCGGCGCACCCAGCCTCCGGTGACGACGTCGGTCGCGGAACCCGTCCGGGGCGAGAACCCGTGCACCGCGTGCCAGTTCGCCATCGCGACGGCCTCGACCGCGAGGCCCTGGTCGCGCGGCGAGAGCTCGGTGCCGAACATGCGCAGGCTCTCCCACGCGTCGTCGTCGGGTTCGATCGCGTCGGCGGTGGCTGCGTCGACGAAGGCTGCCACGAACCGGGTGCCGGCGGGGGCATCGGGAGCGTCCGACACGGCACGACCGAGGTACAGCGTGACCGTCCCCTCGCTGACGTCGGAAGCGGTCACGAACCGCAGCGTGCCGTCGGCGTTCCGGAGCATCTCCGAACCACGCACCGGCAGGTACCGGGTCGCGGGGTCGTCCCGCAGCACGCGTTCGACGTCGGGCGTCGTCCGGAACTCGGCATCACGGTCGAGATCGTTGCGGGAGAGGGGCAGCCTCGCGGCGAACTCGACGGTCACGGCAGGGGGCTCCTCGGGTCGATCGGGACGGGGCGGGACGCCCGGCACGGCCCGGGCCAGCGTGGCGCACGCTCGTCCACCTGCTGCGGACCTACCCTGAGGGGCATGGCGGGATCCCAGTTCACTCTAGCCGCGTTGGCGACGACGGCCGTCTCAGGCCTCCTCGTCACCGGCACGCGCACGCTCGGCTCGGCCGCGTCCGGGGACTACGAGTCGGCCGTCCTCCGCGACGCCGACGGCGTCGAGACGGCCATCCGCCGTCCGCGCAACCAGCGTGCCGAGGCGCGGCAGTCAGCCGACCTCGTCGCGATCCGTGCGCTGAGCGCCGGGATCCGCGCGCGACTCCCGTTCGCCGTGGCCGAGTACCGCGGACAGGCGCCGATCGGCTCGACCCGCGCCATCGTCACCACCTACCTGCCGGGCTCGCACCCGACCATGCGGACGCTCGTCGAGCGGCCCGAGCTCGCCACGAGCGTCGGCCGTGCCGTCGCGGCGATCCACCAGCTGCCGACGAGCTTCGTCACCGACGCCGGTCTGCCGTCCCTCACGCCGTTCGAGGTGCTCCGCTCCGCCGTCTCCGTGATGGACCGGGCGGTCGCCACGAAGCTCGTGCCCGCGGCACTGAAGGAACGGTGGGAGGGTGCCGCGCGCGACCAGCAGCTGTGGCAGTTCACGCCCACCGTGGTGCACGGCTCGCTCGGCACCGAGACGATCCTGGTCGAGGGCGACGCGGTCTCCGGGGTCATCGACTGGGGCGAGCTGCGGCTCGGCGACCCGGCGAAGGACCTCGCGTGGGTGCTCTCCGGCCGGAAGGACGCGTTCGACACCGTCCTCAGCGCGTACGAAGCGAACGGCGGCGGTCGTGACCGGCAGCTCGCGCAGCGCGCCCGCGTCCACCACGAGCTGGAGACGGCGCAGTGGCTGCTGCACGGCGTGCAGGCGAAGAGCACCGAGGTCGTCGACGACGCGGTCGCGATGATGCACCGGCTGGTCGACGCGGTGCAGACGCCGAGTGCGGCGCCGCTGCAGTCGGTCTCCCCCGAGACGATGGAGATCGGCGAGGTCGAGCAGCTGCTGTCGTCGACCGAACGTCGACACGGCTGAGCGCGCGGGTCGCGTCGCGCTGATGGACCGCCTGCCTGGAGGCACGGTGGGGCTCCGTCCCGCCGGTCGCGGCCGGCAGGCGGTCGCGGGCGGCAAGCGGTCGCGTCGTCAGCCGATCGCGTCGCGCCAGGCCTGCTCGAGCCCGGCGCGGTCGAGCAGCTCGGTCGGACGGACCTCGAGGTCGTCGGCGACGAAGTAGAACACGGCGTCGACCTCGTCGAGCGGTCGCCGGGTGAACTCGGCGTACGCCACCCGGTACAGCGCGAGCTGCAGCTGCCGCTTCGCCAGGTCGTCGCTGCCCGTCGGCGCCTTGCCCGTCTTCCAGTCGACGACCTCGGCCCGGCCGTCGATCTCGTAGACGGCGTCGAGCTTGCAGACGACGCTGTGACCGAGGAACGGGATGTGGATCTCCCGCTCGACCTCGATCGGGGTCAGACCGGCCCAGCGTGACCGGGCGAAGGTCGCCTGGAAGTCCGCGAGCCGGCGGGCATCGTCGTCGGTCACGACCGGTTCGGCGGAGGCGTCGACCACGTCCTCGGGGTCCAGGTCGAGCTCGCCGTCCCACGCGTCGAGGGTCTCGAGCGAGCCACCGCTCCGGGCCCGCTGCTCGACCCACTGGTGGAACAGGGTGCCGAGACGCGTCGCCCGGTACGGCCGCTCCGGCATCGGTCGGCGGAGCCGTTCGGCGACGGTGTCCGGAGCGGAGAGGTAGTCCTTGAAGCCGGATGCCGGCACCCGGTGCGGGACGACGACCGTGTGCCGGGCGGACCGGTTCGCGGCGCGTTCGGCGAGCAGCAGGTCGATGTCCGCGGCGAAGCGTCCGGACGCGCCGGGGTTGGCGTTCCGGACGCGGTCGGCGGCGGCGACCACCCGCGCGGCGCGGTGCCCGAACGGCACGTGCGGCCAGGACTGCGTCGCGCCGGCGTCGCCGAGGGGGTTCTCGTCGTGCTCGGTCGCCTCGGGCACGGCGGCACCGTCGACCACGCCCGCCTCGACCAGGTCGTGGAGGTACCGGCTCGGCGCGGTCGGCCGGACGCCGCCCGCCCAGAACGACCCGGTCACCAGCAGGTCGTGCTTCGCGCGGGTGAGGGCGACGTAGGTCAGACGGCGCTCCTCGTCCTCGTTGCGGGCCTTGACCTGCTCCTTGTAGTCGTCGATCGCGACGGTGACGTCCTTCTGCGAGTCGTGGCCGCGCCAGTCCAACCGTGGGAGCTCGTCGGCGTCGCCGCGGAACTCGTACGGGAGGCGCCCGAAACCGATCCACCCCGAGGAGCCCTCCTGCGGACGTGCCGGCAGTCCGCCCTCGACCATCCGGGGCACCGCCACGGCGTCCCACTCGAGACCCTTCGACCCGTGGATCGTCAGGATCTGCACCGTGCCGGCCTCGGGTTCCTCGGACCGCGGGCCCATGTCGTCGCGTCGAGCGGCCGCGTCGATCCAGCCGAGGAACGCGCCGAGGTCGGCACGGTCGTCGGTCGTGACGAAGCCGGCGAGCTCGTCGATGAAGGCGTCGAGGAAGGCACCGCTTCCCTGCTCGTGCGCCGCGACCTCGATGTCGAGCCGCATCTCCTGGACGACCAGCGTGACGAAGTCGACCAGGTCTCCGCCGGCCCGTGACCGCAGCGCGGCGAGCTGCTGCCCGAGCTCGCGCATCCGTCGACGCCCGGTGCCGCTGATGTCCGCGAGGGCGCCGTGCTCGTCCGGGGCGGTGGCGACGAAGTCGAGCGCATCGACGATCGACCCGTGCTCCCCCGCTGCGACCGAGGCCCGGAACGCCGCGGTCAGGTCGTCGTCCAACCGCTGCTGGGTGTGGTCGCGTCCGAACAACCACCGGGCCAGGGCGTGGAGTGCGGCGATGTCGGCTGCACCGATCCGCCACCGGGCACCGGCGAGCACGCGGATGAGGTCGTTGCCAGCGGCCGGGTCGTGCAGCACGCGGAGGCATGCCACGAGGTCGACGATCTCCGGCCGCTGGAGCAGTCCGCCGGTCCCGAGCACGTGGTACGGCACGCGGTGGTCGCCGAGCGCACCGGTGAAGGCGGCGAGGTCCTTCCGGGAGCGCAGGAGCAGGGCCATCGAGCCCTTCGGGTCCGCGGCGCGGCGGTCGGCGAACCACCGGGCGACCGCGGCGGCTTCCTCCGGGAGGGTCTCCGGGAACACCGCGTGCACCGTGCCGGCGTCGGCCCCGGGGCGTGGTTCGAGCCGTTCGACGTCGACCTCGGATGCCTCCGACAGCGGCGCGACGACGGCGTTCGCCCCGGCGAGGACACCAACCGGGTTCCGCCAGCTCGTCGAGAGCGCGAAGGTGACGGGCCGTTCACCGTCGCTCCCGAAGTCCCGCGGGAAGCGCGCGAGGTTCGCCGCGCTCGCGCCGCGGAACCCGTAGATGGACTGGTGCGGGTCGCCCACCGCCATCACCGGATGCCCGCGGAACAGCCGGGCGAGGAAACGCGTCTGCACGACCGAGGTGTCCTGGTACTCGTCGAGGAGCACGACGCCGTACCGCTGGCGCAGGTCGGTGACCACGCGCGGCGCGGACTCGGCGGCGGCGAGCGCGAGCGCGATCTGGTCGGAGAACTCGACGAAGCCGCGGTCCACCTTCTGCCGCCGGAACTCCTCGACCAGGTCGACCAACGGCTCGAGCGCACCGATCGCGGCAACGGCGTCGGTGATCGCCTTGTACGGCGCCCCGCGGTTGTTGCCCGGCAGTTCGAGGAGCCCGGCGAACTCGATCGCGAACCGCCGCAGCCGCTCGGGCTCGACGAGGTGCTCGGACACCGCTCCGGCGAGCGCCACGACGGCCGCGGTGACGGTGTCGACGTCGCGGTCGAGTCCGGCCAGCCGGTCGTCCCGCGCGGCGACGACGACCCGGCGTGCGAGCTGCCAGGCGGACGGCTCGGTGAGGACCTGGGACTCGCCGTCGCGCCCGACGAGCAGGGCGTTCTCGCGGAAGACCGAGTTGGCGAACGCGTTGTAGGTCGACACCGTCGGTGCCTCGAACGCGTCGCCGGCGTCGAGCAGGCCGACGTCCTCGAGCGCGCGGATCCGGTCGTTGATCCGGACCGAGAGCTCGCCCGCCGCCTTGCGCGTGAAGGTCAAGCCGAGGATGCCGTCCGGGCGGACCATCCCGTTCGCGAGCAGCCAGACGACACGGGACGCCATCGTCTCGGTCTTCCCGCTGCCGGCACCCGCGACGACGAGCGCTGGGGTGAGCGGCGACTCGATGACGGCGCGCTGCTGCGGGGTGGGCCGCGGACGACCGAGCGCGTCGGCGATCGTGTCCGCGCCGTGGCGAGGGACCCCGGCCAGGACGTCGTCGGACGGCTGCAGCACCTGTTCACCGGTCACCAGGTCACCTCTCCCACGACGTGGATCCGGCACTCGACGCCCGTGCGGGCCTTCTCGCAGTGGTCGTCGACGTTCGCCAGGAACGTCCGGCCCGCCATGCCCGTCGCCACCGTGTGCAGGCGCTGCCGGTAGGCGTCCCGGGCATCGTCGTCGAAGGCCTGCTGCGTCCGCTCGGAGTAGGCGTGTCCACCGCGGGGGTTCTGCACGAAGACGAGCCGGGCATCGGCCATCTCGGAGCCGGCCGGCACCCCCTCGACGGCGCCGTCCTCGACCGCGAGCTGGTACGCGCCGAGCTGCGGGTGCTCGGGCATGTCGTTCTTCTCGCTCGGCATCGATCGTCCGGTCTTCAGGTCGACCACGCTGACCCGGCCGTCGGGGTCGACCTCGATCCGGTCGATGCTGCCGCGCATCCGGGCCGGACCGGTCACGAGGGCGAAGGAGGTCTCCGCACCGAGCAGCTGTCGCCCGGCGCTCGCGAAGGTCCGGAGGTAGTCGCTGAGCCCCTCGATCATCCGGCGGGTGCGGGCGCGCTCGCGGTCGGCGACCCACGGCGACTCGAAGGTCAGTTCGTCCCAGCGTCCCTCGACGTGCTGCCAGAGCGATTCGACGTCGACCTCGGTCGCGTGCTCCATCGCCGCGTGCACGATCGTCCCGATGCCCATCGCGGGGCTCGGGGCGCTGCCGCCGAAGGTCTGCACGAACCAGTGGACGGGGCACTCCTCGTAGGTGCCGATGCGGGACGGGGACACGGACACCGTCGGGGGCACGGGCTCCCCGCCGTCCTCCGCGGGCTCGGGGGGCGCGGCGAGGTCGACGAGGGGGTCCTCGGTCGAGGGCTCGGCCAGTCCGTACCAGTCGTCCGGTGCGGCACCCGGCACCTCGGCCTCGGCGAGGCGGGCGAGGGCGGAGGCGGCCTCGTGGTCACCCGACGCGACCACGCGGCGACGCAGCGAACCGGCGAGGCCGCGGAGGGACAGCGGGTGCACGGTCGGCTGCCGGTCGGGCGGCACCGGGACGAGGCGGACGAACGGGGACGGGGCCTCGTCGTCGTTGGCGACCGTGCCGATGACGACCTGGGTGGTCGCCCGGGACACCGCGCGGGCGAACAGCCGGAGCTCGTCCGCGATCACGGCGGCGCGGTCGTCGATCGTCGTCTGGTCGATCCCGGCCGCGGCGCGGACGAGCCCGTCCGGGTCGAGCAGGCTGCCCCGGACCCGGGTGTTCGGCCAGACGCCGTCCTGCAGCCCGAGCACGACGACGACGTCGCACTCGAGCCCGATCGTGGCCGAGGGGGTGAGCACGCGGACCCGTCCGGCCGTGCGGTCCGGGCCGATCGAGTCCTCGGGCAGGTCGGCGCCGAGGAGGTCGTCGACGAACACCCGGGCGGGGGCGTCCGGCGTGCGCTCGACGAACCGCTTCGCCGCGGTGAACAGCCCGACCACGGCGTCGAGGTGCCGGTCGGCCTCGGCAGCGCCGACGCCCCCGGCCGCGGACTGGCCTCCCCAGGTGCCCGCGAGCCCGCTGCGTTCCCAGAGGCCCCAGAGGATCTCCTCGATGCTGGAGCCGGCGTCGGCGTCCGTCCGGGCCTGCACGAGGCTGCGGGCCAGGCGGGTGGCTCGTCGGGCGAAGCCGGCGTCCACGGTCGCGAGGCGTTCGGGCGCCCCGAGCGCGTCCACCAGGAGTTCGTCGGCGGTCCGGGTCCCGCCGCCGGCCAGTTCCTCGCGCCGCAGGGCGAGCCGGAGCCGCCGCATCGCGAGGGTGTCGAGGCCGCCCAGCGGGCCGGTCGCGAACGACGTCGCGAGCACGGCGTCGAGCGGGAGCACCCCGAGGGACACCGCAGCTGCGTCGAGCAGCGCACGGGCGGCGGTGTCGTCACGGGGCCGGACGGGGGCGGCGCCGGCGGTCGCGGGGACCTCGGCGACCGACAGTGCGCGGACGAGTTCGGGGATGGCGGCGCCGCTGCGGGTGACGACGGCCATCCGGTGCCACGGGACCCCGTCGAGCAGGCGGTGTTCGCGGAGTCGGCGGGCGACCGCCACGATGAGCGCGGCCCGGCTCGCCCCCTCGAGGTGCACGACCGCGTCGGGTCGGGCGTCCGTCGCGGTGGCCGTGGCGGTCCGTTGGCGTCCGGCTGCCGCTGCGCCGATGCGTCCGGTGATGCCCGAGACGAGCGTGCGGATGGGTTCGGCGTGCCGGTGCACCGTCGTGAGCACGAGCTCGTCCACCCGGTCGACGCCGAGCCGCACCGCCAACCGGCCCAGGACGTCGGGCTCGGCACCGCGGAACGCCGAGGCAGCGATGTCCGGGTCGCCGAACGCGACGACCTGCACGCCGGACCGGGCGAGGGCTCCGAGCAGGGCGATCTCCCCCTCCACCAGCTCCTGCGTGTCGTCGACCACGACGAGCCGGAGGGCGGCGACGCTCGCGGGCACCTGGCCGCGCAGGACCGCGGCGGTGGCGTAGGCGACGAGTTCGGCGGCGTCGAGGCTCGTGGCACGGAAGGAGGTGACGGCGGCGCGGTACTCGTCGACGAAGTCCCCGACGGCACGCCACTCCGGCCGGCCGGCGTCGTCCCCGAGTTCGCGCATGTCCTCGGGTTCGACCCCGGCGGCGACGGCACGCATCATCACGTCGCGCAGCGCGGTGCGGAACCCGGCGCGCTCCCGCACCACCTGGGTGATCGGGGCGGGCCAGTCCGGGCCGGTGCCGTCGAGTTCGTGCCCCGCGAGCAGGTCGGCGATGATCCGGTCCTGCTCACCACCGGTGAGGAGCGTCGGGGACTCCTGCCCCTGCACCGCCGCGGCGTGGGCGACCACCTGGAACGCGAGGGAGTTCACCGTCCGGGCGAGTGCCCCCGGCATGACGCGTTCCACCGAGGACGCGAGGCGGTCCCGGAGCGCGGTCGCCGCCGTGCGCGCGGACGTCAGCGCCAGGACGGTGGCGTGGCCGTCGGGCGAGATCGCGTCGGCGCGGGTGAGCCGCGCGGCGACGAGTCGGGCGAGGGTCGTGGTCTTGCCGGTCCCCGGGGCACCGATGACGGCCGCGTGCCGGTCGTCCGGCAGGTCGAGCACGGCTGCCTGGGACGGATCCGCCACCAGTGCCCGTGCGACGCCGACGGCCTCGGGAGCGGGCGTCAGCGTCGTCTGGGGCACCCTCGTACGGTAACCGCCGCGACCGACAACGGACGGCAACCACGACCGCCACCGCGCAGCATCCCGACCAGTGCGCCTGCGGCGAACGTCCGATGTCCCCGTGGACCGCTCGGATACGCTGTGCTCGTGGACATCAAGATCGGCATCACCAACAGCCCGCGCGAGATCGCGTTCGAGACCGCCCAGACCGCCGACGAGATCGAGCAGGCCGTCTCGCAGGCCCTCGACGCGAAGTCGACGCACCTCTCCCTCCAGGACGAGAAGGGCCGTCGGTTCATCGTCCCCGTCGCCTCGCTCGCGTACGTCGAGGTCGGCGCGGAAGAGGCCCGTCGCATCGGCTTCGTCGCCTGACGACGTGGAACTGCTCTTCGCGGTCCTCGGCGGCCTGATCGTCGGGGCCGTCGCGCACGTCGTCGTGCCCTGGCGCTCCAGCCGCGGCTCCCTGCTCGGGCCGGCGGTCGGCGGCATCGTCGCCGCCGTCCTGTGGGAAGCCCTGACATGGATCGGTTGGCAGTACGACGCGACCTGGATCTGGGTCGTCACCCTGGTCGGTGCTGGTGTCGTCGCCCTCGTCGCGGAGTGGGTGCTCGGCAGGCGCCGCACGGCTGCGGACACCGCGTACTACGAGCACGTCAAGGCGCAGGGCGCCTGACGCCAGGGCCGATACCGGCCTGCCGCGCGTCAGGCCGTCAGGCCCAGCGCGTCCATCCGGCGCGTGTGCGCGGCGATGAGCTCGGTCCAGACCGGCTCGAGGCGCTCCTGGTCCTCACGCGCGTGGGACGCCAGCGCCGACCGGGCGACGAGCAGCGTGTCCCCGACGAGCCGTCGACCCCACATCGCCAGACGCGACCCGACCGTCGGGTCGTCGGCGATGCGCGCGGACAGTTCCTCGACGACGGCGGCTTCCTCACGCGCATCGAACACGGTCTTCAGGCGCTGCCGGACCTCGGCCGGCAGCGACCGGAGCAGCGAGCCGAACAGGTCGTTGAGGATACCGGCGGTCACGTAGCCGGTGAGCATCGACTCGTACCAGTCCGCGCCGCTGGTCCGCTCGAGGAACAGGTCGATCGCCTCGCGGTGGGGAGCCATCAGCGCGGCCGGGTCACCGCCGGTGCGTTCGATCTCGGCGACGATGGTCCGGTGCCGTTCGAGGGCGGTCGTCGCAAGCACGCCGGTGACGAGTCGTCCGGACAGTGTGGGGGCACCGGCTCCGGCGCGGCCCATCGTCTCGTAGAGCGACAGCTCGAGGTACGCGGCCTGGCCGAGGTAGACGTCGAGCTCGGGACTGACGTCGTCGAGCTGCAAGCGTTCCACGGGCGACGCGTTCCGCGGGTTCCGCGACGCGAGCCAGGCGGACGCGAGCTCCGCCGCGCGCTTCCGGTTCCACCACGACACCACGCCTCAAGCATAGGGGCCTGGAGACCGGAGCCCGGCCCGTCGGTAGACTGGTCGGGACTTCCACCAGAACTAAGGTGATTCTTTGACTTTCTCAGACCTCAACATCGAGCAGGACATCGTCGATGCGCTCGCCGGCAAGGGCATCATCGAGCCCTTCCCGATCCAGCAGCAGACGATCCCGCTCGCCCTCACCGGCCAGGACATCATCGGCCAGGCCAAGACGGGTACCGGCAAGACCTTCGGCTTCGGCCTCCCCCTGATCCAGCGACTCGGCGCCGACCCGGCACCCGGTGTGAAGGCCCTCGTGGTGGTTCCCACCCGTGAGCTCGCGGTCCAGGTCACCGAGGACCTCGAGCTCGCCACGTCGAACCGCCCGACGACCATCGTGTCGATCTACGGCGGCAAGGCGTACGAGGGCCAGATCGAGCAGCTCAAGGCCGGCGCCCAGATCGTCGTCGGCACGCCAGGTCGCCTCATCGACCTGCAGCGCCAGCGCCTGCTCGACCTGTCGCACGTGCAGGAAGTGGTGCTCGACGAGGCCGACCGCATGCTCGACCTCGGGTTCCTCTCCGACATCGAGCGGATCTTCCAGGCCATCCCCGAGGTGCGGCACACCATGCTGTTCTCGGCCACGATGCCCGCGCCGATCGTCGCGCTCGCCCGCCGGTTCATGAGCCGCCCGGTGCACATCCGCGCGACCGACCCGGACGAGGGCCTCATGCAGGCCAACATCAAGCACGTCATCTACCGCGCGCACTCGCTCGACAAGGACGAGGTCATCGCCCGCATCCTGCAGGCCGAGGGTCGCGGCAAGACCGTCATCTTCACCCGCACGAAGCGTGCCGCGGCGAAGCTCGTCGAGGAGCTGAAGGACCGCGGCTTCAACGCCGCAGCGGTCCACGGCGACCTCAACCAGGAGCAGCGCGAGCGCGCCATGGCCGCCTTCAAGGCCGGCAAGCGCGACGTGCTCATCGCGACCGACGTCGCGGCCCGCGGCATCGACGTGGACGACGTGACGCACGTCATCAACCACACGATCCCGGACGACCCGGACACCTACCTGCACCGCGCCGGCCGCACCGGCCGTGCCGGCAAGACGGGCATCGCGGTCACGTTCGTCGACTGGGACGACCTGCACAAGTGGACGCTGATCGACAAGGCCCTCGAGTTCGGCATCCCCGAGCCCGTCGAGACCTACTCGTCGTCGCCGCACCTCTTCGAGGAGCTCGACATCCCGAAGGGCACCAAGGGCCGTCTCCCCGGCGCGTCCGCGCACGCGGCCTCGGCCGGTGGCCCCGCCGACAAGAAGACGGGCGACCGTCCGCGCAGCGGCTCGCGTCCCCCGCGTACTCGCACCCGGTCTGGAGGCACGGACCAGCCCGCCTCGCAGGCCCCGGCCTCCGAGTCGACGGCTCCGCAGTCCGCGGGCGCCGAGGGCACCGAGGCCGCGTCCGGCGACGGAGCGGCGAAGCGGCGCCGGCGTCGCCGTCGTCGCGGGGCCGGCACCGGGTCGTCCGAGGCGACCGCCTCGGCGCCGCAGGGCACGTCGGACGGCGAGTAGCGCCTCCAGGCCGAAGGGTCCGTCGCTGACGCGACGGGCCCTTCGTCGTCCCCGCCTGCGCGGGCGCGTTCGCGAAAGCGACAGATTGCCGCGGACTGTCGACGGGAATGTGTCGCTTTCGCGGATGGGTCGGACCCCGCCGAACGAGCACTGTCGCTCTCGCGACGAACTCCGTCAGGCCAGGCGGGAGCCCGCGCCGACGACGGGCGCGCTGCCGGTCGCCTCGGCGCGGATGGCGTCGAACGCGGCGAGGGCCGTCCGGTGCTCGCCGAGCCGGTTCGGCTTGCCGGTGCCGTGGTAGTCGCTCGAACCGGTGACGAACAGGTCGTAGCGCGCTGCCCAGTCGAGCAGGGTGCGCTTGCCGTGGGCGAGGTTCTCGCGGTGGTCGACCTCGAGGCCGCCGAGGCCCGCTTCGACGAGTTCGCGGAGGACCGGTTCGTCGATGACGATCCCGCGGGAGGACGCCGCCGGGTGCGCGATCACCGGCACGCCGCCGGCCTGTCGGATGAGTTCGACGCCCCGGAGCGGGGTGGGAGCCTCGTGCGGTTCGTAGTACCCGGAAGCCGGGTGCAGGATGCCCCGGAACGCCGCACTGCGGTCGGACTCCAGGCCGCGGGCGACGAGGGCGTCGGCGATGTGCGGGCGACCGATCGTCGCGCCCTCGCTGGCCTGGGCGATGACGTCGTCCCACGTGATCGGGTGGTCGCGGCCGATGCGGTCGACCATGCGGCGGGCGCGGGACAGCCGGCCGTCACGGATGCGCTCGGTCTCGGCGACGAGCCCCGGGTGCTCGGGGTCGACGAGGTAGCCGAGGACGTGGACGCTGCGGTACCCCACGCGGGTGCTGAGTTCGAGCCCCGGGAGGAGCGTCAACGGCAGGTCACGCGCGGTCGCGATCGCCTCGGTCCAGCCCGCCGTCGTGTCGTGGTCCGTCAGCGCGACGGCGTCCAGTCCGGCGGCCGCTGCCGCCCGGACGAGGTCCGCGGGTCGCTCGGTGCCGTCGGAGACGCTCGAGTGCGCGTGCAGGTCGATGAACGGATCGGGCACGTGGCCAATGGTATCCACAGGTGAGCGGGCGCACAGGCCGCCCGCCGTCGGGCGGTGCGATGATGGGGGCATGTCCGACACCACTCCCCGCGCGACGAGCAACCGTTCCACGACTCCCGGATCCTCGACGTTCAAGGACTACATCGGCTCGCAGTGGGCCGATCGTGACCGTCCGCTGCCCGAGCCCCGCGAGCAGGCCGCCTTCGCCGCCGAACGCCGCGCGAAGATCTCCGAGCTGCACCCGGGCCGCACCATCGTCGTGCCGGCCGGCCAGGCGAAGGTCCGCTCGAACGACTGCGACTACCCGTTCCGCCCGCACTCCACGTTCGCGCACCTGACCGGCTGGGGCACCGACACCGTCGTCGGCTCCGTGCTCGTCATGACGCCGAACGGCTCCGGGCACGACGCCACGCTCTACTTCCGCGCCACCGCGGGTCGCGACTCCGAGGAGTTCTACGCGAACCCCGAGATCGGTGAGTTCTGGGTCGGGCCGCGCCCCTCCCTCGACGAGGTCGCCGCGGACCTCGGGCTCGCCACGGCCGACCTCGGCACGTTCGACACCGTGACCGCCGGCCTCGACGCCTCGGCGCTGCTCGTCCGTGACGCCGACACCGAGCTCACCCGTGCGCTCGACGAGCGCCTGGGCGGCCCGGTCGGCGGCGCGCCCGAGACCGACGGTGTGCCCGCGACCGACGACGCCCTCGCGCGGGACCTCTCCGAGCTCCGCCTGGTGAAGGACGCGTACGAGGTCAACGAGCTCCGCAAGGCCGTGAACGCCACCAAGGCCGGGTTCGACGACGTCATCGCCGACTTCGACGCGGTCCTGGCGCACCCCCGTGGCGAGCGCATCGTCGAGGGCACCTTCAACCGCCGTGCCCGGGCCGACGGCAACACCGTGGGCTACGACACGATCGCGGCGTCGGGCCACCACGCCTGCATCCTGCACTGGACCCGCAACGACGGTGCCGTCGAGCCGGGCGACCTGATCCTCATCGACGCCGGTGTCGAGGTCGACTCGTTCTACACGGCCGACATCACGCGCACGCTCCCGGTCAGCGGCACGTTCACCGACGTCCAGCGCCTGGTGTACGAAGCCGTGCTCGAAGCCGCCGACGCTGCGTTCGCGATCGTCAAGCCGGGCATCACCTTCCGGCAGGTGCACGCCACCGCGATGGAGGTCATCGCCCGGAAGACCGCCGAGTGGGGCTTCCTGCCCGGCACCGCCGAGGAATCGCTCCAGCAGGACAACCAGTTCCACCGCCGCTACATGGTGCACGGCACGAGCCACCACCTCGGCCTCGACGTGCACGACTGCGCGAAGGCCCGCCGCGAGATGTACATCGACGGCATCGTGCAGCCCGGCATGGTCTTCACGATCGAGCCCGGCCTGTACTTCCAGCAGGACGACCTCACCGTGCCCGAGGAGTTCCGCGGCATCGGCGTCCGCATCGAGGACGACATCCTGGTGACCGAGGACGGCGCCGAGAACCTGTCGGTCGGCATCCCCCGGACCCCCTCGGAAGTGGAGGGGTGGATCGCCCGCTCCGGCCGCTAGCCTGAGCGTGTGACGACACCGGAGGTCTCCCCCAGCCCCAGCGAGGGCGCGTTCTCGATCGACGTCGAGCACTTCGACTCCCCCGACGCGCAGCGGCTCCGTGCTGCGCAGCGCCTGGAGATCGACCGTGCGTACGGCGGCGACACCGAGCCGGGCGAGAAGCCCACGGCCGAGTCGATCGCCGTGTTCTTCCTCGCGCGCGACGAGGACGGCACCCCGCTCGGCTGCGGCGGGCTGCGCGTCGTGCAGGACGGCATCACCGAGATCAAGCGGATGTACGTCCGGCCCGAGTCACGCGGTGCGGGTGTGGCGGCGGCGCTGCTGCGTCGGCTGGAGGAAGCCGCGCTCGACCTCGGCTCACCCGCGCTCGTGCTCGAGACGGGCAACGAGCAAAAGCGTGCGATCGGGTTCTACGAGCGCGAGGGCTTCGGCCGCATCGCGAACTTCGGCCCGTACGTCGGGGTGCCGACCTCGATCTGCTACTCGAAGGTCCTGTAGCCTGCTCCGCCGGGGCGTCGAGCGGGCGACATTCGTCGCGCTCGACGCCCGCTGGTCGTCCCTTCCGACCGCTCGACGATGCGAACGCGGCGTGTTCCGCCCGTTCGGCGTGGCCTCGAGGTCGCAGAAACGGCCGCACCCCGCGATGGGGAGCGGCCGTTCGTGCGACCTCAGCGGACGTGAGTGGCGCGTGGTGCGACCTCGCCGACCTCGCCGAACCGGTCAGCGGGACTCGTCGTCCTTCGACTCGTCCGAGGACGAAGCGGACGTCGGCGCCGCCCCCGTCACCCGCTCGCCGTAGCGCGGCGGCTCGTCCGGACGGGGCTGGGGCACGGCCGCCGGAGTCTCGGACGAGGACGGCGCCGTGGACGGCGTCTCCCCGTACCGGGGCCCGTCGTTCGTGCCGTAGCGCGGCGTGCCCGAGGGCGCACCCGTCTGCGGAGCGGAGGCCGACGTGCCGGGCTGCTGCGTGCCTCCAGGCTGCTGGTGGGGCGTCGCGTGCCCGCCGTACGGCGACTGCTGGGGCGGGACCTGCCCGCCGGCCGGCCCCGGACGCCACGGCTGCTGCGGCGGCTGCCCCTGGAAGCCGGCGCCCGGGCCGCTCTGCGGTCCTGGCGCACCCGGCGTACCGGGGTTCCAGTGCGTGGCGGGGGCGAGTCCGGCCTCACCGAGGATGCGACGTGCCTGGCCCACGAGCTGCGGCTCGACGACGATCTGGTAGTTCGTGGCGAGCACCTGGTGCACGCTCGTGAAGTCCCGCTGTCGCTTGGTGATCGCGAAGGAGACGATGCCGTAGAGCATGCCGAACGCGGCGCCGATGATGGCCGCGGCGAGGATGAGCCCGCCCGCACTCGGCGAGAACAGGGTGAGCACGATGCCGAAGAAGATGCCGAGCCAGAGTCCGGACAGCGCGCCGGCGATGGCGGCGCGGCCGTAGGTCATCTTGCCCGTGACCCGCTCGACGGTCTTGAGGTCGTTGCCGACGATCGAGAGCTGGTTGACGGGGAAGTCGGCCTCGGCGAGCTTCGCCACGACGCGCTGGGCGTCGGGGTAGCTGTCGTAGGTGCCGAGGACGTCGCCCTTGGGCAGCGTCGGGAAGGCCTGGGCGGTCCTGCCGGCGAAGGGGCTCTGATTGCTCACCCAGCCATCATTCACCGAACACCTTGCAATCGCACGTGCACACACAGGGAAGAACCCCCATGCACAGCGACTACGCTGGGTCGGGTGAGCGCCACGAAGGTCTTCGTCGCCCGCCTCGCCGGGTGCTCCGTCTTCGACCCCGCGGGCGACCGCGTCGGCAGGGTGCGTGACGTCCTCGTCGTGTACCGCCGCGTCGACGCCCCGCACGTCGTCGGACTCATCGTCGAGGTGCCGGGCAAACGCCGCATCTTCGTGAGCATCGGCCGGATCACCTCGATCGGTGCCGGACAGGTCATCACCACGGGCATCGTCAACATGCGCCGCTTCGAGCAGCGCGGTGGCGAGGTGCGCGTGATCGCCGAGATGCTCGGCCGCAAGGTCCTCATCAAGAAGGAGCGGATCCGCGCCACCATCGAGGACGTCGCGATCGAGGACCGCGGGCAGGGCGACTGGGAGGTCTCCCAACTCTTCCTCCGCAAGCCGAAGACCACGCCGTCACCGTTCGGCAAGGGTCCGACGACGTTCGCGACGTGGAACGAGGTCACCGAGGACGAGCTCCCCGGCGAGGCCCAGTCCGCCGAGCACGTCATCGCCGCGTACTCCGACCTGCTGCCCGCCGACCTCGCATCGACGCTGCTCGACCTGCCCGAGGAACGCCGGTTCGAGGTCGCTGAGGAGCTCCCCGACGACCGTCTGGCCGACGTGCTCGAGGAGATGCCCGACCAGGAGCGGATCGAGATACTCACCCGACTCAGCGACTCCCGCGCCGCCGACGTCCTCGACCACATGCAGCCCGACGACGCGGCTGACGTCCTCGCGCAGTTCTCGGACGAGCGCAGTGAAGCCCTCCTCGAGCTCATGGAGCCGGAGGAGGCGCAGGACGTGCGCATGCTCCTCGAGTACGAGCCGGACACCGCCGGTGGCCTCATGACGACCGAGCCGGTCATCGTCTCCGCGGACGCCACCGTCGCCGAGGGTCTCGCGCTCGTGCGGCGCCACGAACTCGCCCCGGTGCTCGGCGCCGCCGTCTGCGTCACGCTGCCGCCGTACGAGCCGCCCACCGGGCGATTCCTCGGCCTCGTGCACTTCCAGCGGATGCTGCGGTACCCGCCGAACGAACGACTGGGCACCCTCATCGACCAGCAGACCGAACCGGTCCGGGTCGATGCGAGCGCCGCCGAGGTCACCCGCATCATGGCGACTTACAACCTGCTGTCCGTCCCCGTGGTCGACGACGCCCACCGACTCGTCGGGGTGGTGACGATCGACGATGTCCTCGACCACGTCCTGCCGGACGACTGGCGAAGTCAGGGCGAGGGGGAACCCTCACCGCTCCCACGCCAACGCCCGCGCAAGACGCCCGTGACGACGGGAAGGAGGACCACCCGTGGCCCGAACGGATGAGAACCGCCAGGAGCGGCTCGACGCTCCGAAGGGCATGCGCACACGTGTCCTCCCGTCCCGACGGCGCTCAGGCCGCGGTGACACGTTCGGCCGCGCCACCGAGGGCATCGCTCGCGCCATGGGCACGCCGTGGTTCCTGGTCGGACTGACCCTGTTCTGCGTCGTCTGGATGGGCTACAACACGCTCGCCCCGAAGTCGTGGCAGTTCGACTCCGCGGCGATCGGCTTCACGGCCCTGACCCTCGTGCTCTCCCTGCAGGCGTCGTACGCGGCACCACTGATCCTGCTCGCCCAGAACCGGCAGGACGACCGCGATCGCGTGCAGTTCGAGCAGGACCGGCAGCGTGCCGAACGGAACCTGGCGGACACCGAGTACCTGGCGCGCGAGGTCGTGGCGCTGCGACTCGCGATGCGGGACATGGCGTCGAAGGACTTCATCCGCGCCGAGATCCGGTCGCTGCTCGAGGAGCTCGACCGTCGCGACTCGGAGGACGCCGGCTTCGCTGACGAGCCCGGCAGCACCGCCCGTGGCTGAGGAGCAGCTGGGCGCGGCGGTCCTCGCTGCGCTCGGCCGCGTGATCGATCCCGAGATCCGCCGGCCCGTCACCGAGCTCGACATGATCCGTGGTGTCGACGTGCAGCCAGGAGGCACGGTGCGCGTCGACCTGCAGCTCACGATCGTGGGGTGCCCCGCCGCCGACACCATCGAACGCGACGTGCGCGCCGCCGCCGGTTCCGTGGACGGGGTGTCCGCCGTGTCGGTCGACGTCTCGGTGATGGCCCCGGCGACGCGTGCAGCACTGACCGAACGGCTCCGCGGCGGACGGCCCAAGGGTGTGCAGTTCACGCCGGACTCCCTCACCCGGGTCATCGCCGTCACGAGCGGCAAGGGCGGCGTCGGGAAGTCGACCGTCACCGCGAACCTGGCCGTCGCGCTCGCTGCACGCGGCCAGCGGGTGGGCATCGTCGACGTCGACGTCCACGGCTTCAGCATCCCCGGCCTCATGGGGCTCACCGACTCCGCCGGCGCCGCGGCGCGCCCCACCCGGGTGGACAGCATGATCCTGCCGCCGATCGCCCACGACGTGAAGGTCGTGTCGATCGGGATGTTCGTGGACGATGCCTCGACCGCGGTGTCCTGGCGCGGGCCGATGCTGCACCGCACGGTGTCGCAGTTCCTGACCGACGTGTACTTCGGGGACCTCGACGTCCTGCTGCTCGACCTGCCGCCCGGAACCGGGGACGTGGCGATCTCCGTCGGGCAGCTGCTCCCCCACGCCGAGGTCCTGGTCGTGACCACCCCACAGGCGGCCGCCGCTGACGTGGCCGAACGGAGCGGGATCGTCGCGCGGCAGACCGGGCAGCGGGTCATCGGCGTCGTCGAGAACATGGCGGGGCTCGTGCAGCCCGACGGCAGCGTCCTGCACCTGTTCGGCGAGGGCGGCGGGGCGGAGACCGCCCGTCGGCTGTCCCGTGACCAGGAAGTTCCGGTGCCGGTGCTCGGCAGCGTGCCGTTGTCCGTACCGCTCCGCGAGGGCGGGGACGCCGGGGCCCCGGTCGTCCTCGGGCAGCCCACCGACCCGGCAGCCGTGGCACTGGCGGCGATCGCGGACCGGATCACCACGATGGGCCGGGGTCTTGCGGGACGGAAACTCGGGTTGACCCTGTCCTAGGGTCGAGTGCATGAGCACCGACCACGTCACCGTCGACTGGGACCACGCCCGCGACACCAACCGCGCGAACTGGGACGACCGTGTGCCGATCCACGAGGGCGCGTACGAGATCGACGCGCTGACCGATCCCGACCACCGCTCCACCGTGGTCCGCGATGACCTGCCGGCACTGGCACCGTGGCTGCCGTCCGGATCCCTGCACGGCCTCGACGTCTGCCACTTGCAATGCCACATCGGCACCGACACCGTGTCCCTCGCCCGCGAGGGTGCCCGCGTCACCGGTGTCGACTTCTCCCCCGCGGCGCTCGCCTCCGCCGCCGGGCTCAGCGAACGGCTGGGCCTCGACGTCACGTGGGTCGAGACGGACGTCCTCGACGCCTGGGCCGCGGTGGTCGGGGACTTCGACGTGGTCTACACGAGCATCGGCACGATCTGCTGGCTCCCGGACCTCGACCGATGGGCCGCGCAGGTCGCCGCCCTGCTCCGGCCCGGCGGGGTGTTCTTCATCCGCGACGGCCATCCGGCGCTGTACGCGCTCGACGAGTCCGCCGACGAGCTCGTCACCCGGTACCGGTACTTCCCCGACGGCACCGCACAGCAGTGGGACGACGCCGGGACCTACGCAGGCGAGGGCACCGTCGCGAACACCCGCACGTTCGAGTGGCCGCACCCGCTATCCGAGATCGTGAACGCGCTGCTCGGTGCCGGACTCCGTCTCCGACGGCTCGACGAGGGGACGACGCTGCCGTGGCGGTTCGGCCCGCGGATGGAGGACACCGGCAACGGTTCCTGGGCCTGGCCCGCCGCCGATCGGGTCCGGCTGCCGACCACGTTCACGATCGTCGCGACCCGCGACTGAGGCCGCCCGCGTCTCGTCGGGTCGAGACTCCGGCGCTCACACGAGACACCGTCCCGCTCCCGAGACGCCGCCGGTTCCGGCGGTGTCTCGACGCGTCGAGCGCGTCTCGAAGCGCTTGCGGCGTCTCGACGCACCGACACCGCGGCCGGTCCGCTGCACGCACACCTGTGCGTCCTTTCATGGACAGGTCGTTCCACCTGAGAGCAATATGCAGGGGTATTCCACAATGCTCCTGCGAAATCGGGTTGCAGGAGTCCCACCCGTCGGACGACGACGTCCGACCGAGGACAGGAGAACCGTGTGAAGAACGACATCCGCGTGCGGATCGGCCTGGTGGCCGCCGCAGTGGCGACGATCGCAGGGGGATCGCTCGCCACAGCACCGGCCATCGCCGCGACACCGTCGTGTGCGACCGCCTGGGCAGCCGGCACCGCCTACTCCGGCGGCGCCACGGTCAGCGAGAACGGCACGAACTACACCGCGAACTGGTGGACGCAGGGCGACGACCCCGCCACGCATTCGGGGGCGACGGGCAGCGGACAGCCGTGGACCTCCACCGGCGCCTGCAGCGGCACGGGTGGCGGCGGCACGACCAACCCCGGCGGGGGCACCACGAACCCCGGCACGGGCGGCAGCGGGGGCACCGCCAGCGGCCTGGTGTTCAGCCCGTACAAGGACGTCACCGTGAACCTCGACTGGAACACGAACGTCATGAACACCGCGGTCACCGGCACGCGCATCCCGGTCGTCGGGAGCTCGAACAGCCTGGTCTCGACCAGGGAGCCCGGCCTCAAGGCGATCACCCTCGCATTCGCCACCGGCACCTGCGGCAGCGAGAATTGGGGCGGCGTCGCCGCGGACGCGTTCGCGAGCGCCAACATCCCGAAGCTCGACGCCGCGGGCGTGAACTACATCGTGAGCACCGGCGGCGCAGCGGGCTCGTTCAAGTGCTCCGGCACGGCGCTGCAGAGCTTCATCGCCCGGTACGCCACCCCGCACATGATCGGCGTCGACTTCGACATCGAGAGCGGGCAGTCCCCCACCGACGTCCAGAACCTCGTGAACGCCGCGGCGCTCGCCCAGTCGAAGTACCCGGGGCTCCGCTTCTCGTTCACCCTCGCGACCCTCGCCGCCAGCGACGGGAGCTTCGGCGGGCTGAACAGCACCGGTGACGCCACGGTCAAGGCGATCAAGGCGTCGACGCTGACGAACTACACCGTCAACCTCATGACGATGGACTTCGGCCGGGCGACGACCGCGAACTGCGTCCTGTCCGGGTCGACCTGCGAGATGGGCAAGTCCTCGATCCAGGCCGTCACGAACCTCGAGCACACGTACGGCATCGCGCCGTCGAAGATCGAGGTCACCCCGATGATCGGCGTGAACGACGCCTCGGACGAGGTCTTCACCCTCGCCGACGTCGACACCCTGTCCGCCTACGCCAAGGCGAACGGACTCGCCGGGATCCACTACTGGTCCCTCGACCGCGACACCCCGTGCTCCTCGACCACGGCGATGTCCACCTGCAGCTCGGTCCCGAGCGCGCCGGCCCTGGCCTGGACGGACCGCTTCATCGCCGACCTGAAGTAGTCGCCACCACCGACGGACTGGAGGCGCGGTGCCAGCTGGCACCGTCCCTCCAGTCACGGCCGTCACCCCGCTGGCGCGGTGCGCCGGTACCGGCTGGCGGGGCCCACCTCCAGTCCGTCATGCGGTCACGTGACGGGCGTGGGTCGCCCTCGTCAGGTCGCTTCGGCGTCGAACGGCGCGGCCTCGCCGATGGCGAGGGGCACCACCGGTGCCGTCGCACGCACGTTGGAGGCGGTGACCTGCGCGGTCTGCACGGCCGCCGCACTGCCGCCGGAGTCGAGCAGCGCATCACGGATGATCCGGCGCGGGTCGTACTGCCGCGGATCGAGCTTCTGCCAGTCGACCTCGTCGAACTCGGGGCCCATCTCCTCGCGCATCCGGTCCTTCGCGGTGTCGGCGAAGCGACGGACGGCCTTGACGAACTCGGCGAGCTTCTGCGCGTACATCGGCAGCCGCTGCGGTCCGAGCAGGAGGACGCCGATGATCCCGATCACCAGGAACTTCTCGAAGCCGTCGAACACGGTACGAGCGTAACCCGTCCGTACTGCGCCGCACCCGTAGAGTTGTCATCCGAACGGAGTGTGCGTGTCAGAGAAAGAGTCGAACTGGAAGTTCGCCGAGGACATCGTCTCGGAGTCCGAGGTGATCGCCCGTGCTCGTGAGCACTCCCTCGAGCTCGGGGTGGAGGCGATCTCCCCCGCCATCGGTGCGCAGATCGGCGTCGTCGCCGCCGCATCGCGGGCGACGAGCATCATCGAGATCGGCACCGGACTCGGCGTCTCCGGGCTGTACCTGCTCGGCGGTGCACCGACCGCGACGCTCACCACGATCGACGTCGAGGTCGACCACCAGCAGTACGCCCGCGACGCCTACATCGCCGCCGGCACCGCACCCGCCCGCATCCGCCTGATCCCCGGCCGCGCGAACCAGGTCCTGCCGCGCATGAACGAGGCCTCGTACGACGTGGTGCTCGTCGACGCCGACCCCGAGCACGTCATCGAGTACGTCGAGCACGGGCTGCGGCTCGCGCGCCTCGGCGGGACCGTCCTGGTGCCGCACGCGCTCTGGCGTGGCCGGGTCGCCGACCCGGTGAAGCGGGACCGGGCGACCACCGACTTCCGGCTGCTGCTGACCGAGGTGTCGACCTCGGGAGCGGTCATCAGCGCGCTGTCGCCGGCGGGCGACGGGCTGCTGCAGATGACGAAGGTGTCCGCGTAGTCGGTCAGTCGAGGTGGCGCAGGTAGCGCTCCGGCGACTCCAGGAAGGCCCGCTGGTTCCGGACCAGGTCGAGGTCGCCCCACGCGGTGCGGCGGATGCCCCACTCCCCGACCTCGTGGATGGTGGCCCCCGGGAACGCCGCGAGCACCGGGGAGTGCGTCGACAGCACGACCTGCCCGGCGCCGCTCTCGACGATGGACTGCAACAGGCCGATGAGGGCCATGCAACCGGAGAACGACAGCGCCGACTCGGGTTCGTCGAGGATCCAGAGCCCGGGCCACTGCGAGCGGTCTATCACGAAGTCCAGGAACGACTCGCCGTGACTGCGCTCGTGGAAGACCGGCTCGGGTCGGGGGCCCGGGTGCTCTTCGAGGAAGGTGAAGAGCCCGTGCATCGTCTCGGCGCGCAGGAAGAACCCACTCTTGGCGGCGCCTGGCTCACGGACGAGCACGAGGTGTTCCCAGAGCTGTGACTCGGTCGGGCGCGTCGTGTGCCCGGACATGGTCGAACCACCCTCCGGCCCCATCCCGAACGCGAGGGCGATCGCCTCGACCAGGGTCGACTTGCCGACGCCGTTGTCCCCGACGAACACCGTGACGGGGTCGAGGTCGAGGCCGTCGTCGAGGAGCTGTCGCACGGGCGCGAGGGTGCCGGGCCACTGATCGCGCGGCAGGGGGTCCGGCGCGTACTCCTCGACGCGGCGGATCGGCAGGCGGGTCCGTGGCACGCGTCCATCCTGCCGGAGGGCACCGACAGCGTCGTGGCGGACGCGAGAAAGCCCGGAGCGTACGCGCTCCGGGCTCCCCCGTTCGGTGCTTCGACGTACTAGGCCGAGACGACCTCGGCGAGTGCGTCGTGGAGTTCCTTGGCCTCGGCATCGTTGACCGAGACGACCAGGCGGCCTCCACCTTCGAGCGGAACCCGCACGATGATGAGTCGACCCT